>Ga0265340_10000934_pt1 | contig 16585 bp, 14 predicted proteins | sample 4CB225metaG_FD_202082 | JGI IMG/M metagenome (GOLD analysis project Ga0265340, IMG submission 202082) | Rhizosphere microbial communities from Carex aquatilis grown in University of Washington, Seatle, WA, United States - 4-CB2-25 metaG | ecosystem: Host-associated > Plants > Roots >...
GCCGTCTCAGGCTGTTCGACGCCGCCAACACCTTCCTGTTCGGACTTTTGGCGCTTTACGTGGCGTTCATCGAGCCCGGGCTTGAGCTTTCCTGGGTCGGCCTGATCCTGGAAATCGGGCTGCTGGCGATCGCGCTGTGGTCGGTGGCGGCGCGCCGGCCGTTCACGACCGACTATGCCGTGGCCCTGATCTTGCCGGAATATTGGCGCGCGCCGCGGTTTCTGCGCGCCAATTATTGGCTAAGTTGGGTGTGGGCGGCGACCTTCGCCGCGATGGCGTTTGCCGACGGCGTGAATCTGTTCCTGCATACTTTCACGCCGAACCAGGCGACCGCAATCGGGCTGGTAGCGCCGGCTGCCGCCCTTATCTATACATGGCGGCGCGGCCTGCGGATCGGCGGACGTTTCGGCGGGGCGCCGCCTTAGATTTGACGGAGCAAGGGAGCGCGGATGCATTTTCTGAGGGCCGTGAAGCCGATTTTCCGCGACCTTCTGTCGACGATCCTGTTCGTCTCGCTGTTCTGGATCACGAACAACATCTTCTGGGCGACGGCCTTCGGCATCGCCTTCGGCATCTCGCAGACCTTGTGGATGCAGCTGACCAAGCGTCCGATCGGCGTGCTGCAGTGGATGAGTCTGTCGCTTATCACGGTTTTCGGTATCACGACGATCATCACCCACAATCCCCACTTCATCATGGTCAAGCCGACGCTGGTCTGGCTGTCCGTCGGCGCGATCATGCTCAGGCGCGACTGGATGGCGCCCTATCTGCCGCCGATCGTCACCGACAATCTCGACGATCGGCTGATCGTGCGCGCGGGCTATGCCTGGGCGCTTCTGATGTTCGTGCTGGCGGTGATGAACGTAGTGGTCGCCTTCACGATGACGGCGAAGTTCTGGTCGGTGTATGCGCTGCTCGCGCCCGCCATCGCGCAGCTTATCTTGCTCACGGTGCTGTATTTCATGTTCCGCAAGCACATCATCGAACGCATCCGCGAGCGCGCCGACGCCCAGACAGCCTGACTTCGCGACCCCGGAAGGCAAAGAAATCGCGGGCTAATCTTTTCCGCCAGGCGCCGAACCGCTAGGGTTGTACGGACGGAATTTGGAGGATGCATTGAAAGAAGCTGTCATTGTCTCCGCGGCCCGCACCGGCCTCGCCAAGTCCGTGCGCGGCGGATTCAACATGACGCACGGTGCGGTGATGGGCGGCCACGCCATCCAGCACGCGCTCGCAAAGATAAAGCTCGATCCGGCTGAGGTGGAAGACGTCTACATGGGCTGTGCCCAGCCCGAAGGCGCCACCGGCATGAATATCGCGCGGCTGTCGGCGATCCGCGCCGGCTGTCCGGCGACGACCGGTGGGGTGACGATCAACCGCTTCTGTTCCTCTGGGCTTCAGGCAGTCGCGATGGCCGCCCACCAGATCATCAACGAGCGAACCCCCGTCGCCGTCAGTGCGGGCGTCGAATCCATCTCGCTGGTGCAGATGGGCGGCATGAACACCAACCACTTGGCAGAAGACAGCCTGCTGCAAACCAAACCGGCGCTGTGGATGTCGATGGTCGAGACCGCCGAGATCGTGGCCGAACGCTACCGGGTCTCGCGCGAAGCCCAGGACCGCTACGCGCTCGAAAGTCAGCGCCGCACGGCCGCCGCCCAGCAGGCGGGCCGTTTCGACGAGGAGATCGTACCCCTCGCCGTCAAGATGAAGAAGCTCGACAAGGCGACCGGCCAGGAAACCATCGTCGACGTCACGGTGGGCCGCGACGAATGCAACCGCCCCGACACGACATACGAAGGGCTGGCCGCGCTTAAGCCCGTGCTGATGGGCGGCATGATGATCAAGGAAGGCAAAACCGTCACCGCCGGCAACGCCTCGCAATTCTCCGACGGCGCGGCGGCCTGCGTTCTAATGGATGCCACCGTCGCGGCGCGCAAGGGTTTGACGCCGCTCGGTTTTTTCCGCGGCTTTGCTGTCGCCGGCTGTGAGCCGGACGAGATGGGCATCGGCCCCGTCTTCGCCGTGCCGCGCCTCTTGGAGCGCCGCGGCCTCAAACCCGACGACATCGACCTTTGGGAATTGAACGAGGCCTTCGCCAGCCAGACCGTGTACTGCATGGAGCGGATCGGCATTCCGCACGAACGATTGAATGTTGACGGAGGCGCCATATCCATCGGCCACCCTTACGGCATGTCGGGCGCGCGCATGGTGGGCCACATTTTGCTGGAAGGACGGCGGCGGAAGTTGAAATATGGGGTTGTCACCATGTGCATCGGTGGCGGGATGGGGGCTGCGGGCTTATTCGAGTTCGTGCATTGATGTGAAACGGCTATCTCTCCTTCGCGCGGCCTTCGGTGCGGTTCTGCTGCTGTCTTGCGCGGGCTGCGGCGAGCTGTCGTTTCTGTTCGGGCCGTCGAGGCCCGATGTGCCGGCCCAGATGCCGGCGGTCGAGTCGCGCATCTTCACGCTGATCGCTGACGAACGCCGTAAGCTCGACCCTAAGGCGCAGGTTCTGACGCTCGATCCCAAACTGGTGGCCGTGGCAAGGAAACGCAGCGCCCAGATGGCGCGCAAGAATTCGTTCGCCAGCGACGACCCGCACGCATCGGCCACCATGCTGATGGACGCGGATGCCAATTTCCAGGGCCTGGTCGGCGAGAACGTCGCGGCCCAACACTTTACGCCCGGCGCCGGCATCGACGCCGATGCGGTGGCCCAGCGTTTCGTCGAGGGCTGGCTGGCCAGCGCGCCGCACAAGGAAAACCTCGATTTTGCCGACTATGATCGAAGCGGCGTGGGCGCCGCGGCGAACGGCGACACCATCTATGTCACGCAGATCTTCACGACCAATCTTGGCCTCGAACCGCGCAAGGGCAACGCGCCTCCGTCGCAGGCCATGCCGGTCCAGTCGCCGAAAAAAGCCAAAGACGACAGTGAGAAAGCGCCGCTGCGCGGCGACGTCGCGCCGGGCGGCTAGCCGCGCCCGCGCCGGTTTTCGTAGCGGACGCCGCTCGGCCCGCGCTAACGACTCATTAATTCTGTTAGCGGATTGTGGCCGGATGGCACTCCGAACCCGCTTGGTGTTTGATTTGGCCTACCTTTCTTTACACTACATCTCGGCGCCGGTACCTTCCCTAGCGGATACTAGGCTATGTGAGTCGAAATGCGGCCAGACTTACCTTGGAATGTGGCAGGTATTCCGTCCGAGGCCCGCGAAGCCGCGCGCGCGGCGGCTCGCCGCGAAGGTCTGTCGATCGGCGAATGGCTTACCCGGCGCATCCTGGCAGGCATGTCCGATATGAGCGAACCACGCGAACCCCGCCGTGATGAGTGGGGCGGCGCGCGTTACGAAGAGCGCGAGGCACCACGCTACGAGGACCGCGGCGCGGCTCGGCGCGATAGCGAAGAGATGCTTGACCGCGTATCGCGCAGCGAAACCGAGACCGCGGGTGTCTATCGCGGCGTCGAGGAACAATTGCGCGGCATGGCCCGCCGGCTCGATTCCGCCGAACGCAGCCAGAGCGAAAGCAACCGCGTGATGAGCAAGGCCGCGGTGGAGATGAACATCGCCGCGCGCGAACAATCGCAGGCGTTCGATCAGCTCGGCGCGCATGTCGTCGGCCTCAGCGAGCGCCTCGACCGAGTAGAGCGCAGCATCGGCAACGACGGACTGCGCGAAGCGGTGAAAGCGCTTCATCAAGGCCTGTCTCGCCTCGCCGATCAGATCACCGAAACCGCCAACCAGTCGGCGACCCAGATCTCCTCGCTCTCGGGCAATCTCGAAACTCTTGCCGGGCGGCTCGGCCAACTGCGCAAGGATGCGCAGGCTTCGGCCCAGGCGCTCGACGCCCGAATCGCCCCGCTCGACGAGCGCGTCCGTGCGGTGGAGACGGCCGCGCAATCGACGGTCGGCTCCCTCGAACACGCCCTCGAAGCCCTGGAAACGCGCCAAGCTGCGGCCAAGGACAATGCCGCCAATGCGATCGCCCGGCTGGAAGCGAGCATGCTCAGGCTGGAATCGAACGGCCACGACCCTTCGCTCGACCGTCGCCTTTCCGGCATCGAACGCGCGATCAGCGAAGTCGTTGGGCGTGTCGCTCACGAGGAAGACAGTGCCGGGCCCAATGGCGTGCAAGCCGACCTGAAGAAGCTCACTCAGCGCCTCGACGCCACCGAAACAGCCCAGCGCGAGGTCCTGGAGGAGGTGCGCAAGCTCTCGTCCACCAAGACGGAAGCCAAAGCGCCCGATCCGTTCGCCCTCGCCGGGCAGCCCGGCTTTGCCGCGCCGTTCCAACCGGCGTTCGAGCCGCCGCCGTTTTCCGAGAGCAAGCCGCCATACGCCGATGTGGGTTTCGTTCCGCCACCGGTTCCACCTCCGGCCTATGACACCGCAACGGGGTTCGCGGCCGAATTACCGCCTCCCGCCGGGCAACCGTTCGCCGAGCCGCCGCCGACGGTGGATTCCTACCTCTCAGCCGCGCGGCGCTCCGCGCGCGCCGCTTCCCAAGCCGAGGCCGAGCGCAATACCGCAGGGATTGGCGGCTTCGGCTGGAACGGCGTCAAGAGCACAGAGCCGCGTTCCGGCCGCTCGCTTTATCTCGGGATCGGCGTCGTGGCACTCGTGGCGATTGCGGTCATTGCCGGCATCGTCCTCAATCACCGCACGGCGGGCGAAGCGCCGGCGAACTCGGCCATCAGCGCCTTGTTCCAGAAGAAACCGGCTCCGCCGCCGATCAAGCCGGAGAGCTTGCCGGTCGAAGACGACATGGTTGTCCCGCCATCGACGACCGCCGCACCGCACCCGGCCGCGCCGGTTGTGCGGCAGCCCGTCGCGAAGCCCGCGCCGGTTCGTGCCGTGCCCGCGCCGCAGAAAGCTGTGGCGGTGCCGCCGCAGAAAGTCGCCGCCATTCCGCCTGCCACCCAGACACCGCCGGCCGCCAAGCCGGCCCCCGTCACGACAGCGCCCTTGGACCGTCTGACCGCGCTGGCGAATGCGGGCAACGCCAAGGCCGAACTCATCGTCGGCCTGAAATATCTGGATGGCGACGGCGTTCCCGCCAGCGACGCGGACGCCGTCAAATGGCTTGGTCGCTCGGCCGAGGCCGGCGAGCCGGTGGCGCGTTATCGCCTGGGCACACTCTTGGAACGCGGACGCGGCGTGGCAGCCGACCCGACCAAGGCCGTGCAGTGGTATGAAGCCGCCGCGAATCAGGGCAATCGCAAGGCGATGCACAACCTCGCGGTGGCCTACGCCGAGGGTACCGGCGTGAAGAAGGATTTCGTCGAGGCGTCGCGCTGGTTCTCGCGGGCGGCAAATCTCGGCCTATCCGACTCGCAATTCAACCTCGCGGTGCTTTACGAGCGCGGGCTTGGCGTGCCGCAGAGCCTCCTCAACGCGTACAAATGGTACGCCGTCGCCGCCGCGCAAGGCGACACCGAATCCAAGGCCCGCCTGCAAGCGATCTCGGCGCAGATGAGCGACGATGATCGCGCCGCCGCCCAGAAGGCCGCCGACGGGTTCAAGCCGGGCCCGCTCGACGCGCGCGCCAACGTAGCGCCCGCGGTCGAGGAATTAACGCGCCGGTAAACGGCCTCTCTAAAGGTTGACCGCTCGATTCCAGGCGCGCAGATTGGCGATATCCGCCGCTTTGCCGGTCCTCAGCCACGCGATATTCGCTCGATGGAAATCTATCTGCCCATCGCCGAGATGTCAGTCCATTGGCTGATCGTGTTGGGCATGGGTTTCGGTGTCGGCTTCCTGTCGGGGGTGTTCGGCATCGGCGGCGGCTTTCTGTTGACGCCGCTCTTGATCTTTTACGGCATCCCGCCAGGCGTCGCGGTGGCGACCACGGCCAGCCAAGTCACCTCAGCCACCTTCTCGGGCGTAATCTCGCATTGGCGCCGGGGCAGCGTCGATCTGAAAATGGGCGCGGTGATGGTCGGCAGCGGTCTGGTCGGTGCGGGTTTAGGCGTCTATCTGTTCAGCGTGCTGCGCCGGATGGGGCAGTCCGAGTTCTCGGTTTCGGCGAGCTATGTGATCCTGCTGGGTCTGGTCGGCGGCTTGATGCTGACCGAGTCGGTGCGCACGTTGCGCGCGGGCGGCTCCGGCTTCGGTCGCAAGCCCGGCCAGCACAATTGGGTCCACGGCCTGCCGCTGAAGATGCGCTTTCGCCAGTCGCGGCTTTACATCAGCGCGATTCCGGTCGTGGCGCTCGGCTTCGTGGTCGGCGTGCTGTCGGCGATCATGGGCGTCGGCGGCGCCTTCCTGATGGTTCCGGTGATGATTTACGTGCTCAAGATGCCGACCAACGTGGTCATCGGCACCTCCATGTTCCAAGTCTTTTTCGTCACCGCCGCGGCGACGGTCCTGCATGCGGTCGACAATTACACCGTCGATATCGTGCTGGCGCTGTTCCTGATCCTGGGTGGGGTGTTCGGCGTGCAATATGGCGTGCGGGTCGGTGCCAAGCTGCGCGGCGAGCAGTTGCGTTTCTTTTTGGCGCTCTTGGTGCTGGCGGTAGCGGCAAGACTGTTCGTCGACATGGTGGCGACGCCGGCCGATCTCTACAGCATCGCGGCGGGCACGCCATGAGAAAGTGGATTTCGCGTGCGGCGCTGACCGGCCTGCTGGTCGTTGCCCCCGCCGCAGCGCAAGAAGAGCTGGTCTCCGGCTTGTCGCAGGACGTGGTGGAGATCACCTCGGACTATACCGGGACCGAACTGACCGTTTTCGGGGCCATCGAGCGGGCGGCACAGCCAACGCCCGGCGACATCGTCGTCGTGGTGCGCGGGCCCGGCGCCACCATGACCGTGCGCCGGAAGGATCGCATCGCGGGGGTGTGGATCAATAACGCGCGCGCCAAACTCGTGGGCATGCCGTCTTACTATTTTCTGGCCTCGACGGCGCCGCTGGGCAAAATCGCGTCGGGCGACACGCTCAGGCGCTACGATCTGGGTTTGGACACCCTTCGCCCCGACACCGCGCTCAGCGACGGCAGCGTCGTGCCCTATGTCCGCGCCCTGGTGCGCGCCCAAGTCAACAACGGGCTTTACGGGCAGAACATCACCGGCGTCGAGATGCTGAGCCCGACGCTGTTCCGGGTGCGCGTGCCGGTTCCCGCCGCGGTACCGCGCGGATCGTATTTGGTGCAGGTCTATCTTTTCCGCGACGGCGCGGTCGCCAGCGCGCAGTCCACGCCCTTGTATGTCGACCAGACCGGCTTCAATCGCCGTCTTTACGATTTTGCGCATCTGTGGCCGTTGTCTTACGGCATTTCGACGGTGTTGCTGGCGGTGCTGCTGGGCTGGGCCTCGACGCTCTTCTTCCGCCGCGGCAGGTGAACCAAGTAGACTCTTTCGCGCCCCAGGGCATAGACCGCGAAACCATCGGCGAACAGCGAAGCGATCGCCCGATCGCGCACGTCCAGCCCGCCCGCATAGGCGCCGAACGCCGGCAGCAGCAGGCGCGCGCCGTCGCAGACGAAGCAGCGCCGCCTAACGCCCATGCCGCCCCGCCTAACCACCGTTGCCGGATGCAGATGGCCGGCGACCTCACCCTTTTGTCCGGCGGGGACGTGGCGAAACAGAAGTCCTCCGAGCGCGACCTCGGCCGCGACCCGTCCGCCCAGCCAGGCCGGCGGCTGGGGATCGTGATTGCCTTCCACCCAGATCCATTCGGCGCGCTCCGCCATCGCGCAAAGCGCGGCGCTCTCCTCCTTGTCGAGGCGGCCGGCCGCTTCGCCGTCGTGGAAAGAATCGCCGAGCGCGATGATCCGCTTGGGCGCGCGCCTTGCGATGACCTCCGCCATTCGGTTGAGCGTCGCACGCGTGTCGTAGGGCGGCAGCAGGGCCCCGCGCCGGGCGAAGGCCGAGCCTTTCTCGAAATGCAGATCGGCGAAAATCAGCGTGGATTGTTCCGGCCAAAACGCCGCGCCCGACTTGTCGAGCAGCAGCGTCTCGCCGTTCATCAAAATGCACGGGTCGTCGCTTCGATTCATGTCCAACCTTACCACGTCCCATCCCTAAAGGGCCGTCTTTGCCTTGCCCGCAGAGCGCGTCTTGCTTAGTTTTGCGCGAATGAAAACGAAGATGCGCTGGAAATCGTCAGCGATCCCGGCGGCGGTGCTGCTGGCCGCCGCGGCGATGCTTGCCGGCCCTGCGACGGCTGGGCCTCCTTTCCGCACCGACGACCCGGAACCCGTCGATTATCAGCATTGGGAGGTCTATGCCTTCTCGACCGGCACCGAGGTGCATGGCGACGCGGCCGGCATCCTGCCCGGGATCGAAGTCAACTACGGCGCCGCGCCCGGCGTTCAGCTCCATATCATCATGCCGCTGGCCTACGACAGTGCGGACGGCGGCACGCGATTCGGCTATGGCGATACCGAGCTGGGTGTGAAGATCCGTCTTGTCGACGAGGACAAAGACGGCTGGCGGCCGATGATCGGCGTCTTTCCGCTGATCGAATTGTCGAGCGGCAATGCCCGGCGCGGACTTGGCGCGGGGTACACGCGGGAATTCCTGCCGCTGTGGATCCAGAAGAGTTTCGGCGACTGGACCAGCTATGGCGGCGGCGGCTACAACATCAATCCGGGCCCGGGCAACAAGAACTACTGGTTCGCGGGCTGGTATCTCCAGCGCCAAGTCACTGATCAGCTCGCGCTCGGCGGCGAAATCTTCCACCAGACCGCAGACAGAATCGGCGGCGGCGACAGCACCGGCTTCAACCTCGGCGGAATCTTCGACTTCACCGAGCATCACCATCTGCTGTTTTCGGCGGGCCGCGGTCTACAGAACGCGCGCGACAGCAACCAGCTCTCATATTATCTCGGCTATCAGCTGACGTTCTGAAGGCCGCTCTTCGTCACTTGTCGACGATCTTGTGAAAGCGCCCGAGCGTATCGCGCCAGATTGTGAATTCGTCATTCAGCATCTCGAAGGTGCCACCCGGCGTGAGATCGACGTCGTATTCCAGCCAGGGATCGTTCACCTTGTCGACATAGGCGCGGGCCCAGCGATTGTCGCGGTTCCAATCGTTCATCGGACCGGGGCCGAAACTGCCCTTGGTGTCGAAGCCGACCGAAAATTGCAGCGAGCCGCAGCGCCCATTTTTGCAGTCGTATTGATAGATGTGGAAATTCGAGCCTTCGGCGGCCGAGTAGATGTTCTTCGTGCCGTCCTTGGCCGTCTGGACCTCGGCCTTATAGCCTTGGCCTTGAAGCCAGCCCACCAGATCGTTGATCGTCATGCCGCCGGCAGGCAGATCCTTTGCCGAGGCAGCGTTCGAAACCAGAGCAAGCGCCAGTGTCGCAGCGCAGACGAGAATTCCGTGTTTCATCTCAGGCCCCCATGTTGGCGCACATCGTCGGATCGCGCTTCCGCCCGCACTTTGCCATCGTGGCGAAATGATTTCCAGCGCGCATTGGCGCTGCGACACCGCCGAGATCGGCAAAAAAGGCGTTTAGCGTTGCGGAAAGCGCCGTCCCGCGCTTGAATGCGCCGCCAACCGGAGATTTTGCGATGAGACCGCCGAGAATCGTCTTCGTCACCGGCGCGAGCGCGGGTTACGGCGCGGCCATCGCCCGGCGTTACGCCAAACAAGGCGCACGGGTCGTGGCGCTGGCGCGGCGCGCCGACAAGCTCGAAGCCTTGGCTACCGAATTCGGCGCGTTGGTTCTGCCGCTTGTGGCCGATGTGCGCGATCAGGCGGCGGTCGAGCGCGCGGTCGAATCGCTGCCCGCCGCCTTCGCCGAGGTCGACGTACTGGTGAACAATGCCGGGCTGGCGCTGGGGCTCGAACCCGCCCAACGCGCCGAGCTCGACAATTGGGAAAGAATGATCGACACCAATTGCAAGGGTTTGGTCTATGCGACGCGCGCGATCCTTCCGGGCATGGTGGCGCGCGGGCGAGGCCATGTGGTCAACATCGGATCGATCGCCGGCTCTTATCCTTATGCGGGCGGCAATGTCTACGGCGCGACGAAGGCGTTCGTCCATCAGTTCAGCCTCAATCTGCGCAGCGATCTTCCGGGTACCGGCGTACGCGTCACCTGCATCGAGCCGGGCATGACCGGCGGCACCGAGTTCTCCGAGGTGCGCTATCACGGCGACCGGCAGAAAGCGGCCAGCGTCTATGCCGGGACCGAACCCTTGACCGCCGAGGACATCGCCGAAGCCGTCGTTTGGGCGACCTCGCAACCGGCGCACGTCAACGTCAACACCATCGAGTTGATGCCGACCTGCCAGAGCTTCGCCGGATTTCAGGTGGAACGGCGGAGCTAGGGCGTCTGTCGTTTGAACAGACTCAGTATTCGCCGTAGCGCCCCTGCACCGAATGCAGCAACGCGGCGGAGTCGTAGCCGACCCCGTCCTTGAAGACGAGTTCGACATTGTCGAGATCGCCGATGTTGCGCGCCGGATCGCCCTTGACGATCAGAAGGTCGGCGTCTTTCCCGACCGCCACCGAACCGATGCGCTTGTCGAGCCCGAGATAGATCGCGCCGTTGAGCGTTGCGATCTTGATCGCCTCTTCCGGCTTGAAGCCGGCGTCCACCAGCAACTCGATTTCGCGCAGATCGCCGAAGCCGGGAATGACGCCGCCGTCGCCGGTCGGATCGGGCCCCGCGAGCAGCAATCCGCCTTCCGCAACGAAGCGGCGCTCAAGCCCGATATCGTTCTTGTAGGCTGTCGCCAGGTCCTTGGCCCGCTCTGGCGGCAATTTGGCGATCCGGCCGCGCTCGTAGAGATAGGCGTCGCGGGCCTCGGGGGTCAGCACGGCCATCTCGGCCTGATTGAGCGGCTTGAGACCGCGCCCGGTATCTTCGAATACCGGCAAGGTGGAGGTCACCGCCACGCGGTGCGCAATCAGATCCTTGATCAGCGCGGTCGCAGCGGGGCTGTCCGGCGTCATCGCCACCATCGTCGGCGTGCCCACGGTCTTGGGGCACTCGTCTGGCTTCTTGCCCGGATCGAGCTGCGTGTTGACGAAGAAGCCGTGCTCCAGATTGTCGATGCCCGCCGCGATGGCTTCGGGGTAGCTGACGGCGCAAAGGTGTCCGGTGATCTTCAGTCCGTGCCGGTGCGCCTCTTCGACCGCCGCCCGCAATTCCGCCCGCGTGATGTTCATATAGGCTTTGAACGAGGTGGCGCCCTGCTCGGCCCAGTACGCGACGGTCTCTCGCGCATCCTTGGCGTCGCGCAGTTGGTGCATCTGGATGAAATAAGATCCGGCGCCTTCCAAGTACGGCGCCGTGACGTCCAGATGCGGGCCCGGCAGCGCTCCCGCATCGATCAGATGTTTGAGGTTGAGATCGGTATACGGTTCGACGCTGCCCGTCGTGCGCATCGTCGTCACGCCGTTGGCGAGATAAAGGCGCGGCGATGTAAACGTCATCTGCGGCGCGAGCAGCGGCGCATCGTTGTGGCCCGCGGCGTCGAGGTTCGGACGGCCGATGTAATACATATGGTTGTGCATCCCGACGATTCCGGGAAGAACGGTATGACCGGACATGTCGAGTACGGTGGAGTCCTTGGGCGGCGCATCGCTCGCGGGTCCGACGGAGACGATCTTGCCGCCGTCCAGCACGATCATGCGGTCTTCCTGCGCAGGCGCGCCCGTGCCGTCGATCAATCGGACGTGAGTCAGCGCCACGCGTCTCGACGGCACTTTCACATATTGCTCGACGTCCTTTCCTGGCGCGACGGCTTTCGGCAGAATGATCGGCGCAAGATCGACCGGCGCGGCCGATGCTCCTGCCGCGATGAAAACAACGCCGCCCAGCGCGGCCATCAATTTGCTCATGGAACTCCCCGTATGGATCGCGAAATGTTAGCCTGAGCCCGAGCGCGAACCAAGCCACCGGCAAGAAACTTGACGCTGCGCTCGCCTGGCTGCGCGATGTCAGCCCACCCCCCTCGCATCGGCCAATACGCCACACCGTAACGGTCCAGCAGCAGCGCTTCGCCGATTCCCGAGGCGGCGCACGACGAATTTATCTCAGTGGTGCAGAATTGGATAATTGCCGAGCGGCATGGAGCGTCGTTGCATGACGGGCAACCCATTGGAAATGGGCCCGGTCACCACCGGCACAAACGCGGTACCCGGCTTTGACTTGCCGATATCGTCGGGGATTGTCCCAACCGTCAGGTCATTCGCATAAAGGACACCGCTGGGATAGGCGAGAACAAGACTGCACCGATAGGTCACGGCTTGGCTCGCCGTGCCGGGATTCCCGCTGATCACAACTGTCAGCGTCCCGCTGTAATTGCCGTTGGCATCGAGTTTGCCGAACGGCGAATAGTTGTACGCGATTTGATTCTTGCTGATGTCGAAAGTCTTGCACAGGACCGCAACCGAATCGAGTTGCGGCATCAGGTTGCTGACGTTGACCGGCACATTCAGCGTAATCGTATCCGCGTTTGCGCCGGAGGCAAAAAGGGCCACGGCGCCCAGCACGCCCAAACACCATCTCATCCGCATATCTGCCTCCCGAGCAAATCGTTCCTAATGCGTGGTCATTCGAGAACCGCGAAGACCCGTCATCGCCAAGCCGCTCGTCGCGACCGTTCTTGAAGTGGAAGCGGCTACAAAGCCGCGCAAACCCGTCATCGTCAGTGCGCCCGTCTGAACGATAAGAGATGTCGAGTCTGGAACGCTGCCGCGCAGGCCGGTCATGATCACCGCGCCCGTTTGAACCGTGCGGGACGTCGAAGCCGAAGCGCTGCCGCGAAGACCCGTCATCGCCAAAGCAGGAGTACTGACCGTCTTTGATGAATCGGCTGTGGCGCCGTTGGATGACCCCAGCAATAGCGCAACTAGGAACCAGGCGAATGCGTGTCTCTTTCCCGCTGCGCCCACCGCACCCTCCGAAAACGCATCGCCTCTGTTCTAAACCGGCGATGATTTCATCGTCGTGATCGAGATTAGCATTCCCGCTCTTGGGTGAATAGACCCGCAGTGCGAGATTTCAAGGCGGCAAGGCGGTCGACAACATCAATTGGCCAACTGAGTCAAACAATTGCGATTGTTTTCCACGCTGCTTCACTCCACCCGCATGGCGTCTGCGATCAGCGCGTCCTCGGCCTCGCGCAGGATGTCCTCGCGCGCCTCGCCCGCGATCATCTCGCGGCCGATTTCGAGCAGCGCCGGCACCGCCAGCGGAGAAACACGGTCGAGCGCGCGCTTGACGATGCGTCCATGCACCCGCTTCAACATGTCGGAAAGCCGCGCGACGTCAAGCAGGCCGGTCGCCGCATCCTGATAGGTCGCACGCAGAAGAATGTGGTCCGGCTCGTGCTCGCGCAGCACGTCGTAGATCAGGTCGGTGGAAAACGTCACCTGGCGGCCGGTCTTTTCCTTGCCGGGCGAGCGGCGCTCGATCAGCCCGGCGATCATGGCGCAATTACGGAAGGTGCGCTTGTAGAGATTGGATTCGGCGAGCCACGCATCGAGATCGTCGCCCAGCATGTCCTGGTCGAACAGCCGCGCGAAATCGAGACCGGCCATGTCGCGCATCCCCCACACGGCGAGCGCGTATTCGTTGGCCGAGAATCCGGTGGGCTTCAAATGCAGCCGTTCCAGCCGCCGCGTCAGCAGCATGCCGAGCGTCTGATGCGCCAGGCGCCCCTCGAACGGATAACAGACGAGGTAGAAGCGATTGCCGCGCGGGAAGGTCTCCACCAGCAACTGCCCCGGCTGGGGCAGCACCGAGCGCCATTCCTGGATGCGCAGCCATTCATGCACCGGATCGGGCAACAGGTTCCAGGTCTCGGGCTTCGACACCATCTCGCGCACCCGCTGGGCGAGGAACGTGGAGAGCGGAAACTTCCCGCCCATATAGGACGGCACTTGCGCCTCGCTGTCATGGGTGCGGGAAACGAAGGCCGCATCTTCGCGGATGCCTTCGAACGCCAGCACCTCGCCGGCAAAGACGAAGGTATCGCCGGGCGAAAGCTGTTCGACGAAATATTCCTCGAGCTGGCCGAGCGTGCGCCCGCCCGCGCCTGTCGGCCGGCCGCGCGATTGCAGGCGGATGTCGATCATCGGTTCTTCGACGATGGTTCCGGCGTTGAGGCGGTAGCGCTGCGCCAGCAGCGGATGGGCCAGCCGCCACAGGCCCTCGGGCGTGCGCCGCAGCTTGGCATAGCGGTCGTAGCGCTTGAGCGCGTAGCCGCCGGTCGCTACGAAATCGACTACCCGGTCGAAATCGGCGCGGCTCAAGGCGCGATAGGGCGACGCGGAAATCACTTCGGCGTAAAGCGCGTCGGCGTCAAACGGCGCGCTGCACGCCATGCCCGGCACATGCTGCGCCAGCACGTCGAGCCCGCCCTCGCGCAACCGCTCGCCGTCGAGTTCGCCCGCCATCACCGCCTCGCGCGCCGCCTCGCATTCCAGAACCTCGAAGCGGTTGGCGGGAACGAGAAGCGCGCGGGAGGGCTCATCCAAGCGGTGATTGGCGCGGCCGATGCGTTGCACCAGGCGCGCGGCGCCCTTGGGCGCGCCGATGCAGATCACCTTGTCCACCGCGCCCCAGTCGATGCCGAGATCGAGCGTTGAGGTACAGACCACGGCGCGCAACCGTCCGCTCGCCATCGCAGCTTCCACCTTGCGCCGCTGGCCGGGCGCGAGCGAACCGTGATGCAGGGCGATGGCGAGATTGTCTTCGTTGATCCGCCACAGATCCTGAAAGGTGCGTTCGGCCTGACTGCGGGTATTCACGAATATCAGCGCGGTCTTGGCGGATTCGATCGCCGCCATCACGTCGCCCATCGCGTGGCGCGCCAGATGCCCCGCCCAGGGCACATATTCCTCCGACGCCAGGATGGAGATTTCGGGAATCGCACCGGGCGCCCCGCGCACCAGCGCCGACCGCGCCTCTTTGTCGGGAGGTTGGGGCACCAGATAACGCTGCAGCGGCGCGGGATCGGCGACGGTCGCAGAAAGTCCCACACGGCGCTGGCCGGGCGCGAGTTTAGACAATCGCGCCAGATCCAGCGCCAACAGATCGCCACGCTTGGAATTGTGGATGGCATGCAGCTCGTCGAGCACAACGGTTTTCAGATGCTCGAACATCCTGGGCGCATCGCGGTGCGACAAGAGGAGCGCCAATTGCTCCGGTGTGGTGAGGAGGATGTCCGGCGGCGAATAGCGCTGACGCTGGCGGCGCGACGGCGGCGTGTCGCCGGTGCGCGTCTCGGCGCGGATGTCGAGCCCCATTTCGGCCACCGGCGCTTCCAGGTTTCGCGCCACGTCCACCGCCAGCGCCTTCAGCGGCGAGATGTAGAGTGTATGGAGCGTGCGGGAACGGCGGCGCGGCTGCGCGGCCAGGTCGATCAGCGTCGGCAGGAATCCCGCCAGCGTCTTGCCGCCGCCTGTCGGCGCCACCAGCAACACGGATTCTCCGCGTGCCGCATGTTCAACCAGCGCCAGCTGGTGCGTGCGCGGCGTCCAGCCCCGCGCGGCGAACCACCGCATGAACACGGCAGGAAGAATCGATGTTTGCTCTGCCAACGACATTCGAAGAACTTGTCCCGGCGCCGGAAGTTCCTATCTACCTCATACCGGCACGGTCCCCGAAAAAGGGCGGACCGGCCGAAAAAAAGTCACACACCCGGCGTCCCGTCTTTATACGATAGGTGGCCCCCCCAACGAAAGGCAATCGGCCATGTCTAATCTGAATGCTGCAAAATCCGGCACTTTCAAAATCGGCGGGGAGATCGCGGTTAACCGCCTCGGTTTCGGGGCCATGCGCGTGACGGGTCCCGGCATCTGGGGCGAGCCGACCGATAGGCCGGAAGCGATTCGCACCTTGAAGCGGCTGCCGGAACTCGGCGTCAATTTCATCGACACGGCCGATTCCTACGGACCGGATACCTCGGAGAGATTGATCCGCGAAACGCTGCATCCCTATAAAGGCCTGCTCATCGCCACGAAAGGCGGCATCGCGCGCACGGGCCCCGAGCAATGGCTTCCCCTCGGGCGGCCCGAATACTTGATCCAGCAGGCGCACAAGAGCCTGCGCAATCTCGGCGTCGAGCAGATCGGCCTGTGGCAGCTCCATCGCATCGACGAGAAAGTTCCGCGCGACGAACAGTTCGCCGCCATCAGGCGACTGCTTGATGAAGGCATCATCCGCCACGCGGGGCTCAGTGAAGTCTCCGTCGCCGATATCGAGGCGGCGTCGAAGGTCTTCAAGGTGGCGACCGTGCAGAACCGCTATAATCTGGTCGACCGCGGCAGCGAGGAGGTGCTGGAGTATTGCGAGCGTCACGCCATCGGATTCATTCCGTGGTTCCCGCTGGCGGCGGGTGACCTCGCCAAGCCGGGTTCGCTGCTCGACGCCGTCGCCAAGCGCCACGACGCCGCGCCCAGCCAAATCGCGCTCGCCTGGGTGCTCAAGCGCAGTCCGGTGATGCTGCCCATCCCCGGCACATCGAAAGTCTCGCATCTCGAGGAGAACGTCGCGGCAGCGAACATCGTGCTGTCGGACGAGGAGTTCGCGGCGCTCGACCGCGCCGGACGCAAGGGGCGGTAGGGTCGGGTTCCCTGTCGGGACTACCCTTCGGCCGCTTTTTCCACCGCGGC
>Ga0265340_10000935_pt1 | contig 16580 bp, 12 predicted proteins | sample 4CB225metaG_FD_202082 | JGI IMG/M metagenome (GOLD analysis project Ga0265340, IMG submission 202082) | Rhizosphere microbial communities from Carex aquatilis grown in University of Washington, Seatle, WA, United States - 4-CB2-25 metaG | ecosystem: Host-associated > Plants > Roots >...
CATTCTCGGTAAGGCCCGTATGACCCGGAAGCTGAATAATGTCGGCTGGCAGGCACGATTACGTGCCGGTAGACGGTCTCGGTGACGTGGGTGGGCACGCGCCCGGAACGGGCAACTGACGCCGAGCAGCGAGTCGAGCGAGGTACGCTGGGTGCCGCCACGCCCATGATCTCCGCCAGTCCCGCCTGGGTAAAGCCAAGGCGCTTGCGCTGCTCGGCGAGCTGGTAGCCCCACTGCTCGGCCATGATCGCACCGCGACGGCGGCCGACCTCTTCCTCACCGAGACGCGCGCGGTCGGCGTCTCGGTCCCACTCCGAGAAGCTAGTCGCGGCCCGATCCCGGGGCCTGACCACGACGACCAGCGACAGCCGCGGATCACGGAAAGCCGACGGTGCAAGCTTGCCTACGCAAAGAAGGGATTCCTAGTCCTGGGTGATCCCGACGAGCGTCGCGCGCGTCCCGTCCATTGACAGGGCCGCGTCATAGGTCCCGGGCAAGTTGTCGGTCTGGTGGCCTAGGAGGAAGACGTGGTAGGAGTCGGTCAGGACGAAGTTGCCTTTGACGTGCACCAGCCCGGTAGAGGGGTCGAAGGACTCGGTGGCGTTCAGGACTGGGTTACCGACAAGTGTCCACGTGGCGTTGTCGCCGCTTTGCCCTAGGCTCATGCACTGCGCCGGGAGCGGGGTGGCCTCGAGGGCGGCGCACTGTTTGAACCCTGCTGTGACCAGGGCGGATGCTTCGGCCATGGAGATGCGCGGGTCGTGCTTGACCACGCGCGGCCCACTGTCGGTACTGACCGCCTGCGGCGGTGACTCCACTGACGGGTGCCCGTCGTTCCACGACACGGTTGCCAAGTAGCCGAAGGCGTCCATGTCCCATTGGGTACCCGAGTTATAGGTGACTGTCATCACCGCATGCCCGAAGACCCAGAACTTCCCCTGCTTGTAACTGATTACCGCACCGTCGCCCGCATTACCGTGTAGCGTCCACTGCACTCCGGATACCTGGTCGGTGCTGGCAGGTGCCGTCTGGGGGCAGTTGACCGGTGAGAGGCGCACCTCCTCCGCGCAGTTGGCCAGCCAACTAGTCACAGGGGAGAGGATGCCCGCAGTGGTTGCCCCCGCAGGCCAAGGGTCGCTCTTGGCGGGAAACGACGGTGCCGTGCTGCTTGTCGCCGGGGCAGAGGAACCCGAGGAAACCCACCATATGAGGCCGATCACCACGGCGATTACGGCGAAAATGCATCCGACGCCGCCGCTATCACTCGTGCCGGCGGTTGAGTCCAGGCCGGAATCGCCCGCGGTCCCGGTTTCATCGGTGCTACCAAGAGGCACATCCGGATCACCCGCGTCTGCGCGGGCGTCGCCGGGCCCGGTTCCCTGCCGAGGCGCAGTCGGGAAATGGATGTGACAGTCACCAGCGGCGTTGGTCTGGATGACGCCCATGCCGAACTGGGACGGGAACTCCTGCGTTGACATGCTCCCTCTATTGATTCGCGCGCTGAAGCTAGAGGTGCATTATCAGGTTGCCGGCTACGTTAGCCTGCGTTCCCCTGAGGGCAATCCCTGTCTGCTGCACTGTTCTTCCCGGCGCTGGGGTGGTGAACTGCGCGAGTTCGGAGGCGATCGTGGCGAGATCGACCGCCGCGTCAGGGCTGCCGTGTGCGATCGCGTTAAGAAGGGCTGTCCAGCGCCGGGTCTCGCTTTCCCGCAGCGACGGGTCGCCCATCAGCCTGGTCTGGCTGACGTCGAGTTCCCGTTGGAGCCTCTTGCGGTCTTTGTGCTTGTTGAATACCGCTGATAGCTTCGCGTGGGCATCATTCCACGCGCTGGTCGTCATTGAGCTTACCAGTGCCTGCGCAGCATGCGCCGCAAGATCATTCACAGCTGTCCCCTTGCATGAGGAAAAGATGAGAACTGCCCCGTGAGAACGCGCGGAAGGAAGCGCAATGAGGCGATGTTAGCGCAGGCAAGGTAAGCCATGCGGCTGGACACGGGAAAGCGGTCAAGAAAATGCCTTAACTTTGATTCATTCCATGCACTTAATGTAGTTAGTGACCGCCAGCTATCAATCTTCAGCATGGCATCAATCGAGTCAACGGGCATCGTGTACAACTTCCATTCTCGCCTGCATCATCTTCACCTGGCTGAGGCTTGGAATCGTTGTAGCGCGGTGAGTCTTACATGTCGACCGTAGCGACTTTGCCGTAGCGGGTCTACCGTAGCGGACTGAACGCCTCCTGTTCGAATTGATGAACTTAGGCGGCTGGAATCTCGTTATCAGCGATGATGATCAGGACTTGTCTGCGGTCCCCGAGCGACCGGTCATAGGCGCCGCGCCGGGCTAGGGCGCGCCCAGCACCCCGGTAAGCCTCGGCTAGCCGAGCGCATGGTTACGCCGGGCACGCCAGCCGTGCTGGCGCGGGTCCGGAGGGGTCAGGCGGCCATACGAGCATGTCCCGCGTACAGCGCGGACGGCCATCCAGCTCCCTGGCGTTGTGAATGTCGTGCGCTCAATTCTCTATGCCTGAAGTTCGTGGTAATTGTTTCACTTCAGGTCATCTGTGCTGGGCGAGGCACCGTTGCAGTAAGCCGTCGCATGATCATCAGGCGGGAAGATCAGATCTATCGTCACGTTCCATGACGGCAGAAGGCCATAGAGGCCTTTCATGCACGAACTTCGGTGAACGTAGGCAGGAAAACCTGCGGCTACATGACCGCACAAACGCTCAATGAAACAGTGGCCCTCGGGGCTCGTTGCTGGGTGCGCGGAAAGTTAACGCTCCTGATGGTTACGTCCGGCTAATAATCGATTACAGTTTTCTCAACATCGTCGTCCCCTCCCCATGAGAGGACCGCAATGCCGACCCCGCAGCGACCTCCCTGGATGGCAGAGCTAATCGACGTTGTCGGGCAACTGTGCCCGACACCGGCATCCGGAGCGGCGGCCGACCCGTCGGCCGCTCCGTCGTGGAAGGAGCGGAGGGTCGGGCGGGTCACCCGCGACGCCAGGATGGATGCCGGCTGGTTCTGGATCGGGCTGGACGGGCGCGCCCTAGACGACGACGAGATCGAGGCAGCCTACCTCGCGCCCCAGGACGGGGCGGCGCAGCACAAGTTCTCCGTGATCGAGACCGTACAGGAAGGCAACGTGCTCAGGGTCCGGGTGGCCGGGCACGCGCCTGCCGCAGGGCTGTACCTCTATGCTCCCCGCCGGCCGAGGGGGCAGCTCTACATCTCACTACGGGACGGTCTCTCTTCAATCAGCCGATTCGGCCTGGTGAGCCAGCTCGCCGAGGGCCGTTCCGACACCGCGCCCGGCGTAAGGGACTCCAGCGGGAGCCTGGCGCGCCTGAACGAGGGGCAGCGCGCCGCATGGAGCGCCTGCTGTGCGGCGGGGGTGCACCTTGTCTGGGGGCCGCCGGGAACCGGGAAGACGATGGTGATCGCGGAGGCGCTGAAGTCGCTGATGACTTCCGGGAAGAGCGTTCTGCTGGTGTCGGGCACGAATATCGCCGTCGACAACGCTCTGGCCCGCGCGGTCGCCGCCATCAAGCCGCGCCCCGGCGAGATGATCAGGGCAGGGAACTCCCACCTGGCGGAGATCGCCGAGAACCCCGATGTAAGCCTGCAGAAGCTGGTCCGGGACCGGCAGGTCACGCTGGAGAAGGAGCGCGACTCGCTTTCCGCCTCGATCGCGGCGCTCAATGCCGATCCCGCGTTTGGCGCGCTTGAGGCTTCAGAGGCGGCGCTTTCTGAGTACGACCATTCCGCGTACCGGGCGGCCTGCGCACGACTGGAGTCTGAGCGGTCGCTGGCCTCGCTGCGGGCAGCGTACTCGGCGGTCCTGGCTGACGCCGGCGCCGCCGCTGAAGCGGGGCTCGCGGCGGACGCGCGAGTGCGGGCCCTCATCACCTCGGACGCGTCGGCCGCTCCGGCGCGCCAGCACCTCATGGATGCTGACCGCCTGGAGAAGGCACTCGGGCAGCTCCGGCACGATGCCGCCATGGCTTCCGCTGCGGCATCGCGGTTCGAGGCCGAGCGCGACCGGCTGATCGCCGAGCGCGGCGGACATCGGTTCGCGCCGCGGGCACTAAAGGCCGAGATCCGGGAGAACGCCGAGCTGCTCCGCCGAGCCGCCGCGCGCCGGGACGACGCGGCATCACTGCTCGCCTCGCAGGGCCCGTACCTGACCTCGCAGATCGCGTCCCACGTCGCGCTGGCCGCTCCGCTCACCGCTGCCAGCATCTCCGCGCTTGACTCGGAGCTCGCTGCGGCCCGGCGCTCCCTAACCGAAATCACGGCGACCCGGCAGGCGCTCGCCCGCCGGGCTGGGTCGCTCGCGGCCTCCATCACTGAAAAGCAGGAGGAGCCGCTGCCGTCAGCGGCTGACTCGTCGCTTGTCAGCCAGGCGGACGAGGCCGGCCTGCCAGGCATGTGGGCGGGCCTTGGCGAGCTGCGGTCCAGGGTTTCCGATCTCGGGATACAGCTCGCCAGGCTGGAGTCCCGGCACGAGCAGGTGCTGACCCGGATGCGGAAGGAAGGCACCGCTGTCCGCCGGGAGATCGTAGCGAATGCCCGTGTCGTCGCGGCGACCCTCGCCATGCTGCGAATGCGGCCGGAACTGCGAGACCGGGACTACTCCCAGGTGATTATCGACGAGGTCTCCTTTGCGCCGGTGCCGGACGTCATCTTCGCAGCGAGCCGGGCCACGTCAGGCGTCACGCTGCTGGGCGACTTCCTGCAGAACGGCCCCATCGCGCCAGAGGAACTCGGCGATCCCGATGACGATGCGGTGCGGCGCTGGTACTTCCGCGACTCTTTCGCGTTCTTCGGCATTACGGACGCGGACTCGGCGATGGCCAGCAAGGGATGCACGGTGCTCACGAAGCAGTACCGTTTCGGGCCGGTCATCACCGAGCTGGCGAATGCCGTCGCATACCGGGGGATCCTCGAAGGGGGCGTCTCGGATCCGGGCCCGGATCCGAGGGAGGCCGTTCTCGTGGACGTCGATGGCCTCGGGAACGAGCTCGCGGGGATCCGGCGCGGCCCGAAGGGAGGAAAGTGGTGGCCCGCCGGGGCGCTGCTGGCGCACGCCCTTGCGGGCCAGGCCGTCCAGCAGGCGCTGGACGCGGGAAAGCCGGCCGGCAACAAGGCCGGAGTTGTGGTCCCCTACCGGGCACAACTCGACATCATCAAAGACGTCCTCAACGAATCAGGGGCGAGTCCTCAGATCGAGGCCGGCACCTCGCACCAGTTCCAGGGCCGGGAGTTCGACACAGTGATCTTCGACTTGGTCGAGGACGGCAAGGGCTGGGTGGCACGCGGCGACCTGACAGGGAACCCGTGGGCGGCAGGCGGCCTGCGGATGTTCAACGTCGGCATTACCCGCGCCCGCCGTCGCCTGTACCTCATCGCGAACATGGCGATCATCAGCAGGGCGAAGAGCGGCCCGCTGCACGCCATCAGACAGCTCACCGACGCCGGAAAGATTCAGGTCGTCCGGGCGGCCACCGTCCTGGGCCTGCCCTCGGCCCCAGCCGGCGACCCCGTCTCCAGCGAGCTCTGGCATGCGCTGCGCGGGCACGCCACCCTGATCGACCTGTACGACGAGGAAAATCTGCCCGACGAACTGGCCCTCCGCATCGACGCCGCCGACAAGGTCATCTGGCTGTGGAGTCCATGGGTCGGGCAGCGATCGGAGCAGCTCATGCCGCACCTGTTCGCCGCGCGCGACCGCGGCGTCCGGGTCCATCCCGTAGTGCTGCCTCGCGACGAGGTGACGAGGCACCTCAAGCCGCGGCACGAGGAGCTCGCCGCCGAGATCCCCGCGACTGTCTACCTACGCAAAGAGCATCAGAAGATCGTACTCATCGATGACAACCTGGCATTTCTCGGCAGCATGAACGTCCTCGCCCACCGCCCAGGCAGTCGCCTGGAGGTGATGGCCCTGTTCAAGAGCCGTACCCTCGTCACCGAGCTCATGGCGCATGAGCGCACTGCCGAGCTGGCCACCCCGCCGACTTGCCCCCGCTGCGGGTCACTCGTCCGGCTCGCCCGTGTCTTCCGCGCCGATGGCCGCCTCCACTGGCATTGCGCCTCCGACCTCAACGGCACTCCATGCGACTGGCGAACCCCCTTCGCCGACCATCCCGGAGCCCGCAACCAGCCCAAACGCTGAGGATCGAGCCCAGCATCTCCACGCATCGCGTTCCCGCGACCTTGCCTGCCCTGCCGGACCGGGTACTCTGCTGGCAGATCTGAACTTTACTGCCCGCAGATCTTAAGCAAGAGAGCAGCAATTCTAAGGACTAGTGGCCGCAGATCTAAAACGAGAGCTACAGTGATCCTGTGAAGTCGGCCACTGACTACGTTCCCCGACGGGCCGAGGCTCTTGTCTCCGAGGCACTGAGCGACACGCGTGTCGTCATCATCAACGGCGCCCGGCAAGTCGGCAAGAGCACCCTCGCCGAGCGGGTACTCCACAAGGCGCCAAGATGGCAGGCACGGTTCCTCGACGATCCTCAGACGCGCCTGGCCGCAGAGAACGACCCCGTCGGCTTCCTGGAGTTCGACGGGCTGATGCTGATCGACGAGGTCCAGCGAGTGCCTAGCCTTTGGCTCGCGATCAAGAACAGCGTCGACAGGGACCCACGGCCGGGAAGGTTCATCCTGACCGGTTCAGCGCGCTTGCTTGCCCTGCACAGCCTTCCAGACGCGCTGCCCGGCCGGTCGGAAACGGTTGAGCTCTGGCCTCTTTCCCAAGGGGAGATCGACGGCGAGCCGGACGGATTCGTGGACGTGGTGTTCAGCACCGACGCAGGCCTCACCGCCCGCGGCACGCAGCTCCGCCGCAGCGACTACCTGTCCCGCATCGCGCGGGGCGGTTACCCGGCTGCGTTCCAGCGGGATACCCCGAGGCGACGAGACCGGTTCTTCTCCAGCTACATCAACGACATTGTCGTCCGGGACATTAAACAGGTAGCGGACATAGCGCGAGCCGCAGACATGCGCCGCTTGATCGCCCTGCTGGCCAGCCGCTGCGCAAACATGCTCAACATGAGCAAGCTCGCAAGCGAGCTGACGATCTCGGAGCCCACTGTACGGCGCTATATCCAGATCCTGGAAACGATTTACCTCATCCAGTTGATCCCCGCCTGGTCCTCAGGTGCGACCAGGCGGGTGACACGCGCTCCGAAGCTGATGTTCGTCGACACAGGGCTCGCCGGATACCTTCAGACTCGCCGGGCCACCGACCAGTCGGGTGGCTTGACGGAAAACTTCGTCATGGGCGAACTTGCCCGGCAACTTACCTGGTCGGAAACAGCGGCGACCCTCTACCACTACCACGATCGTGACGGCCACGAGGTCGACGCGGTACTCGAGGACAACAGCGGACGCGTGGTCGGCATCGAGGTGAAGTCGGCACAATCCGTGCGAGCGGAAGACCTAGCCGGCCTCCGCTACCTTAAAGAGAAACTCGGCTCCCGCATGCACGCCGGCTATGTCCTCTACTGCGGTACCGAGTCACTGAGCTTCGGCAACGGACTGGGATGCCTGCCCATCTCCTCGCTATGGACAAGTAGGTAGACAAGTAGATCGGCAGCCGGACGAGCCGGTTCAGCTGGGCGGAAGACCAGGAGGGCACCCGCTCGGTGACAAGCAGCCGTTCCCAGTCGAAGCTTGCGGGCCCCAGCAGGATCCGGGTCGCTAAGCGGAACCGCAGACCCGCCCGGTGCGTCCAAATACCGATATTTCAGTGAAGGCGGCGGCGAGTTGACCCGGGAAACCCGGACCGACGACCCGGACGCCGGGACGAGGCATCTGGGGGCAACGATGTCAGGTTCAGGACTTACGGCAACGGGGGCGGATACACCGCAGGGATCGGGTTCACGCCGGAGGCGGTTCACCCTACGGAGCCGCTGGGGCGTGGCCACGGTCGCCGCCGCAGCAGCGATCGCCGGATCGCTTGCCTTCTGGCTCGGCAGCGGGCCGGGCGGAGCGCTTGCGGCCGGCGGCCCGCAGACGACAACCACCCGCCACGGCGAGGTCTGGCTCCAGGGCAAGATCACGCACGACGGGTGCGACCAGTCTGAGGCCCATGTCGCGATCGGGGACGTCGGCTGCTCGATCACCGTGAATGGCTACGCCGTGAGCGTCATCCCCGGCAACATCCGGCTGCAGCATGCGCCCGGCGCGGTGACCGGCCTGGATGCCTCCGCGGACCAGACTGGCAAGCATGCCGATGTCTACGCGCAACTGATCGCCCCGCACTCAGCAACAATCCTCAGCGCGCCGAAGTACTACGCCCGGATCTCCGGCTAGCCCGGAGTGCTACATGTGGTTGCTGGCCGGGCGGGAACGCCTGACCGGCCCGGCGCGTTGAGCAGGCGTGGCCTTGACCGTCGCGTTCTTCCCGGCCTCCCTGGCCCTGGACCGGCTCGGGCCGCGGCTGACCTGGACGGGGCCGGGTCGTGATCATCCGCACCGAGGCATCCGAGGAGGAAAGCGCGTGCCGAGGAGCTATGGGCACCTGACCGGCGAACAGGCCGAGCATTTCCTGGAGCGAGGTTTCGTGACGGTGCGGGGTGCCTTCGACCCTGCTGACGCGCAGCGGTTGCTGGACGATGCGTGGATCCGCTTCGGGTATGACCGTCATGATCCGGCGAGCTGGGCGGAAAAGCGGATCCATCTGTCATCACGTTCGCATGTGGACGCGCGGACGTTCGCGCCTGCCGCCTGGGGGGCGGCCATGGACCTGGTCGGCGGCGAGAGCCAGGTCACGTTGCCTTGGCGGTGGGGCGACAGTTTCATCGCCAATCTCGGGGTGGGTGACGACCGGCCGTGGCAGCCGCCGTCACGAGAGGCCGGAGGGTGGCACAAGGACGGTGATTTCTTCCGGCATTTCCTGGATTCGCCGGAGCAGGCGCTGCTGACTTTCGTGCTGTGGACGGACATGCTGCACAAGGGCGGGGGCACGTTCGTGGCGGCCGACTCGGTGCCGGTGGTGGCTCGCTTCCTCGCCGGGCACCCCGAGGGAGTCCTACAAGAAGACTTTGATTACGTCGAGCTGGTCGCGCAGTGCCACGACTTCGTGGAGATGACGGGCGAGGCCGGTGACGTGGTGCTGCTGCATCCGTACACGCTGCACGCCACGTCGCAGAATGTCCTCGGTGTTGGCCGGATCATCACGAACCCGGCGTTGGCACTGCGCGAGCCGATGAACTTCGATCGGCCGCACCAGGATGACTTCTCCCTGGTGGAGCAGGCAGTTCTGCGCGGGCTTGGCGTGGGTCGCCTCGACTTCGCCCCGACCGCGCCGCGGGAGAACGTGGTCCCCGAGCGTGTACGGCGTCAGCAGGCGCGAGCGACCGCGGAGGATGTGCGGCTGGCCGCGGTCAAGCGCAGGCCTAGTGACTAAGGCTGGCGCTTCAGCTCGTGGCTACGCGCTAGCATTTGTTTGATGGACGAGTTCAAGGCCCGGCGGGTGGTTGACGCCCTCCGCGACCGTGGCGTCAACGCGCACCTGCTCCGCGGCACAACCGAGTTCGGTGTTCGCGTCACGCTATCCGGCGGTCGCGAGGCCGAGTGGGACAATGACGGCACCGCGGGACTCGAAGCCCAGGTCATGCGGGACGGCATGCTCGTCGGGTACGTGCCGCAGATCGAGGGCTCCGAGGATTTCGACGAGGCTCAGATCGTCGACGCCATCGCCAGGACGGACTACGACCAGCCGATTGCCCGCCAGCGCACCGAGGAGCCGCCGCCAGCTCCCCCGCTGACCAGGGAGGGCGGCGTCTTCCGCCGCTTCCTTGACGGCTTCCGTTACCGTTAGGGCCGACGCCGGCTACCGGGCCCCCGCTATTGGACGTGTAGTTCGCGGAGGACGTCACGGGCGGCTTCGGCCAGCTGGATGCCGTCGTCTCCGCGTTTGAGTGCCTGTTGCAGGTAGCCGTCGTCGGCCATCCGCCCGCTCACGTACCGGGCGCGCACCCCGGCGCCGATGCACGCCGAACGCCACCGGCAGAACGCCACCCAGTAGGAAAGGTTCGACACGTCTCGGCCCGAGGCCCGGGCGTAGCGCGCAACCATCTCCGCGCGCGACGGGAACCCAGGGGCAGTGCTCGGCCCTGGAGTGGTGGGCGGGACCTCATCACCTGGGTCCTGCCAGGTCGACGCCAGCCAGCCCAGGTCGGCCATCGGATCACCCGTGGTCGCCAGTTCCCAGTCGAAGACCGCGCGCACGGTGCCGTCGGGGCCGAACGCCATGTTTCCCGGCCGGAAGTCGCCGTGCACGATCCCGATGCCCTGCGCGGGAACGCGCCGGGCGAGCAGGCCGTGAACCTCGTCCAGGAGGGCGAGGCCTTGCGGACTGGTGTGCTCGGCGGTCTCCGGGGCGTGCACTTGCGCATGCCAGCGCCGCAGCTGCCGTTCGACGTAGCCGGTGCGGCGCACCAGGCCCTCCAGGCCGACCTCGGCCGGGTCGAGCGCGTGCAGGGCGACGAGCACGTCGATGACCTGCTCCCCCGCCGTTGCCCGGTCCTCGGGCGCGAGAGCGAGCCCGGCGTCACGGTCGGACAGAACCTGGCCGTCGACATACTCCATCACATAGAACTCGGCGCCGGTGACGTCGGCGTCGGCGCAGTAGGCGAGCGGTTCGGCGACCGGCACCGCCGTCGGCGCCATCGCCGAGATGAACCGCCATTCGCGGCTCATGTCATGCGCGGTAGCCAGCACGCCACCGGTCGGCGGGCGGCGCAGCGCGTAGACCGCGCCTACGGAGTCGGTAAGCCGGTACGTGAGGTTCGACCGGCCGCCTGAGATCAGGTCGAAGTTGACCGGCGGGACTAGGCGGCTGACGTGACCGACGAGCCAGCGGGTTACCTGTTCCGGGTTGATGCCCGCTAGGGCGCGTTCAGTGTCCGGCATACTTCAGCGTCGCACATGCCATGACTCCCTCCATTTCAGGAACGCGGCTCAGCGAGCTTCCAATAGGGCTAGGTGCCCAGCTGGTTGAGGGGCCGCAGCCCAGCCATGGCCCCCGCTCGCGGGGATCAGTTGCAGATGAGAGCCCAGCAAGACGACTTTCTCGCCGCGCGCGGCGCTGTCGGTGGCGATCTCGATCCACCAGAACTTCCCGTAGCGGCCGGCGGCGTCGAGGCGGAGCCGTCCCTGGCGGGCGGCGTGCTCCAGGTCCGCGCGGGGACCGGAGGCCACCCCGGCTACCAGCAACTGCCAGCCCGGACGCCTCATGCGCACGATCCCGGCCGTCATGTCGGTCACCTGGCTGGCTGCGTCTTCCATCACCCAGAACACAGGGACCCTGGCTGCGGCCAGCCGTCGCAGCTTCGCGGCGAGCCACCGCTCATGTTCGGCAACGGCTCTTCGCTCCGCCCGACGCCAGGACCACCGGGCCCTGATCCCCAGGTTCGCGGCGGGGTCCAGGTGACTGACCCCGAAGTCGGTACTCATCTTCCTCCGTTCATAAGGCATGCAGGCCAATGTCATGTACGGAATACATGTACTCTGTACATGGTGTCTTCCGCGGACCGGGCTTGTCAAATCCATTACTGCCAGACTGGCTGAATAAACAGCTTCGAGCCGTTGACAGCCGCGGGCGCCGAGCGCGTGGACGGCCGCTGGAGCTTTACCGGGGACTTGCGAGGTCCGAGAATGGCACGGAAGCGCGCTATTTCGCAGATGCGTCGTCCTCGGGCGGGGTTGCCTGGTTGGGGAACTCGGCCGTTTCCGTGAGGTGGATCCAGGTCTGGGAGGATCCTGGGCGGTCGGGGCGAGGGCGGGATTCGGTGCGCCAGGCAGAGCCCTGCGGGCCCAGGATCGCGATCAGCGCCGGGAGCACGACCGGGCGGGCCCAGTCGAAGCGGTTGCCGACGACCTCTTCCGGCGGCGCGGCCTGAGCGAGCCATGCCTGGACCCGGCCCCAGGACAGGCCCTCGGTACTGGACAGGTAGCGGGCGAACTCTGGCCGCTTGCGCAGGGCGTTGATCGCCGCCGCACGGTAGGCGGCCTCCACGTCGGTCGGGCCGGGGGCGGCGGCCGCCGCGTCCGCCGCCAGTTCTTCCAGGACCAGGTCTACCCCGGACCGGGCGGCGGGACGGTCGTCTCGGCCCGCGCTCCTGCCCACAGCACCGGTGCTCGCATCTGAAGAACCGGCACTGGTGCTCGCGCCCGCGGCGGCCAGCGCGGAGCGGAACGTCGCCCGCAGCCGGGAGGCGTAGCAGTCGACCGCGTCCCCGTTGTAAGCCGGGTCGCGCAGGATGCGGTTCTCGGCCTCGAAGCTCAGCACGCGGATCGGCAACGGGTAGGGTCGCGCGCCGCGGTCGGTGCCGGCGGCGCTGGACCAGAAGATCCCGTGGCCGACCAGCGGCTCGTTCAGCAGGGTCGCGAGCAGGTCATCGGAGAAGTGCGCGTTGGCGCGCTTCAGCGCGATCAGGTCCCCGGCGGACAGCAGGTGGAACACGAAGAAGTTGTCGCCCTGGCTGAGCAGTTCCGCCGGGATGCTGCCCGGCTGCTGGGTGACCAGGACCGCGCCGAGACCGTACTTGCGGCCCTCCTTCACCCACGAAACGAACGGGCTGTCCTCCGCAGCAGCCGAGCCCGAGCCGCCGGCCCCGAGTACGGCCTGGGCCTCTTCTATCACGGCAATGCACGGGACGTTATGCGGAATGGCCTTGGTGAATTCTCGCTGGTTGTGGGAGAAGATCTCGGCGAGGATGATGCTGGCCAGTTGCAGCCCGCGCTGCCCGCGCAGCTGGGAGATGTCCACGACGCACAGTTTGCCGGCCCGCAGCGCCGTCATTATGGCGCGCAGCAGCTGGCTCGACGGGTCGTGGAGCGCCTCAACGATGCGCGTCATGTTGGAGATGATCGCGTTGGTCTGCAATTCCTCGTTCGCGGTCTTGATGCCGCACAGGCGGCGGACCTCCGCCGGGTCTGCCTCGTAGCGGTGGGCGGCGATCAGGTCAACGAGCGAGCGCCAACGGTCGGGGCCGAGTGACTTGAGCTTGGTGACGTTCTGCTGGTCCTGGCGGTCGGCCGGGAGCGCGATGCCGATAACGCGCTGCGCCGAGAGCTGGCGGATGTCGAGCCTCACGGAATCCACGACGAAGGACCCGTAAGCAGGACTCGGCGGCTGCTGGGAGGTGAATACGACGGTTCGCTCGGTCAGCGCGGCGACGTCGGCCAGGCCGGGGCGGCCGTCGGAATCAGGCCAGAAGTACTCGCCGTCCGGGTCGAAGATGATGGTGCCGACGGGAGTGGGGCCGTTTCGCGAGGGGAGTACCGGGCTGCCCGCGTACAGGCGCGAGAAGAGCAGCTTGATCAGGTTGGACTTGCCGAAGCCCGCGCGAGCGAAGACGAAGGTACGGCGGGACACCAGCTGCGCCGCCTGGAAGCGCGGCAGGATCGGCGGGTGCAGGACCACCATCCAGTCCTCGGGCTGGCCGCGCGGGTCGTCGCCGGCGTAGACGAACTCGCCGAAGGCCAGGAACCCGATCTCGGCGGCGGCGGTGTCGCTGGCGGCAGTGCCGATTCCCTCGGGGCCGGACGCGTTCGCCACCTCGCGCAGGACCTCGGGTGAGCACAGGGCAACCTTCGCCCCGACGTGCGGCAGCCTGCGGTGACTGGGGACGAAGACCAGCTTGTCGCCCACCAGCCGCTCCACGCCAAGCACCCGGATGTCGACCCGGTACTTCAGGTACTGGTCGCGCAGCTCGTCGGGGATGGGCCGGTCGTCGCGCATCGCCCGGATGGCGTAGTCCTCCCCGATGGGAGAGACCAGGCGGCCCTCGGCGGCCACGGACGTGATCCGGCCAAGCACCGCCTCGTTCTCGTGCTCTAGCTGGACCAGGACGAACTGGCCGTGCATGGGGATCGCCTGGAGCTCGTCGCGATAAGGGAGCACCAGGTCAGCGTGAAACTCCATGCCGCTGGCGGAGAAGCCGCGGAAGACGCCGACGACGGCGTCGGGGTGGAAGAGCCGCATAACCCGTATCGCCGCGCCGCGACGTTCTGCGTGGCGAGCAGCAGCGCGTCAACGATATGCCTCTTGCCGTCGCCGACGTGCTCGCGGACGGCGTCGACCAGGCCGTCCTCGATGATGTCGAGGTCCAGCTCGGCGACCCGGGAGTGCGCGTCGGCCTGCTGGAGGCTGAACGGGTAGAACGGCACCGGGAACCCGGCGGCCGCGTCGGCCTGCAGGTGGCCGAAGACGGCCTGCGCGTCCTGCCGTTGCCATGCGAGCAGGTCCGCGGTCCAGACGGGATCACCCGCATGGGGGCCGAAACGCACGAAGTACATCGCCCCGATGTTCTCCGTCGTCCGCCCGCCCGGCTCGTCGTCGCCCGGCTCGCGCACGTAGTCGGCATCTGCGCGGTAGACGCGCTCCTGGAGCTCGTGCGGGACCGGCACGAAACACGGCGTGCCCTGGTCGAAGATCCCCGCCAGCGACATGGCGAGCCGGTAGTGATCGAGCACCTTGGTCTTCTTGGCCAGCCCGGCGAGCCAGATCCGCCTGCGGTTGTCCTTCGCTTGCCGGTCGATGGCCTGCTTCATGAGCTCGCCGAGCCGGGCGAGGGTATCGCCGGCGAAGATCGTGGTACGCAGCAGGCCGTCGCGCACGATGAGCGTGTCGGCGGCGAACTCGTGGCTGGTGATGAGGTCATGCAGCGTGGCCCACTCGCACAAGTCCCGGTAGGTCTTGACCCATCCCCGGTTACGGACGGTCATCATGCTGGAGAGGTCGCTGAGGCGCTGCGCGCCCAGGTCGTCCATGAGCTTCCCGAGGACGGTGCCGTCGTCTCGGTGGCGGCGGCCGAGCTCGTCGATGTCGGTGGCGGGCGACACTACGTCCAGGAACAGCTCCTTGCCCTGCGAGTCCACGACCCGGATGACCTGCAGCTCGAACGGGTTGAACGCGACCGAGTTGTTCCCGCCGTCGGCCGCGGTCAGCGCGACGGCGGTGGCGGTGCGCGGCCTGATCGGGCGGACGTGCGGTGCGAGGCCGACCGCCTGCTTCACGAGCTCGTCGAGGACCCTGGCCTCAAGCGCGGCCTGAGCACGGATCTTGCGCCGCAGCTCGGGAAGCTGCTCGGAAGTGAACAAGTGCCCTCCAGACGTCAGCCCGGTGCCGTCACGCCGCGGCCGGCTTGCGCAGTGTCAGGTCAAGGAAGAACGGCGTTGAGACCCACTCGTAGCCGACGTGTTTCGCGGCCCGAAGATCACTGACCAGGTCGTCGATCTGCTGCCCGGTCGCGATCCCCGAGGCGACCGCACGTTCCCGTGCCGCAAGCAAGGTGCCCGCGTGCAGGTCAAAGCCCAGCTCTGGATCCATGATCGCGAAGTTTCCATCGACCGCGAGGACGTCAAGGCCAGCCGTTCGCGCCGACTCCGCGAGGCCCTCGACGGCGGCAGGCGGCACCCCGCCGGCCCGTTCCACCACCTGGTACACCAGGTCCCAGTAGGCGCCCAGGGCACCGAGGTGGGGATGAGACCGCGGGGGCGGGCTGCGCAGCGCCTCTTGCGCCACGACCCAGCCGCCGGGGCGAAGCAGGCGCGCAATCTGGCTGAAGGTCCGTACCGGGTCGGGCTGGTGCATCAGGAAAAGCCGGGTATACGCCAGGTCAAACGGGCCGCCAACGGCGTCCGCGCTGAGCTCGTGGACGTCGCCGGCCAGCAACTCCACGTTGTCCAGTCGCAGCGCCGCCATGACCGACCGGGCCCGCTGGATGGCCAGCTCGTTGACGTCGACGCCGACCACCCGCCCGGCCGGGCCCACCATCTCCGCCATGACGGCCAGCCCGCCAATGGGGCCGCAGCCGCATTCGATGACGTGCCAGCCTTCCCGCATACCGACCCGGCCGAAGGCGGACCTGGCCATCTCCCTGGTGGCCTCGGCGACGCCAAGCAGTCGCCGGAGATCTTCATCGTTGCCGTCGAGGATGTAGCGCCTGACTCGCTCCCCGATCGCTTCAGCCACGACCGGACCTACCGAAAGTCACGCAGCAAACACTAACTTGCGTCTCGGCGGACTGTAAATCCACGCGGGGCCGCTATGCGCCGGTGAGCAGTTCGACTACTGGGGCGAACGCGCCCGCGAACATGGCGTTGACCGACAGGTAGGACACCCCGCTGCGGTCGCGCCGTCGCAGCAGCGTGTCGGCCATCTGCCGGGGGGAGCCGGTGAGCACGGTGATCGAGCCGGCGCGGATCAGCTCTCCGGGGTCGGCACCGAGCCAGGACCCGGCCTGCGGCGGTATGTCGTCGCCGACCAGGGCGATGTTGACGTTGAGTTCGAGCCGGTCGAAAGCGTCGGCGGCGATCGCGCGGAGCTGGCCGGACGTGGCCGCTAGGTCGTCGTCGGTGCTCTGCGGGGGCAGGCCGAGGGCCAGGATGTCGGCCTCGCTGGCGGCCAGGCGCATCATCCGCGGCCCGGTGCCGGCCAGCAGCACGGGCGGCCGGGGCCGTTGCCCGCCGCGCAGGGCGTCGTATCCGGATGCCTCGTCCGACCCGGCGTAGCGGGCGCGCACGGCCGCCAGGGTCTGCTCGACGCGGCTGACCCGT
>Ga0265340_10000936_pt1 | contig 16576 bp, 14 predicted proteins | sample 4CB225metaG_FD_202082 | JGI IMG/M metagenome (GOLD analysis project Ga0265340, IMG submission 202082) | Rhizosphere microbial communities from Carex aquatilis grown in University of Washington, Seatle, WA, United States - 4-CB2-25 metaG | ecosystem: Host-associated > Plants > Roots >...
GTTGAGGCTCGCCTCCACCTCGTCGGCCACCGCATGCGCCGCCATCAGGCTGAGCAGCGGGTTCAGCTCGATGTGCACCTGGATGAAGGCGCCCACGCCCGCCGCGCGCGTGCGCAGATCGTGCAGGTCCTGCACCGCGGGATTTTGCATGATGATCTGCTTGATGCGTTCGCGGTCGGCATCGGGCAGTTCGCGGTCCATCAGCTGGTCATAGCTCTGTTCGAAGACGCGCCAGACGCCGAGCGCCAAGATGGCCGCGACGACGAGCCCGACGATGGGATCGGCGATCAAGATGCCGAAATTGGTCGCCAGCACGATGCCGATGACAACGCCGACATTGACGACGATATCGCTTAGATAATGCATACGGTCGGCGCCGATGGCGATCGAACCGGTGCGCCGCACGACAAACGCCTGCGCGGTGACCAGAACGACGGTCGCCGCAATCGAAACGGCCATCACCACCAATCCGACGGTGCCGTGCTCGATGGGGCGCGGCTCGATCATGCGGCTGATCGATTCGATGACCAGAAACGCCGACGAACCGGCGATGAACGCGCTCTGCGCCAAGCCCGCCAGCGGCTCGGCCTTGCCGTGACCGAAGCGATGTTCGTGGTCGGCGGGGGTCAGCGCCGCGCGCACCGCGAGCAGATTGATGAACGAGGCGAATACGTCGAGCGCGGAATCGGCCAGCGAGGCCATCATCGCCATCGAGTCGGTCAGGATGAAGGCGATCGCCTTCAGCGTCACCAGAAACATCGCCGTGCCGACGGCGGCGAGCGCCACGCCACGCATCAACTGGGCGTGCTCGGTGACCGTGCGGGACAAGGGGGATGTGGTTGCCGTCATGGGAACAAGCGCTCCGTGCGCCATGGCTTGCCCGCGTCATCGCGGCGATAAACCAGCCGGTCGTGCAGGCGGAACGGACGGTCGCGCCAGAACTCGATCTCCAGCGGGCTCAAGCGATAGCCCGACCAATGCGGCGGGCGCGGCACTTTTCCCAGCGCGAATTTCATCGCGAACCGCGCAATCTCTTTCTCGAACACAAAGCGCCCTTCCATCGGGCGGGACTGCGCCGAGGCCCAGGCGCCGATCTGGCTGTCCTTGGCGCGCGTCGCAAAATAGGCGTCGGCTTCCTCGGCGCCGACCGGCTCGACCGGACCGCGCACCCGCACCTGGCGGCGCTGCGTCTTCCAATGAAAATTGAGCGCGGCGAAGGGGCGAGCGCCCAGCTCTTCGCCCTTGGCGCTCTCGGTGTTGGTATAGAAGACGAAACCGCGCTGATCGACGCCCTTGAGCAGCACCATGCGGATGTTGGGCCGCCCTTGCGCATCCGCCGTTGCCAGCGCCATGGCGTTGGCCTCGTTCGGCTCGGTCTTCTCCGCCCTTTTCATCCATTCGGCGAATAGTTCGAGCGGATCCTTCGCGGGTGCAATGCCGCCGTCGTCAACCGGTCCGCCGATCTCGCTCATCCCCTGTCGCATAGCACCTGGGAGCCTGTTTCGGTAGTCGCCGCGGCTGCGACGCTCTGCTAGCATTCCCCCACAATGCGCAAGATCGCCGCCCTGATCGCCCTTTGCCTGGCCGCTTATTTGGGCGGCTGCGCCGACGATCCCGCGCTTTTAGGCCCCGCCATCAAGGCGACATTCGACGAGGGGCTGAAGGCCTACGATTCCGGCGATTACACAACCGCCTACCAGAAATGGAAGTCGCTCGACGGCGTCGACCTGGCCGCCATGCGCAATGTCGGCATCATGCTGCGTACCGGAAAAGGCGTCGCAATGGACCCCGCCGCGGCCGAGGCGATCTTGGGACGGGCAGCGGAAGGGGGGCTGTTCACCGCCCAGGCCGATCTCGGCGAGATGCTTCTGAAGGGTGAAGCGGGCCCGCCCGAGCCCAAGAAAGCCGCCGGCTGGCTGGCGCTGGCGGCCCAGGCGGGGCATCCGATGGCGGAATACGAGCTTGGCCAGCTCTACGAAGCGGGCAACGGCGTCCCGAAGAACATCGAAACCGCCAGGGCTCTTTACAAAGCCGCGGCCGAGGACGGCGTGGCCGACGCCTCGGCGCGGCTGGCCGCGCTGCCGCAGGAGCTTCCGCCCTGGGTATCCGCCGAACCCGAGCCGGTGTCCGAGCACCCTGCCACGGGCCATTAACGCAGGCGGAATTTGATCCCTATATTGTAGGGGCTTCCGATTCCGGCGGCTGGAGTAACGATGCGAGATCCTTACGAAGTCCTGGGCGTCCCAAAGAGCGCCAGCGACGCCGAGATCAAGAAGGCGTTCCGCTCGCTCGCCAAGAAGCACCACCCCGACACCAAGGGCGGCGACAAGGCCGCGCAGAAGCGCTTTCAGGAGATCAGCGGCGCCTACGACATCGTCGGCGACAAGGACAAGCGCGCCAAGTTCGACGCCGGACAGATCGATGCCGGCGGCAACCCGCGCGGTTTCGATCCGCGCGCCCGCGGCTTCGAGGGCGCTCCTTTCTCGCAGGGCGCCAATCCCGGCGATTTCCACTTCACCTGGACCGATCAGGGCCATCCGGGCGAAACCGCCGAAGGCTTCCGCCCGGAGGACCTGTTCGCCGATCTGCTCGGCGGACGCGGGCGCGGACGTGCCCAGCCGCGCGCCGGACAGGACTTCGCCGTGCAGACCATGGTCAGCTTCGAGGAAGCCGTCCACGGCGGAACACGGCGCGTGGTGCTGCCCAACGGCGAACAGATCGACGTCAAGATTCCGCCCGGCCTCAAGGACGGACAACAGATCCGGTTGAAGGGCCGCGGCGGCGCGGGACGCAACGGCGGACCGCCCGGCGACGTGATGATTCATGTTTCGGTGGCGCCCCATCCCCATTTCACGCGCGACGGGCGCGACCTCAAGGTCGACCTTCCGATAACGCTCAAGGAGGCGGTGCTCGGCGGCAAAGTGCCGGTCGAGACGCTGACGGGAACAGTGTCGCTGAGCGTGCCGCCCAACGCCAACACCGGAACGGTTCTGCGCCTCAAGGGTAAAGGGATTCCCGCCCATAATGGCGAAGCGGCAGGCGACCTTTATGCGCGCCTCGTCGTGACGCTGCCCGACGGGCCCGATGCGGACTTGCAGAAATTCGCCGAGAGCTGGAAAACGAATTACGATCCGCGCGCGAAATCGCGCTAGGGCGCGGCAGCGCGCGCCCGGCCGAACATCGCGAAGGCAATCCCCAGCGCGGCAAAGACGAAAGAGACGACCACGATCGAGATGGCGAATTCATAGGTCTGCTTCGCCTGCCCTGCCGCCGCGGCCTGCCGCTGGTTCAGAACTTTCGCTTCATTCGCTCGGAACTCATCCAGCTGAGCGTGTTCCGCGCGGATCACGGTCAGGTACGCGGGAGCGCGGATGGCGTCGGCGACTTCCTGGGTATTGTGGGGTCCGATGCCCATCAGATAGGCCAAGATATACAGCCGCTTTTTGACAACCTCGCGAAGCCGCAGATAGCGCGCCTGATCGTCGGGTTGGTCGCGGACCTCCGAGGCGAGCTTGTCAATGGCACCCCATATTTGACGGACTTCATTGTCCTGATAGGTCAAGAACACGGGATCGTCGGTCAGGGCGTGGCCGCGAACGGCCGATTCGTTTCCCGCCAGCCTCAGCTCGACTTGCGAAAGCTGCATCAGGATATTGTCGGACCGCTGAACCCAATTGAAGCTCTCCTGCAACTTCGTAACGTTGACGCTCAGGAGCATCAGCGCCGACAACAGCAAGACGACGGCGACCGCGATGATCTGCATCGCGAACGAATGCAGATGCCCGCGGTGGAGCGCCTGTTTCAGGCCTTGTTGAGAGAAGAAGAAGCTGGCCACCGGTTTAGGGCCGCGAGTTCGAGTCCGCGCCATTGTGCGGCCGGTCTCGTTAAGTATTTGCTAGTCGAACTGACCCGATCGTTAACGACATAGGACATATTTCCTTTCAAGCCGCGCCTAAGCTTGATCCTCTTCCTTGATTTCCCTGGGCTTTTCGCGCATCTGGTGCCGTCACCTCCGGGAGAGTTCAGCCATGGCGTTCGAAGGCCTAATGAAAGGCAAGCGCGGCCTCATCATGGGCGTCGCCAATGAGCGCTCCATCGCCTGGGGCATCGCGCAGACCCTTGCCGAGGCGGGCGCCGAACTGGCGTTCACCTATCAGGGCGACGCCTTCAAGAAGCGCGTCGTGCCGCTGGTCGCGCCGCTTAAGCCTGCCGCCGTGCTCGATTGCGACGTCACCGATCGCGGTTCGCTGGACGCGCTGTTCGCGGAGCTGGCCAAAGTGTGGGGCGAACTCGATTTCGTGGTCCACGCCGTCGCGTTCTCCGACAAGGAGCAGCTCAAGGGCCGCTATGTCGACACGACCTACGAGAACTTCGCGATGACGATGAACATTTCCTGCTTCTCGTTCACCGCCGTGGCCGAGCGCGCCGAGAAGATGATGGTCAAGGGCGGCAGCCTCGTCACCCTCACCTACTTCGGCGCCGAGAAGGTGATGCCGCATTATAACGTGATGGGCGTCGCCAAGGCGGCGCTGGAAGCCAGCGTGCGCTATTTGGCCGAGGACCTCGGCAAGAAGGCCATCCGTGTGAATTCGATCTCGGCGGGACCGATCAAGACGCTGGCGGCCTCGGGTGTCGGCGATTTCCGCTACATCCTCAAATGGAACGAATATAACTCGCCGTTGCGCCGCACGGTGAGCACCGCCGAGGTGGGAAGTGCGGCATTATTCCTGTTATCCGACCTCGGCAAGGCGGTCACCGGTGAATGCCTTCACGTCGACGCCGGCTATCATATTATCGGCATGAAGGCGCCTGACGCTCCCGACATCGTCGTGGGCAAGAACGAGGACTGATGTCGTACAACAGCTTCGGTCATATGTTCCGGGTCACGACGTTCGGCGAGAGCCATGGCCCGGCGCTGGGCTGCGTGGTGGACGGTTGCCCGCCGGGCATCGCGCTTACCGAAGCGGACATTCAGGCCGATCTTGACCGCCGCCGGCCCGGACAATCGAAATTCGTCAGTCAGCGCAAGGAACCCGACCGGGTGCGCATCCTCTCCGGCGTCTTCCAGGACGAGCGGATGAAGCAGCAGGTGACCACGGGCACGCCCATCGCGCTCCTGATCGAGAACATCGATGCGCGGTCGAAGGATTATTCCGACATCCGCGACAAGTTCCGCCCCGGTCACGCCGATTACACCTATTGGGCCAAGTACGGCGTGCGCGACTATCGCGGCGGCGGGCGCCAGAGCGCGCGCGAAACCGCCGCGCGGGTGGCGGCGGGCGCCATCGCGCGCAAGGTCCTGGATTCGCTTTACAAGAAGGTCGTTATCCGCGGCGCCCTAGTCCAGATGGGGACGCAGGAGATCGAACGCAAACGCTGGAGCTGGGGCGAGGTTTCGAAGAATCCGTTCTTCTGCCCCGACGCCAAGGCCGTTGCTCCGTGGACGGAATATCTGGAGAAGCTGCGCAAGAACGGCTCCTCCTGCGGCGCGGTGGTGGAAGTGGTGGCGGAAGGCATCCCCGCAGGCCTCGGCGCGCCGATCTACGCCAAGCTCGACGCCGAGTTAGCCTCGGCGATGATGGGCATCAATGCGGTCAAGGGCGTCGAGATCGGCGACGGCTTTGCCACTGCCGAGATGTCAGGTGAAGAGAATTCCGACGAGATGCGCAAGGGCCGGGGCGGCAAACCAAAATTCCTCTCCAATCACGCCGGCGGCATATTGGGCGGCATTTCCACCGGCCAGCCGATCGTCGCGCGCTTCGCGGTGAAGCCGACCTCCTCCATCCTCACCCCGCGCAAGACCATCGACGTGGCTGGCAACGAAACCGAAATCGTCACCAAAGGCCGCCACGATCCGTGCGTCGGGATCAGAGCAGTGCCGATCGGCGAAGCGATGATGGCGCTGGTCCTTGCCGATCATGCACTCAGGCACCGCGGACAGATGGGCTGAGGCCCCCACGATGAGCACGTTCGAATTCCTATCGGTGCTCTTTTCCGTCATCCTCGGATTGGCGCTGACGCAAATCCTCCAGGGATTTCGCGCGCTAATGCTGGCACGCTCGCGCGTCGTCGTCTATTGGCCGGCGCTGATCTGGGCCGCGCTGATGATTCTCGTCCTGGCGCAGGCGTGGTGGGGCATGTTCGGCATGCGCACATTCGCCCAATGGACCTTCGGCATGTATGCGATTGTCATCTTTCAAATCACCCTGATGTACCTGATCGCAGGCCTCGCAATTGCGGATATTCCGGCCGAGGGCGTGTTCGACATGCGCGAAGCGTATTTCGCACACCGGCAGTGGTTCTTCGGCCTGTTCGCGCTCACAGTGGCCACCACGTTTGCGAAAGACTTCGTTACGGTCGGGCGGATCAACCTCGGCGGCAACGCCTTCTTCCTGGCTTTCTTCTTCGCACTCGCCGTTATCGCGGCGGTCACGAGCTCGCGCTGGTTTCACTGGATTCTGGCGCCGTTCAGCGTTGTGACGGTCGTGGTGTATACGGCGCTGCTTTCTTTCCGGCTGTAACGCGGTTTCTCGAAAGGACAAATCATGGATGTCATCGTCACGGTATTGATCGCCTTTGCGGTCATCTTCGGGCTGAGCGTCGTGCTCGGCAGCTATTTCACCGTCCAGCAGCAGAGCCGCGCCATCGTCGAGCGCTTCGGGCGCTATGTGCGCACCGCCAATCCGGGATTGAACTTCAAGATTCCCTATATCGAGACGATCATTCAGCGCGTCTCGCTGCGGGTCCAGCAATTGTTGGTGGAGGTCGACACCAAGACGCTCGACAACGTCTTCGTCAAGATTTCGGTCGCGGTGCAGTACCGCGTGGTGGAGGGCAGCGAGGCGGATTCCTATTACAAGCTGCAGGACCATGTGCAGCAGATCAGTTCCTATGTGCTCGACGTGGTGCGCGCCAAGGTTCCGAAAATGAGCCTCGACGAGGTGTTCGAGAAGAAGGACGACATCGGCACCGCGGTCAAAAGCGAACTCGACGTCTCGATGAAGATCTACGGCTTCGAGATTCCCAACGCGCTGGTCACCGACGTCAATCCCGCCGATAACGTCAAAGCCGCGATGAACGAGATCCAGACCCAGCAGCGATTGCAGGTTGCCGCCAATGCCAAGGGCGAGGCCAACAAGATCCTGGTGGTGAAGAACGCCGAGGCCGAGGCGGAATCCAAGCGCCTGCAGGGCGAAGGCATCGCCAAGCAGCGCCGCGCCATCGTCGACGGGTTGCGCGAATCCATCGCTGCTTTCACCGACAAGGTCTCGACCGTCAACGAGCACGAGGTGCTGAATCTCGTCCTGCTGACGCAGTATTTCGATACGCTGAAGGAAATCGGCGTCTCGTCGGGCTCCAAGGTGATCCTGACGCCCCACGCGCCGGGCGGCATGAGCGACATCCAGGACCAGCTTCGCTCGGCGATCATCCAGGGCGGCGAGGCGGCAGCGGCGAAGAAGTAGCAGGTACCCTTCTGATGACACCTAGCTCTTGGAATTCCCTGGAAATCGCCAAGCTACTCGTGGGCGCTCTGACGCCTCTGATGCTAGCGCTGTTTGGAATCTATATTCATAGAATCACAAAGCGCTTCGAACACCTCCAGTGGAGAAGCCAGAAGCTAATCGACAAGCGTTTGGAGATTTATGACGATCTCGCCCCTTCGTTTAATGACCTTCTCTGCTATTTTACATACGTAGGCAGCTGGCGAGATTTGGAGCCGCCAAGAATCGTTTCGATGAAACGAGAGTTGGACAAGAAAATCCATCTTGCGGCACCGCTTTTTTCAGAAGAGTTCTTCAAAGCGTGCACGAGGTTCCAACAGCTTTGCTTTGAAACGTATACGGGTTGGGGACACGATGCGTTGCTTCGGACCCAATTTGAGCGTCGTCAGGAGGCTCTTGGCAATCGATGGGACAAAAAATGGGAGAGCTGCTTTAGTCGTGATGTTTCGAATCCAAATACGATCCGCGACGCTTATCGTTCCTTAATGGAGGTCTTTGCCCGAGACATTGGCGTGCATGAAGCGTTTGTTGTGCCACCGACTGGTCTACTCCCACGACATCTCAGATAACTTTGAGTATCAGCCGCCACTCAAGGATACTAGTCTGGTAAGCCGATCATCCGGGGCGGGGAGTCGGTCGAGACGAAGAAATAGCGGTTCATTTGCCTCCCCCCTTGGGGGGAGGTAAGTTCTTCTTAGCGCTCGAACGACGCGGCCAGTTCGATGTGGTCAGACCAGAGAAACTGGTCGACGGGCTGGACGCGCTTAAGGCGGTAACCGCCGTCGATCAGCCGGCGGGCGTCGCGCGCGAAGGTTTCCGCGTCGCAGGAAACATAGGCGACGCGTTTCACTTCGGATCCTGCGAGCTTATGCGCCTGAGCGAACGCGCCGGCGCGCGGCGGATCGAGCGTGACCGCGTCGAAGTTTACAAGTTCACTTTCGCCGAGCGGGCGGCGAAACAGATTGCGTTTTTCTGTCGTGACGGGCTTCAGCCCCGATGTCCGGCGCGCCGCGTCGGCGAGCGCCTCCAGCATCGCCGCTTCGAGATCCACGGCATGAACGCGGGCGCGTTCGGCCAGCGGCAGCGCGAAGGTTCCGCAGCCGCAAAACAGATCGGCGACGTTCTTCGCGCCGGCGAGCGTCTCGCGCACGAATGTCTGCAACGCCACCTCGCCTTCGCGCGTCGGCTGCAGGAAGCCCTCGGAAGGAATGAACACCTCCGCCTTACCGAGGCGCACCGAGGGCCGCGCGCGTTCGATCAGCGTTTCTCCATGCCGCGCAATGCGCGCAAGGCCGAGCTTCGCCGCCCAGCGCGCCAGTTCGGCCACCATCACCGCATCGTTGGTTTTCTGCCAGCGTAGCGAAAGATCGACGCCGCCCTCGGTATCGGCGAGGCGCAGCTCCGCGAATTCGCCCGGGCTGAGCAGCGCGTCCAGCATTTCACGCAAGCGCGGAACCAGCGCAACCAGGCGCGGCGTAAGCACCAGGCATTCGTGCAGATCGCAAATGTCGTGCGTGCCCGCGGCATGAAAGCCGAGCGCCACGCCGGACTCGCCCTTCCTCGCCTTCAAGGTTGCGCGCCGGCGCGTGGAGGGCGGTACTTCAACGATCTCATCCACGGCCGTGTCGATCCCGTGCCGAACCAAGGCATCGGCGACGAGCGCGCGCTTGTAGGCGCGATAGTCGGCGCCCTGCATGTTTTGATGGGCGCAGCCGCCGCAGACGCCGAAATGACGGCAGGTCATGATTTTTTCGCCGCAAGCAGGAATTCGCGGTTGCCGTCGCCGCCCGTGATCGGGCTTTCCATCGTGCCGATGACCGACCATCCGGATTGCGTTGCAAGCCAATCGGCGATGCCCTGAACCGCCTTGGCCTGCGCCACTTCATCCTTGACGATGCCGCCTTTGCCCACGCCCTCGCGGCCGACCTCAAACTGCGGCTTGACCAGGGCGATCAACCAGCCACCGGAACGCACGAAACGCAGCGTCGGCGCGAGAACGAGCTTGAGGCTGATGAAACTGACATCCGCGACGATGCCATCGAGTTGTTCTGGAATGTCGGCGTCGGTGAGGTTGCGCGCATCCTTGCCTTCGAGAAGCACGACGAGTCTGCTCGCCGCCAGGTCGGGATGCATCTGCCCGTGGCCGACATCGACCGCATAGACCTTCGCGGCACCGTGCTTCGACAATGCGTGCGTGAATCCCCCGGTCGAGGCGCCAATGTCGAGGCAGACCGCATCACGCGTAAACCAGCCGCCAAGCATCGGAGAAAAATGCTTGATCGCGGCATCGAGTTTGACTCCGCCGCGCGATACATAGGGATGCGGCTTCTCATAAACAATTGCGGCGCCATCCGGAATCGGCTGCGCAGATTTGAGGACGGGCTTGCCTTCGGCGCTCACCTTGCCCGCGCGGATGGCGGCCTGTGCCTCGGCGCGACTCCGGGCGTAGCCGTTTTCGACCAGGAAGATGTCGGCGCGCGTCATGGCGGCCGGACTTGTAGCAGCAACGCCCCACACCGGAAAATTCACGCTATCTGGCTGACGGCGGCGGCCTCATTCTCGCGGCCGAGCGCGGAGAGCGCGGCCGCCGCGATGGAATTCGCGTCAAGGCCGGCGGCGGTGTACATCCGCTCGGGCGCGTCCTGGTTCTGGAAGCGGTCTGGCAGCACCAGCGGGCGAATCTTCAGGCCCTTGTCGAGGCAGCCTTCCCAGGCCAGGAACTGCATCACATGGCTGCCAAAGCCTCCCACCGCGCCCTCTTCCACGGTCAGCAGCACTTCGTGCTCGCGCGCCAGGCGGCGGATCAGATCGCGGTCGAGCGGCTTGGCGAAGCGGGCGTCGGCCACCGTCGCGGATAATCCGTAGACGGAAAGTTTTTCCGCCGCGAGCAGCGCTTCGCCGAGCCGCGTTCCCAGACTCAGGATGGCAATGGAGTTGCCTTCGCGCAGGATGCGCCCCTTGCCGATTTCCAGCGGCGTGCCCGCCTGGGGCCGTTCCAGGCCGGATCCTTCGCCGCGCGGATAGCGCACGGCGCTCGGGCCCTCGTCGATCGCCGCGCAGGTCGCCACCATGTGCATCAGCTCGACCTCGTCGGCCGCCGCCATGACCGTGAAGCCCGGCAAGGTCGAAAGATAGGTCACGTCGAACGCTCCGGCGTGGGTGGCGCCGTCGGCGCCGACCAGTCCGGCACGATCCAGCGCAAAACGCACCGGCAGCGACTGGATCGCCACATCATGCACCACCTGATCGTAGGCGCGTTGCAGGAAGGTCGAATAGATCGCGCAGAACGGCCTCATGCCTTCGGCGGCAAGACCGGCGGCGAAGGTCACCGCGTGCTGCTCGGCGATGCCGACATCGAAGCAGCGGCCGGGAAATTCCTTGGCAAACAGGTCCAGCCCGGTGCCCGTGGGCATCGCGGCGGTGATCGCAACGATCCGGCTGTCCTTTTTCGCCTCGGCGATCAGCGCATCAGCGAAGACCTGAGTGTAGGTCGGCCCCTTGGGGTTCGACTTCTTCATCTCGCCGGTGAGCACATTGAACTTGCCGACGCCGTGATATTTGTCTTCGCTGGCCTCGGCAGGTGCGTAGCCCTTGCCCTTCTTGGTCACGACATGGACCAGGATCGGGCCGTTTTTCATGTCGCGGACGTTTTCCAGCACTGGAATCAAATGTTCGAGGTTATGGCCATCGATCGGGCCGACGTAATAGAAGCCCAGTTCCTCGAACAACGTGCCGCCGGTGACCATGCCGCGTGCGTAATGTTCTACCCGGCGCGCGCCGATCTCCATCGGCCGCGGCAGATGATGGGCGATGCGTTTGAACAGCGTGCGCACGCCGCGATAGGGCCGGCTCGACACCAGCCGCGCCAGATAAGCGCTCATGGCGCCAACCGGAGGCGCGATCGACATGTTATTGTCGTTGAGGACGACGATCAGCCGCGCATCGGCCGCGCCGGCATTGTTCATCGCCTCATAGGCCATGCCGGCGCTCATCGCGCCATCGCCAATCACGCAAACGACATTGTGTGCGCCGCCCTGCAGATCGCGCGCAACCGCAAAGCCCAACCCCGCCGAGATGGAGGTGGAGGAATGCGCCGCGCCGAACGGATCGTATTCGCTCTCGGCGCGCTTGGTGAAACCGCTGATCCCGTCGCCCTGGCGCAGCGTGCGCATCCGCGAGCGCCGGCCGGTGAGGATCTTGTGCGGATAGGCCTGATGGCCGACGTCCCAGATCAGCCGGTCGTTGGGCGTGTTGAAGACATAGTGTAACGCGACGGTCAGTTCGACGACTCCGAGGCTCGAGCCCAGATGTCCGCCGGTCACCGAGACGACGTCGATCAACTCCTTGCGCAACTCGTCCGCCAACTGGTGAAGGTCGCGACGCGGCAGAGCGCGCAGATCGGCAGGGGCGTTGATCGCGTTCAACAACGACGTCTTGGTGGGGAGACTCATAGACTACTCCGGTCGCCGCGCCCTTGAACCGCGATTTGCCCGTTATGATTTCTCGGCCGCGATCAAAAGTTCAGCCTTTTCAACAAATAAATCAAGACGAGGAAGATGCGCCGCGAAATAAACGGCCGCGAATGCAAGCAAAAATGAAGCTACTCGGCTTACTCGAGGTCCACAGGTTGTGCGCCGGTGGGTCCGCCGGCCCCAAGGACAATCTTCTCCAAGCGACCCTCGGCGGCCTTGAGTTTCTTTTCGCAATGGGCTTTCAGCGCCTGTCCGCGCTCGTAAAGCGCGATGGAGTCTTCGAGATCGACCTGACCCTGTTCCAATCGCGCGACGATGCCTTCAAGCTCCTTGAGCGCTGCTTCAAAGCTGAGCGTGTCTACGGAAGCGGCTTCCGGCTTTGTCTTGGCGGACATCCGTTTGATTCCCTTAGGTGCCTAAACTGGAGCATCCGCAGGAGAAAATGTGAAGCGCACTCATCACCGCGAGCGAGGCGCCGGTCAATCTCGGTTGGACATCCGGATTCGAATTTTCTCTTACGCCATTGTCATGCAAAATTGCGCTGGATCGCTGGGTTCTGCACATTTACCAAAGAAACCCGCTGATTAAATTCTCATCAGTGCCAATATATTTTCGGCAAGAGCCCAAATCTTCCAGTAACTTATTGAAAACAATATGTTTTCCTGCAACAATTCATGTCGTAATTTTCCGCTAAAATTCATGTATTTATAGCAATAAATGTACAAATGGTTGCGGTATCTTGTAATAATATTTGTGTTTCATCCCATTTTGACACCAAAATGCCACATGTGTTTTGCGAAACAGTGCTTTGTGCAATTCGCCTTTTGACCAACCCACGTAACGCTCTTAGCATTTTTGCAAACGGGTAAGTCTCACGTAACTATCGCAGTGTTCGTGAAACTTAATTCATTGTTTTCCGGCCGTCGCCCGCGAGCCAACGTCGTTGCGACATAACCAAGGGGGTACCAGTGTCCAAGATCAACAGCAGCCTGCGGTCAGCCTTGCTTCTCGGCGCGGCAGCCGTCGCGGGGGTCGGTTTCTCGACCGCCGCCTATTCGCAGAATACCAGTATCGAAACGGTGACCGTCACCGGCACCTTGATTCAGGGCAACACGAACTTGGTGTCGCCAGTCACGTTGATCGATCAGACGAGCCTTGACGAGCGCGGCATCAGCTCGATCCAAAGTGCGCTCCAGCAGGACGTCGCAATCAACGGCCCGGCGCTGACCAACAGCTTCACCGCGAACGGCGCGTTTGCCGGCGGCGCCTCCGGCGCCTCGCTGCGCGGCCTTTCGACAAACTCAACGCTGGTGCTGTTCGACGGCATGCGCGCCGCTTACTATCCGCTGGCGGATGACGGTTCGCGTAACTTCGTCGACATGAACACGATCCCCGACGACATCGTGGACAATGTCCAGATCCTTCGCGACGGCGCTTCGTCCTCCTATGGCGCGGACGCGATCGCGGGCGTGATCAACATCATCACGAAGAAGGAATTCCAGGGGATTTCAGGCCGCGCGGAATACGGAGTCGCGGAAAGAGGCGGCGCGGGCGAGTACAAGGCCAGCATGACGGCAGGCGTCGGCGACCTGAGCACCGATCATGTAAACTTCTATGTCAGCGCATTCTATATGCAGGACGACAGCCTTCATAATTCCCAGCGGCCTTATCCGTACAATTCCGTCGACTCAACGGGCATCTGCTACCAGGGCACTTGCGGCTCCGATGGCAGGATTAACGCGGTTTCGGGAACCGGTTCGATTGGGCTGACGGCTGGCGAGTTTATGGTGCGGCCGGGCACGCACAACGCCGACGGTTCCTTTACCGCGTTGGCAGGCAGCAAGTACCAAAACGAGGACGGTTGCGCGAACGGAACATCCTATACGTTGACCGCGACAGACCTCGCCAATAACCCGACGGCTCCTGCAACCGTCTGCCAATACGATTATCAGAAACTCGGTGGTGAGATTCAGCCCTCGCTCGGCCGGTTTGGCGTTTCCACGCACACGGCGTTCGAGCTTCCGAATGGATCGGAAGGTTACGTCGAAACCAACTTCATGCAGGACAACGTCAAGTACGACGGCTTCTACGGCGAACCTTCGACGCTGTACGGCAACGCGCCGACAGGCATCGACTATGGGACGTTCAGCACATCATCGAACGCGCTTCCCCACGCGGCCGGTTCGGAAGTTCTGTATCTGCCGGTATGGGTTTGCCCCGAACGGGTCAATTGCTCCACGGCGGCCGACAAGACGCTCAATCCGAACAACCCGTTTGCGGCGGCTGGCCACGATGCGCGTATCATCGGCCGCGATTGGTATAACCCAACTCCCACCAGCGAATCGCAGGACCGCAGTTACCGTCTTGCGGCCGGGCTCAACGGTTCGTTGTGGAACGATTGGAAGTACACCGTCGGCGCAACGGCGATGCACACCGATCTTACCACCACGAATAACGGGTTTGCTTACATCCAGCACTTCCTCGACACGATCGCCGACGGCACTTTTAACTTCATCAACCCGGCGGCGAACACCAAAGCGGTGCTGGACTACGTGTTCCCGACGAACACCAACAAGTCGAGCTCCGACGAAGATCAAATTCAGGCCACCGTCACGGCCCCCTTGTTCAAGTTGGCCGGCGGTGACTTTACCGCGGTGGTTGGCGGCTCCATCGCCTACGAAGCTGTCGACGACCCGAGCGCAAACCCGGACTACAATGGGGCGAGCCAGCGTTATTTCGTGCTGAATGCGTTCGGCACGAAGGGCGAGCGTGAAGTCTATTCGGCGTTCTTCGAATTGAACGCTCCGGTTCTCGAAAATCTGACCCTCAATGCGTCGGGCCGCTTCGACGACTATTCGAGCGGGCAGAGCAACTTCTCGCCGAAACTTGGCCTGTGGTACAAGCCGTTCGATTTCCTGACGTTCAAGGGAACCTATTCGGAAGGCTTCCGTATTCCGAGCTTCGCCGAAGCCAATGCGTTGCCCACGACCGGCTATGTGACGAACTCCAAATCGCTGTTTAACGATGCCTATCTCTCGCAATACGGGTGCACGGTGGCGACCTACTCGTCTTGCCCGGCCTACATTACGGGCGGTTCGTATGGTCTGACGACGACGGCCAGTCCGCACCTGAACCCGGAAAAGTCGAGGAGTTGGGTCTTCGATGTGACCGTCAACCCGCTTGACGGGCTGACGTTGACGGCGACTTACTATAACATCAAGAAAACCGGGGCGATCGCCGGTCTCGATTGTAGTGGGGCGCTGCAAGCCTATTACAGCGGCGGGACGCCCGTGACTGGCTGCACAATCGTTGAAGACGCGGCTGATGTGAACCACCCCACGGCGAAGCCGCGCATAGCGTTTGTCGACGCGCCACTCGTCAACGCCAACGCGGTCAGGACGGCGGGCTTCGATTTCGGGGCAACGTATGATACCGACCTCGACTTCCTGGGCGATTGGATTGGCAAGGCCCATTTGACCAGTTCTGCAAACGCCACCTTCATTCAGAATCTGGACACGAAGTTCCAGGATGGCCATATCGAGCGTTACGACGGCACGCTGGGCAACTTCAACCTGACGGCCGGTACAGGTACGCCGAAGTGGCGCGGCATCTGGCAGAACACGGTCACTGCCGGGATGTGGGATATCACCGCAACGATGAACTACTTCTCCGGTTACAACCTCTCGGCCATGGACCAAGGGACCGGCTATAAGGATTGCGGCCTCTCGAACGGCGACCAGGCTTGCGACGTGGCTGCCGCGATCACCTACGACGCCAACGTCCAGGCGCACGTGACCAGCAACATCACGGCGTACGTGACGGTTCTGAACGTGCTCGACACGATGCCGCCGGTGGATAACGTCACTTACGGTGGCGTGAACTACAATCCGGTGCAGGGCGGCGACATGATCCTCGGCCGCTACTGGAAGTTCGGCGTCAAGTTGGACTACTAAACGACACTCGTTCGGGCGACCGAACGTCAAATCAGCGGCGGGCTTCGGCCCGCCGCTTTTTTTTGGGCGCTCCGCAGCGGTCGAGTTTAGACGGAGTGCGTCTTAATCGGGGCGGTGCACGAAAATTCGCTGTCATGGCCCGCCATGGTGCGGGCCACCCAGGTGACTAGAGCGGAATCGCAAAAGATGGATTCAACTGCTCAATTGTCATGGCCCACAATAGTGGGCCATCCAGTTGGGGACAAACACATCGCCGAATATAGATGCGACGATTTTCTTGAGGCCGGTGAGAGCTTGAAGACGTCACCTGGATGGCCTGCTGTAGCAGGCCATGACATTGAGGTTTGGTGCGTCGTCTTGATGACAGCCTATTCTAGTGCGTGCATTCGAAGGAAAGCCGCTGGACTTTCCTTTGATGATCTCAGCAAGTTTCAACCGGGTGGCCCGTTCGCACGCTGCCGCTACGAACTCGCAGGCCCTGCCGAGCGGGCGCTCAGCTTCATCCGGTAACGACCGTCCCTGACGCCGATTACTGCGGCAGGTTGGTCGCCCGCATTTCCACATCGGCGCGGGGCGCCGACTTCACCGCCGTCACGGCTTCGCGCACGAACGGCGCGTTCATCAGCTCGGTGAAGTTCTCGATCGCGCG
>Ga0265340_10000937_pt1 | contig 16569 bp, 12 predicted proteins | sample 4CB225metaG_FD_202082 | JGI IMG/M metagenome (GOLD analysis project Ga0265340, IMG submission 202082) | Rhizosphere microbial communities from Carex aquatilis grown in University of Washington, Seatle, WA, United States - 4-CB2-25 metaG | ecosystem: Host-associated > Plants > Roots >...
CCGCGGGCCGACGTCCAGTTCGAGTTGTTCGCCGGCCTGGAGGACCTGCGCTGGGCCGGTGCCCACGCCCGCCGGGTGCTGCGCCCGCGCCGGGTCGCGCCCGGCCTGGCGATGGCCAACTTCGACGCCCGGCTGTCCTACCAGCCCTACGGTGTGATCGGCGTGATCACGCCGTGGAACGCGCCGGTCTACCTCACCCTGACCAGCGCCGGCGCGGCCCTGGCGGCCGGCAACGCGGTGGTGGTGAAACCCAGCGAGCTGAGCCCGGCCTCGGCGATCGCCGTGCTGGAGGCCTTCGGCCGGGCCAACCCGGACGCGCCGCCCGGCCTGGTCTCCTGGGTGACCGGGCTGGGTGAGACCGGCGCCGCGCTGTGCACCTCGGGGGTGGACAAGCTGGCCTTCACCGGTTCGGTGCCGACCGGCCGGCGGGTGATGGCCGCCTGCGCCGGCCGGCTGACCCCGGTCGTGCTCGAGCTGGGCGGCAAGGACGCGACGATCGTGGCCGGGGACGCCGACCTGGCCGCCGCGGCCACCGGGGTGATCTGGGGCAGCCTGTTCAACGGCGGGCAGGCCTGCGTGGGCGTGGAGCGGGTGTACGTCGTCCGCTCGGTCCGGGACGCCTTCCTGAAAGAGCTGCGCCAGAAGGCGACCGGGATCGACGTCGGTACCGGAGCGCTGGCGGCCTACGGCCCGATGACCGTGGACCAGCAGATCGAGATCGTCCGCCGGCACGTCGGTGACGCGCTCGAGCACGGTGCCGGTGCCCTGGTCGGCGGCCTGGATTCGATCCGGCCGCCCTACATCGACCCGATCGTGCTGCTGGACGTGCCCGAGGACCGGCCGGCGGTCCGGGAGGAGACCTTCGGCCCGGTGGTCGTGGTGAACACGGTCGAGGACGTGCAGGAGGCGGTCCGGCGGGCGAACTCGACCGATTTCGGGCTGGGCTCGTCGGTGTACTCGGCCCGGCAGGGTCCGGCCATCGCCGGCCGGTTGCGGGCCGGCGGGACCACGATCAACTCGGTGCTGAGCTTCGTCGGGATGTCGTCGATGCCGTTCGGCGGGGTCGGGCAGAGCGGGTTCGGGCGTTTCCACGGGGACGACGGGCTGCGCGAGTTCGCGTACCCGAAATCGACGGTCCGGCGGCGTTTCGGTCTGGGACCGGAGATGCAGGTGTTCCCGCGCACCCCGGAGCAGTTCAGCTCGGTGCGCAAGACGCTGCGGCTGCGGTACGGGCGGACGTTCCGGTGACGGCGGATCGGGTGACGGTCAATTCAGCGACGGCGGGCCCGGTGACGGCGGGCCCGGAAACGGCGGGCCCGGAAGCAGCGGGCCCGGAAGCAGCGGGCCCGGAAGCAGCACCGGCCGGCGGCATCCTGGACCGGTTCCGGCTGACCGGCCACGTCGCGGTCGTCACCGGCGCCGGCCGGGGGATCGGCGCGGCGACGGCCCTGGCCCTGGCCGAGGCCGGCGCCGAGGTGGCGATCTGCGCCCGCAGCGTGGACGAGCTGGAGCAGGTGGCGGCCCGGATCCGGGCGACCGGCCGGCGGGCCCTGGTGGTGCCGGCCGACCTGGCCGACCCGGACACCGCCGCCGGGCTGGCGAACGCCACGTTCGCCGAGTTCGGCCGGCTGGACGTGGTGGTCAACAACGTCGGCGGCGCGCTGCCCCGCCCGCTGCTGGCCACGCAGCCCCGGCACCTCGAGCGCGCTTTCCGCTTCAACGTGGTGACCGCCCACGCGCTCAGCGTGGCCGCCGTTCCGCTGATGCTGAAATCCCCGCCCGGCAGCCAGCAGTCGATCACCGGGATCAGCTCGGCGCTGGGCCGGACGGCGGCCCGGGGGTACGCGGCCTACGGCACCGCCAAGGCCGCGCTGGCCCACTGGACCCGGCTGGCCGCGGCCGACCTGGCGCCCAGGATCCGGGTGAACGCCGTCGTCGTGGGGGCCGTCCGGACCAGCGCGCTGGAGTTGGTGGTGGCGTCCCCGGAGCTGTCGGCGCGGATCGAGGCGGCCACCCCGCTGCGCCGGATCGGTGACCCGGAGGACGTCGCGGCCGCCGTCATCTATCTCAGCTCACCGGCCGGCCGCTACCTGACCGGCAAACTGATCGAGGTCGACGGCGGCATCCAGCAGCCCAACCTCGACCTCGACCAGCCCGACCTCGACCCCTGATCGATCCCGGACCCGATACCACCCACCGGCCCACTCACGCTGGAGGTCGCCGTGCCCGCCGCCCGCACCCCCGAACAGCACCGGCTGACCGCGCAGTTGCGAACCTATTTCGCCGCGCTGATGACGCCCGAACGCCGCGAGGGGCTGCACCCGCGGGCCGGGGCGGAGGGCGACTACGGCGACGGCGAGGCCTACCGCGACACCGTCGCCCAGCTCGGCGCCGACGGCTGGCTGGTGCTCAACTGGCCGGTCGAGCACGGCGGCCAGGGCCGGGGCGCGCTCGAGCAACTGATCTTCACCGAGGAGGCCGCCCGGGCCGGGGTGCCGGTGCCGTTCCTGACCCTGAACACCGTCGGCCCCACGATCATGCGGTTCGGCACACCGCAGCAGCGGGCCCACTTCCTGCCCCGGATCGCGGCCGGCCGGCTGCACTTCTCGATCGGGTACTCCGAACCCGAGGCCGGCACCGACCTGGCCGCCCTGCGCACCCGGGCCGACCGCGACGGCGACGACTACGTGGTCAACGGCCAGAAGCTGTGGACCAGCCTGATCCAGTACGCCGACTACGTCTGGCTGGCCTGCCGGACCGCGCCGGACGCGCCGAAGCACCGCGGCCTGTCGGTGCTGGCCGTGCCGACCACGGCCCCCGGTTTCTCCTGGACCCCGGTCCGGACGCTACCGGGCCTGACCACGAGCGCGACCTACTACCAGGACGTCCGGGTGCCGGTCAGCGCCCGGGTCGGGCCGGAGCACGACGGCTGGTCGCTGATCACCAACCAGCTCAACCACGAACGGGTCTCGCTGACGCCGTCGGCGCCGCTGGAACAGCTCGTGGACGACGTCACGGCCTGGGCCCGGGCGACCCCCGGACCCGGTCGCGCCGGCCCGAGGCGGGTGATCGACGCCGAGTGGGTTCAGCTCCACCTGGCCCGGGCCCGGGCCGAGGTCGACGTCCTGCGGCTGATGAACGAGGACGTCGCCGCCCGGGCCGATCGGGGCGAACCGCTCGGCCCGGCCGAGGCCTCGATCACCAAGGTCTACGGCACCGAACTGGCCCCGCGGGTGCTGCGGCTGCTGATGGAGGTGCTGGGCCCGGCCGCGATCGTGCGGGACGGCTCGCCCGGCGCGGCGCTGGCCGGGCGGGTGGAGCGCACCCACCGGTCGGCGCTGGTGCTGACTTTCGGCGGCGGGACCAACGAGGTCCAGCGCGATCTGATCGCGGCGACCGCGCTGAGGCTGCCGGTGGGTGCCCGGTGAGCGCGGAGCCGGCGCTCGGCCACTCCCATCCGGCAGGCCACTCCGATCCGGCTGGCCTGGCTGATCCGGCCGACCTGGCTGATCTGACCCGGCAGATCCTGGCCCGGCACCGGCCGGGGACGGTCCCGGCCGACGGGTTGTGGGCCGCGCTGGAGGCGGCCGGGGTGCTGGTGGCGTCCCTGCCGGCGTCGGCCGGGGGAGCCGGGCTCGGGCTGTCCGGGCACGCCGCCGTGCTGACCGAGCTGGGCCGCGCGGTCGCCGTGACCCCGTACCGTGACGCCGTCGCCGTCGCCGCCCAAGTGGTCGCCTCGCAAATGGTTGCCTCGCAAATGGTTGCCTCGCAAATGGTCGCCGGGCAAATGGTCGCCGGGCCCGGGCCGGCCGGGATGCTGAGCTCCCGGCTGGCCACCGCCTGGCGCGAGCCGGACGCCGCCGACCCGGCGGACCCCTCCACCACGGCCGCGCCGGACGGCGACGGCTGGCGGCTGACCGGCCGGAAGACCCTGGTCACCGAGGGCCTCGCGGCCGAGGTGCTGCTGGTGACGGCGACCGGCCCGGCCGGTCCGCTGGTGCTGGCCGTGCCCGCGGACGCCGCCGGCCTGGACCGGCAACTTCAGCGGCCGACCGACACCGTGCTCGGCGCGGCCACCGCCTGGGTCGCACTCGATGCCGTCGCGGCCGGCCCGGACCAGGTGATCGGGGGTGTCGCCGTCCTCACCGAACTGCTCACCCGGCACGCTCTGGCCACCTGCGCGGAGCAGGCCGGCGTGCTGGCTGGTGCCGTCGACCTGACCGCGGAGCATGTCCGGCAGCGGCACCAGTTCGGCCGCGCCCTGGGCTCGTTCCAGGCCGTTTCCCAGCGGCTGGCCGACGCCCTGATCGACGTCCGGGCCCTGGAACTCGCGCTGCGGCAGGCGCTCCGGACGGCCGAGGCCGCCGGATCACTGACCGACCCGCAGGTCCAGGACACCGTGGACACGGCGGTCTACTGGGCGGCGCAGGCCGGTCACCGGGTCGCCCACACCTGCGTGCACCTGCACGGCGGGACCGGCATCGACCTGGACCACCCGGCCCACCGGCACTTCGCCGCGGCCAAGCGCCTGGAGTTCGAGCTCGGCGGCGCCACCGCTCCGCTCCGCTCCCTCGGCACCCGCCTGCTCAAATTCCCCTCGTGATCAGACCTCAATCTCGTCGTGATCAGACCTCAATCTCATCAGGAGTTGAAGGCGGTCATCCGGGTGATGGCCTGATCGGTCTCCTTGACCAGATCGGCCATGATCGAGGCGACCGGCCGGACCTCGGTCAGCCGGCCGATGATCTGCCCGGCGGGCATGGCCACGACCTGCGGGTCCTGGGCGGCCGAGATCCGCCGGTGGGCGTCGGCGACCAGGAGGTTCTGCAGCGGCATCGGCAGCGGGTCGGGCGCGCCCGGGGCGGCCCAGGCCTCGCTCCAGCGGCTGCGCAGCAGGCGAGCCGGCTTGCCGCTGTAGATCCGGGTCCGGACGGTGTCGGACGACGTTGCGATGGCCAGCGCCTGCTGGGTCGCGGCCGAGCCCGGGAAGCCCTCGCCGTACTCCTGGGCCAGCAGCCAGGCCGAGCCCATCCAGACCCCGCCGGCCCCCAGCGCCAGTGCGGCCGCGATCTGGCGGCCGCAGCCGATGCCACCGGCGCCCAGTACCAGCGCCCGGTCGCCGACGGCGTCGACGACCTCGGGCAGCAGCACCATGCTGGCGACCTCGCCGGTGTGCCCGCCGGCCTCGTACCCCTGGGCGACGATGATGTCGACGCCGGCCTCGACCTGCCGCTGAGCGTGCACCACCCGGCCGGCCAGCGCGGCCACCGGCACACCGGCGGCGTGGGCCTGGTCGATCACGTCCGGCGGCGGCGAGCCCAGCGCGTTGGCGATCAGTGCCGGCCGGTGCCGCAGCGCGATCTCGACCTGGGCCCGGGCGACCGAGTGCAGCCAGCCCAGCACGCCCTGGGCCGCGGCGCTGTCGTCGTCCGGCGCCGGCAGCGGCGGCACGCCCAGGTCCAGCAGCGTGCGCTCGACGAATTCCCGGTGCCCGGCCGGGATCAGTCCGGCCAGATCGATCGCGGTGCCCTCGGCCGGCGGCTTCGACGGCATCACCACGTCGACTCCGTACGGCCGGCCGTCGGTGTTCTCGTCCAGCCAGTCGAGGGTGGCGGCGAGCTCGTCCGGATCGTTGAACCGCACGCAGCCGAGCACGCCCAGCCCGCCGGCCCGGCTGATCGCGGCGGCCACCTGCTCGGACGGGGTGAACCCGACGATCGGGTGCTCGATACCCAGTCGAGCCCGGACGTCGGCCAGGTTCGGCCGGCCCGCGCTCACCGGGCCCCCTCGCCCGGGGCCGCCGCCCGGAACTGCCCGGCGGTCACCTCCAGTTCGGCCGTGACCGGGCGGCCGGTGACGTGCCGGCGGGCGGCGGCGTAGTCCACCTTCCCGGCCGGGGTGCGCTGGATCTGCTCGACGTACCAGTAGCTGCGCGGCACCTTGTACCCGGCCAGGCGTTCCCGGGTGAAGCGCTCGAGGCCGGTCAGGTCGGGCTCGTGGTCGCGGCGCCACTGCACCAGCGCGCTGACCCGGGCCCCGAGCCGATCGTCGGGCACACCGATCACGAGCGCGTCGAACACCGCCGGGTGGGACTTCAGCACACCCTCCACCTCCTCCGGGAACACCTTCTCGCCGCCGGTGTTCACGCACTGGTCGCCGCGCCCGAGCAGGGTGATGCTGCCGTCGGCCTCGTACGTCGCGTAGTCGCCGGGCACGGCGTAGCGCTGGCCGTCGACCTCCACGAACAGCCGGGCCGTCCGTTCCGGGTCCTTGTAGTAGCCCAGCGGCAGGTGGCCGCCGCGGGCCAGCCGCCCGATCCGGCCGGAGCCGGGCTCCACCCGGCGCCCGTCGTCGCCCACGATGATGGTCTCCCGGTGGCCGGTGGCCCGGGGCCCGCGGGCGCCCTCGCCCGGATCGGAGATCAGCCCGATCCCGGTGAAACCGGTCTCCGAGGAGCCGATCGCATCGGTCAGGAACAGGTTCGGGAAAGTCTCCAGGTAGGCCCGTTTGACTGCCGGCGACAGCAGGGCGGCCGAGCTGGACAGCGCCACCAGCGACGAGCCGTCGTAGCCGCCCTCGGCGTAGGCCTCGATCATCGGCCGGGCCATGGCGTCCCCGATCAGCGCGACCACCTGGACCTTCTCGGCATCGATCAGCCGCCAGATCTCGTGGGCGTCGAAACGCGGCATCAGTACCACCGTCTGGGTGGCGAACAGCGCGCCGAACATCGCCCACTGGGCCTGCCCGTGCATCAGCGGGGCCGCGCAGAGCCGGACCAGCCGGCTGGCCGCCCCCTCCCGGGCCTGCTGCCACTCGTCGGTCAGGGGTTCGCCGCTGACGAAGTCGATGCCGCCGCCGAGCGTGCGCCAGACGTCCTCGTGCCGCCACATCACCCCCTTGGGCCGGCCGGTGGTGCCGCCGGTGTAGAGCAGGTAGATGTCGCCCGGGTCACGCGGGCCGAAATCACGCTCGGGCGAGGACGCCGCCAGGGCCGGCTCGTAGCCGACCGCGCCGTAGCCGGCGGCCGTGCCGTCGTCGCGGGTGCCGTCCTCGACGACGATGACGTGCCGCAGCCGGGGGAGCGTGGGCAGCACGGCGGCCACCCGGATGGAACTGGACCGCTGGTGGATCAGGCCGACGACGTCCGCGTTGTCGAGGAGATACCGCAATTCTCCTTCGGTGTAACGGAAGTTCACGTTGACGGCGCGGGCCCGCAGCTTGTAGATCGCCAGCATGGACTCCACCACCTCGAGGGTGTTGGTGGAGTAGACGGCCACGTGGTCGCCCGGGCCGATTCCGGCCGCGGCGAGATGGTGGGCCAGCCGGTTGGAGCGGGCGTCCAGCTCGGCGAAGGTCGCGCGGCGCGGGCCGCAGACCAGAGCGGTGGTGTCCGGCGCCGTGTCGACGGCGTGCTCGAAGAGGTCGGCGACGTTGAGGACCATGGCCTCTAAAATAGAACATGTTACTGTTCTGTGGAAGGGATCCGTGGGAGAGGCACTGAAATGAGCGATTCGGTGGGAGCTTCCGAAGATCAGACTCCGCCGTGCCTGGTCGAGCGGCACGGGCCGGTGCTCGTGGTCACGATGAACCGGCCGCAGGCCCGCAACGCGCTGACCCCGGCCATGATGGAGATCATGCGCAGCGCCTGGGACCGGGTGGACTCCGACCCCGGGATCCGGGTGGCCGTGCTGACCGGGGCCGGCGGCGCGTTCTGTGCCGGCATGGACCTGAAGGCAATGACCCGATCTCCCCCCGGCGACGCGTTCAGCCAGGGCGGCTGGGACCTGAGCCGGATCGAGGCCCTGCTCAAGGGCCGGCGGCTGACCAAGCCGCTGATCGCCGCGGTCGAGGGCGCGGCCGTGGCCGGCGGCACCGAGATCCTGCAGGGTACCGACCTGCGGGTGGCCGGGCGCAGTGCCCGGTTCGGGGTCACCGAGGCCCGCTGGGGCCTGTTCCCGCTCGGCGGCTCGGCGGTCCGGCTGGCCCGGCAGATCCCGTACACGCTGGCGGCCGAGATGCTTCTCACCGGGCGGCAGATCAGCGCCGCCGAGGCGCTGGAGTTCGGGCTGATCGGGCACGTGGTGGACGACGGCCAGGCGCTGCCCACGGCGATGGAGCTGGCCGGGCGGATCGCGGCCAACGGCCCGATCGCCGTCCAGGCCATCCTGCGCACCCTGCGGGAGACCGAGGGCCGGCCCGAGGACGAGGCGTTCACGATCGAGAGCAAGATCGGGATGGCGGTGTTCCAGAGCGCGGACGCGGTCGAGGGCCCGCGGGCGTTCGCGGCCAAGCGCCCACCCGAGTTCACCGGCCGCTGAGCCGCTGGGCTCAGGTGAGGAACGGCTCAGATCACCCGTTCGGCCCCGGCCCAGTACGGGTCGCGCAGCTTGCGCTTGTAGAGCTTGCCGTTGTCGTCGCGCGGGATCTGCGCGGTGAAGTCGATGCTGCGCGGCACCTTGAACCGGGCCAGCCGGGTCCGGGCGAATTCCAGCAGCCGCTCGCGCAGCGCGTCGTCGGGCGCGACGCCGTCGGCCGGCTGGACGACGGCTTTGATCTCCTCACCCCAGTCCGGGTGCGGGATACCGAAGACGGCGACGTCGGCCACGTCGGGGTGGGCGGCCAGTTCGCCCTCGATCTCGGCCGGGTAGACGTTGACGCCGCCGGAGATGATCATGTCGGTCTTGCGGTCGCAGAGGTAGAGGTAGCCCTCGGGGTCGAGGTAGCCGACGTCGCCGAGGGTGAAGAGCCTTCCGACCCGGGACGCCCGGGTCTTCTCGGCGTCGTGGTGGTACTGGAAGTCCGAGTTGCCCATCTGCATGTAGACCAGCCCGGTCTCGCCGGTGGGCACCTCCTGGCCGTCCTCGTCCAGGACCCGCACGGTCGAGCCCGGCCAGGGGCGGCCGACCGATCCCGGCCGCTGCAGCCACTCGGTCGCGCTGATCATCGTGCCGCCGCCCTCGGTGGCGGCGTAGTAGTCGATCACCACCGGCCCCCACCAGTCCAGCATCCGGCGCTTGATCTGCGGCGGGCAGGGCGCGGCACCGTGGATCATCGCCCGCAGCGAGGAGAGGTCGTACTTGGCCCGGACGTCGTCGGGCAGGGCCAGCAGCCGGCGGAACTGGGTCGGCACCATGTGGCTGTAGGTCACCCGGTGGGCCGCGATCAGCTCCAGCATTCGCTCGGCGTCGAAACCGTCCATCAGGACGGCCGGGTGGCCGAGTTGGATCGCCAGCGTGGCGAAATTCAGCACGGCGGTGTGATAGAGCGGCGAGCAGCAGATGTGCACGTGCTGGTCGAACGGCCTGACCCCGAAGATGCCCAGGAACCACTGGCCGGCCGCGGGCGGCTGGTCGGGGTCGCCGCCGGTCAGTGGCCGCTGCACTCCCTTGGGCCGGCCGGTGGTGCCGGAGGTGTAGACCATCGGCGCGCCCAGGGTCCGGCGGTCGGGCCGGGCGGCCGGCTCGCCCGCGCCCAGGCCGGCCAGCGGGGTGAAACCGGGGATGTCGCCGACGGCGTACCGGGCGCCGGCGGGCAGACCGGCCGAATCGGCCGCCTCCTGCGCGACGGCGGCGAACCGCTCGTGCGCGACGAACGCCCCGGCTTCCGAATCGGCCAGCAGGTAGGCGATTTCCGGGCCGATCAGGTGCCAGTTGATCGGCACGATGTACAGCCCGGTTTCCAGGGTGGCGAAGAACAGGGCGAGCAGGTCGGAACCGTTCGGCAGCAGGACGGCGACCACGTCGCCCGGCTCCAGGCCGAGCGCCTGCAGCCCGCGGCCGTACCGGTCGGCCGCGGCGGCCAGGCCGGCGTAAGTCACGCTGCGCCCGTCGGGGTCGATCACCGCCGTCCGTTCCGGATCGTCCCGGGCAATGGTCCACAGGCCGTGTTCACGCATGTCATCAAGGTAGAACGTGTTTCATTTCTTCGGCAAGGCTCCAGGCCCCGGAACAGTATTCGCTCCGGGCAGCCCGGCCACCCGGGCCAGGGTCGCGATCTCGGTCACCGAACGGCACCCGACCAGCAGCATCGAGACGCCGAGGGCCTCCCGCTGGGCGATCGCGGTCCGCACCCGCGGCTCGTCGCCGATGATCGAGATCTCGTCGATCAGCTCGTCCGGAACCGCGGCGGCCGCCCCGGCCCGGTCGCCGGCCCGGAACCGGGCGGTGATCTCGTCCACCGCCGGCCCGAACCCCATCCGCCGGAACAGGTCGGCGTGGAAGTTGAGATCGACCGCACCCATCCCGCCGATGTAGTGCGCGGTCACCGGTTTCGCCGCCGCCAGCGCCGCCGGCCGGTCGGAGGTGACGACCACCTGGCAGCCGGCCACCACCTCGAACTCGTCCCGGGGCCGCCGGGCCGCCGGCCGGGCCAGTCCCTCGGCCAGCCATTCCTCGTACATCGGGGCCAGCCTGGGGGAGTGGAACACGGCCAGCCAGCCGTCCGCGATCTCACCGGCCAGGGCGACGTTCCGGGGCCCCTCCGCGCCCAGCCAGATCGGCAGGTCGGCCCGCAGCGGGTGGGTGATCGAGCGGAGCGGACGGCCCAGACCGCTGGCGTCCGGGCCGGCATACGGCAGCCGGTAGTGCGGTCCGGGGCTGCGGACCGGGGCCTGCCGGGCCAGCACGTCCCGCACGATTCCCACGTACTCCCGGGTCCGGGCCAGCGGCCGGGCGAACGGCTGTCCGTACCAGCCTTCCACCACCTGCGGCCCGGAAACGCCCAGGCCGAGGGTGAACCGGCCGCCGGAGAGGTGGTCGAGGGTGAGCGCGTGCATCGCGCAGGCGGCCGGGGCCCGGGCCGAGAGCTGGGCCACGGAGGTGGCCAGCCGGGCCGACGGCGCCCGGGTGCCCCACCAGGCCAGCGGGGTGAACGCGTCCGACCCCCAGGATTCCGCCGCGGTGACGGCGCCGAACCCGGCCCGCCCGGCCGCGGCCACCAGCTCGCCCGCGTCCTCCGGCGGCTGATCGCCCCAGTACCCCAGTTGCAGACCGATTTTCATCGCGCCCTCCCCGGCCGGGTTACCGGCGGTGTCATTACCGGCGGCGTCGCCTTGCCCCTAATTTCCATAACGTGTTCTACTCTATGAATGGCTTCGACGTCGAGCGCCCCGCTGAGCGCGCCCCTCACCCTGGCGTTCGACTACACCCGCTCGCTCGGGCCGGTGCTCGGTGCCTTCATGGCCGGCCTGCGCCGGAAACAGATCCTCGGGGTCCGGGCCGGAACCGGCCCCGGCGCCCGGGTGCTGGTGCCGCCGGCCGAGTACGACCCGGTGACCGCGCAGAAGCTGGACAAGCTGGTGCCGGTGGCCGACACCGGCGTCGTCACCACCTGGTCGTGGATGCCCGAGCCGATGCCCGACCAGCCGCTGGACCGCCCGTTCGCGTGGGCGCTGATCCGGCTGGACGGCGCGGACTCGGCCCTGTTGCACGCCGTCGACGCCGACCGGCCGGCGATGCGGACCGGGATGCGGGTCCGGGCCAGGTGGGCGCCGGAGCGGGTGGGCGGCATCCGGGACATCACCTGTTTCGAGCCCGCGGGCGACGAAACCTCGGCGCCGGCCGCCGATCCGCCCGGCCGGGAAGATCCTTCCGGCCGGGAAGATTCCTCGGGCCCGGAAACCGATTTCGCGGCCGACACCGTGGATCAGATCGTCACGCCGATCCGGCTGGAATTCCAGCACAGTGCCTCGCCCGAGGAGAGCCGGTTCCTGCGGGCCATCGCGCAGGGCCGGCTGATCGGCCAGCGCTGCCCGGTCTGTCACCTGGTCTACGTGCCGCCGCGCAGTGCCTGCCCGGTCGACGGGGTGCCGACCGTGGAGGAGATCGAGCTGCCCGACCGGGGCACGGTCACCACGTTCTGCGTGGTCAACGTGCCCTTCCTCGGCCAGCGGATCGAACCGCCGTACACCGCGGCCCACGTGCTGCTGGACGGCGCCGACATCGCCGTCCAGCACCTCATTCTCGGTGTCCCGGCCACGGAGGTCCGGATCGGGATGCGGGTGCGGGCGGTCTGGCGGCCGCGCGCGCAGTGGGGGTACACGCTGGAGAACATCAGCCACTTCGAGCCCCTGGACGCCGCCGACGACCAGCCGGAAGGAGCCCGGGCGTGAGCGATTTCCCGGACGTCGCGGTGGTCGGGTTCGAGCAGGCGCCGACGGTCCGGGCGAGCGCGGGCACCACCAACGGCGTCGAGATGCTGATCCCGGTCTTCCAGCGGCTGCTGGCCAATGCCGGCATCGTCAAGGGCGACGTCGGGTTCTGGTGCTCCGGCTCCAGCGACTACCTGGCCGGACGGGCGTTCTCGTTCGTCTCGGCCATCGACGCGATCGGAGCCATGCCGCCGATCAACGAGTCGCACGTGGAGGCCGACGCGGCCTGGGCCCTCTACGAGGCCTGGCTGAAACTGCGCACCGGCGAGGTCGGCACCGCGCTGGTGTACGGGTTCGGCAAGGCCTCGGCCGGCCACCTGCGCCGGGTGCTGACCCTGCAGACCGACCCCTACGTGGTCGCTCCGCTCTGGCCGGACTCGGTCAGCCTGGCCGCCCTCCAGGCCCGGGCCGGCCTGGACGCCGGGGCCTGGACCGAGAAGGAGATGGCCCAGGTCGCCGTCCGGGCCCGGGAGGCCGCCGCCGGCCGGCCCGACGCCCAGCTCCGCCGCCGGCTCGAGGTCGACGACCTGCTGGCCGCGCCCTACCTCGCCGACCCGCTGCGGGCCCACGACTGCGCGCCGATCGGCGACGGCGCTGCCGCCGTCCTGCTGGCCGCCGGTGACCGGGCCCGGGAACTGACCGGCCGGCCGGCCTGGATCCGGGGGATCGCCCACCGGGTGGAGTCGGCCCACCTCGGGGTCCGCGACCTGGCGTCCTCGCCGTCCACCGTGGCCGCGGCGCGGGCCGCGCTGAGCCTGGACGGCGGGACGGGCGAGCTCGGGACCTGGCTGGAGGGCCTGGACGTGGCCGAACTGCACGCACCGTTCAGCCACCAGGAACTGCTGCTGCACGCCGCCCTGGAGTTACCCGACCGCACCCGGGTCAACCCTTCCGGCGGCGCCCTGACCGGCAACCCGATGTTCGCGGCCGGCCTGATCCGGATCGGGCAGGCGGCCCGGCAGATCCACGACGGCCTGGCGGTGCGGGCGCTGGCCCACGCCACCCAGGGACCGGTCCTGCAGCACAATCTCGTCGTTCTGATGGAGGCCGGATGAAACGCCCCACCGCCGTCCTCGGCACCGGCCAGACCCACCACCGCAGCCGCCGGCTGGACGTCTCGATGGCCGGCCTGTGCCGGGAGGCCATCGACCGCGCGCTGGCCGACGCCCAGGTGGAGTGGGCCGACATCGACGCCGTCGTGCTGGGCAAGGCCCCGGACCTGTTCGAGGGGGTGATGATGCCCGAACTGGCCCTGGCCGACGCGCTCGGCGCCACCGGCAAGCCGCTGCTGCGGGTGCACACCGCCGGATCGGTGGGCGGCTCGACCGCCCTGGTGGCGGCGTCCCACATCCAGGCCGGGGTACACCGGCGGGTGCTGGCGGTGGCGTTCGAGAAGCAGTCGGAGTCGAACGCGATGTGGGCGCTGTCGATCGCGCCGCCGTTCGTGATGCCCGTGCACGCCGGCGCCGGCGGCTACTTCGCCCCGCACGTGCGCTCCTACATCGCGCAGGCCGGGGCGCCCGAGCATGTCGGCGCGATGGTCGCGGTCAAGGACCGTCGCAACGGCGCGCTCAACCCGTACGCCCACCTGCGGCAGGCCGACATCACGATGGAGTCGGTCCAGGCCTCGACCATGCTCTGGGACCCGATCCGGTACGACGAGACCTGCCCGTCCTCGGACGGCGCGTGCGCGGTCGTGCTCGGCGACGAGGACGCGGCGGCGGCCGTGCCCGGTCCGGTCGCCTGGATCCACGCGACGGTGATGCGCACCGAGCCGACGATGTTCGCCCGCCGCGACCACGTCAGCCCGGCGGCCGGCCGGGTCGCGGCGGCCGCGCTCTGGCGGGAGGCCGGCATCCAGGACCCGGCCTCCGAGATCGACGTGGCCGAGATCTACGTGCCGTTCTCCTGGTTCGAGCCGATGTGGCTGGAGAACCTGGGTTTCGCCGAGGTCGGCCAGGGCTGGAAGATGACCGAGTCCGGCGCCACCGCGCTGCGGGGCCGGTTGCCGGTCAACCCCTCCGGCGGCGTGCTGTCGTCCAATCCGATCGGCGCCTCCGGGCTGCTGCGCTTCGCCGAGTCGGCCATGCAGGTGATGGGCCGGGCCGGTGAACATCAGGTGGACGGGGCCGCGACCGCCCTGGGGCACGCGTACGGCGGCGGCTCGCAGTTCTTCTCGATGTGGGTGGTCCGCGACCGCAAGCCGTAGAGCGTGGCCATCCGGGCCGTCAGCCTCTAGACTGTAACGTGTTCTACTTCTGGTATCGAACTGGAGGGGTCACATGGCCGTGACCGACGTTCCCGCCGATCCACCGTCCGGCCCGCGCGCTCAGGGGCCGGCCTTCGACCTGCTGGATCCGGCCCGCAACGCCCGCGCTGTGCCGCTGGAGGAGTTCGCCCGGCTGCGCTGTACCGCTCCGGTGTCGTGGTTCAGCACCCCGTTTCACGAGATGGGGTTCGACGACGACGGGTACTGGGTGGTCACCCGGCACGCCGACGTCCAGGACGTCTCGCGTCGCACCGATGTCTTCTCGACCGAGCAGAACACGGCGATCGCCCGGTTCGGGCCGGACATGTCCCGCGAGCGGATCGAGATGCAGCGGCTGATCATGCTCAACCAGGACCCGCCGAAGCACTCGGCCACCCGCCGGATCGTCTCCCGCGGGTTCACCCCGAAAATGATCAACGGGCTGCGCGAGGCGCTGGCCGACCGGGCCCAGAAGATCGTCGCCCGGGCGCTGGCCGAGGGTTCGGGCAATTTCGTCCTCGACGTCGCCGTCGAGTTGCCGTTGCAGGCCATCGCCGAACTGATCGGCGTGCCGCAGGAGGATCGGCACCAGATCTTCACCTGGTCCAACGCGATGATCGGCAACGAGGACGAGGACTTCAGCGTCGAGTCCGTCGACCAGGCCTCGGCCGAGATGCTCGGCTACGCCTGGCAGATGGCGCAGCAGCGCAAGAGCTGCCCGATGGACGACATCGCCACCCGGTTGCTGACCGCGCAGGTGGACGGCGCCGGGCTCGACGAGCAGGAGTTCTCGTTCTTCGTCCTGCTGCTGGCGGTGGCCGGGAACGAGACCACCCGGAACGCGATCTCGAACGGGATGAACGCGTTCTTCGATCATCCCGACCAGTGGGAGCTCTTCCGGCAGCGCCGCCCGCGGACAACGCCGGACGAGATCGTCCGCTGGGCCACACCGGTGATCGCCTTCCAGCGCACGGCCCTGGCCGATACCCAGGTCGGCGGGGTCGACATCGCCAAGGGCCAGCGCGTGGTGATGTTCTACAGTTCGGCCAATCGGGACGGCGACGTCTTCACCGATCCCGACCGGTTCGACATCCTGCGAGACCCCAACCCGCATCTGGGCTTCGGTGGCACCGGCGCGCACTACTGCCTGGGCGCCAACCTGGCCCGGCTGGAGATCGACCTGATCTTCAACGCCGTGGCCGACCAGATGCCCGGCATCCACCGGCGGGCCGACGCCCGGCGGCTGCAGTCGAGCTGGCTGAACTCGATCAAGGAGCTGAGCGTTGCCTACCAGTAGCCGTCGCCGCGGCCGATGGTGGGCCCGGGTCGAGGGAGGCAGCTCGTGACGGCATTGCCGATTCGCGAAGTCCGGTTCGACTTCGAGCACGATGACATCCCTTTCATCTGGAACCCGGACAATCCCGCGTTCTCGCTCCAGCTCAACATGATCTCGCTGATCGCGATCTCGTTCGAGAAGTTCATCGTTGCCGCGGTCACCCAGGCGTTGCCGCGGATCGAGGACCCGGTCGTACGGGCGCAGGCGCACTCGTTCCTCGAACAGGAGGCCCAGCACGCCGGCTGGCACCGCCAGCACGTGCGGGCCCTGACCCGGCGCTGGCCCGACCTGGTCAACGTGCTCTCCGGCGTCATCGCCTGTTTCGACGAGCTGACCGCGACCAGATCGCTGGCCTTCCGGCTGGCCTACATCGCCGATCTGGAGGCCACGTTCACCCCGTGGTTCACGATGCTGCTGGACAACGACCAGGTGCTGTTCGGTGGTGGTGACGACCGGGTGGCCTCGCTGTTCCTCTGGCACTTCGTGGAGGAGGTCGAGCACCGCAGTTCCGGACTGGAGATCTTCCATGCCGTCGTGCCGAACCGCTGGTACCGGACGGCGGTGCTGCCCGGGGTGCTGCGGCACATGAACCGGCTGCTGATCATCATCACCGAGGGGTTCAACGCCGCCGTGCCCGAATCGGACCGGCCGGTGGACGCCCGGATCCTGCTGCCGAAGATCGCCGTCCAGGACCGGCTGCGGAACGTGCCGTTTCTGCGGCGCCGGCTGCGGAACGTGCCGGTCGTCCCGGACTGCTACGACGGGGTGGGCGCGGCGGACCGGAAGGCCGCCGGGTGGGGCGTGCTGCTGTCCCAGACGCCCTACCACGACCCGGGT
>Ga0265340_10000940_pt1 | contig 16557 bp, 16 predicted proteins | sample 4CB225metaG_FD_202082 | JGI IMG/M metagenome (GOLD analysis project Ga0265340, IMG submission 202082) | Rhizosphere microbial communities from Carex aquatilis grown in University of Washington, Seatle, WA, United States - 4-CB2-25 metaG | ecosystem: Host-associated > Plants > Roots >...
GCGAAGGTTGGAACGGATGGCAAGCTGGTCGAGGTGATCGAGAGCGAAGCCCTGTTGGCCTGGCGTCCGGAGGCGTAGGCGAGCGCGACAGTTGCCCTGCGCCCCACGGCGCGCCAATCTCGGGCGATGCTGAATTCAGCCAGTGACGTTGGACCGAAGCAGGGCGGCGGCGTCAGCCTGATCGCGCGGACCGCGGCAGGTCCCATCGTCGCGATGGCCGAGGGTTTGAGCTTCTGGGGTGGCGTCGACGCGGCCACGGGCAAGGTGATCGACGTTCACCATCCGGCATTTGGGAGATCGCTCTCCGGCGCCATCGTCCTCATGCCGACCAGCCGCGGTTCCTGCTCGGGCTCGGGCGTCCTGCTCGAACTCACGCTGACGGACCGGGCGCCGGCGGCGCTCGTCTTTTTGGAGGCGGAAGACACATTGACCCTCGGCGCCATTGTCGCGGCCGAGATGTTCGGGCGAAACATTTCGGTCATCCGCCTGGCGGCCGACGCCTTTCACGCGCTTTCGGCGGCGAAGACAGCACGGGTGACGCCATCCGGCATCGCGGCGGACGGATTGTACGCCCCGCTCGCCCGTCTGCCGGACGGCGCCCTTCACCTCGAACCGCGCGACCGCGCCATGCTCAAGGGCGCCGACGGTCCGGCAGTCCAACAGGCCATGCGCATCGTCTGCGCGATGGCGCGGCAGCAGGGCGCCACGGCGCTGGTCGATGTCACGCGGGCGCACATCGATGGCTGCATCTATGCCGGACCGGCCAATCTCATCTTCGCCGAGGCGATGGAGAAGGCGGGTGGACGCGTACGCGTGCCGACAACGATGAATGCCATCTCGGTCGACTGCGACAACTGGCGCGCGCAGGGCGTACCCGCGACCTTCGGCGACCCCGCGGCGCGGCTCGCCGACGCCTATGTGCGCATGGGCTGCCGGCCGAGCTTCACCTGCGCGCCCTATCTGCTCGACGACGCGCCCACGGCGGGCGAATGCATCGGCTGGTCGGAATCGAACGCGGTGATCTTCGCCAACTCGGTGCTCGGCGCGCGGACGGCGAAGCATCCCGACTTCCTCGACCTCTGCATCGCACTGACCGGTCGCGCGCCGCTCACCGGCGCCTTTCTCGATAGCGAGCGACGGCCGGCCCGCATCATCGACCTCGACCTGCCCGAAAGCGCCGGACGCGAGGCGTGGCCACTGATCGGCTATCTCGCCGGGCTTGCCGCCCCCGACCGCGTGCCTCTCCTGCGCGGCCTCGCGAATACCCATCCGTCACGCGACGACCTCAAGGCGCTCTGCGCCGCCTTCGGCACGACCTCGGCCGCGTCGATGCTGCACGTCGAAGGCGTGACGCCGGAGGCGCACCTCGCGCCCCATCCCAATGCCGATCGCGTCGTCATCACCCGCCAGCGGCTGCGGGATGGCTGGGCGATGCTGAACGACGGCCCGGAGACCATCGACCTCGTCGCGATCGGAAGCCCGCACGCCTCGCTTGAGGAATGCCGCGCCCTTGCCGATCGTCTGGCCGGCGGTGCGCGCGATGCCGCGGTCAAGGTCATCGTCACCGCCGGGCGCGATGTCATCGCCAAGGCGGCCGCTGACGGAACGCCCGCCCGGCTGAAGGCGAGCAGCGTCGCGGTCTATCCGGACATCTGCTGGTGCTCGATCACGCGGCCGGTGTTTCCCACTGACGCGCGCGTGGTGATGACGGACTCGGGCAAGTACGCGCACTACGGCCCGGCACTCTCCGGCTGCGCGGTGCGGCTGGGCACGCTGGAGGATTGTGTCGAGGCGGCCGAAAACGGGCGGGTGCCGGCGCGCCTGCCGGCATGGCTCGGGTGAGATCGCTGCGAGAGAGATACCCCCCACCCCGTTCGCCTAAGTCGCTCGCGCTCCTAAGGCTCACGGCCCTCCCCACAAAGGGGGAGGGAAAGAAGAAAGGGCGGCGCGGATCAGACCAGCCGGCTCTGGTCGATTGCGGCAGCGATGAACGATGCGAAGAGCGGATGCGGCTCGAACGGGCGCGATTTCAGCTCGGGGTGATACTGCACGCCGATGAACCATGGATGGTCGGCGAGCTCGACCGTCTCGGGCAGGATGCCGTCCGGCGAAAGGCCGGCGAAGCGCATGCCGCGCTGCTCCAGCCGATCGCGGTAGTTGATGTTGATCTCGTAGCGGTGGCGGTGGCGCTCGGAAATTTCGGTGGCGTCGCCGTAGATCGATGAAATCCGGCTGCCGCGCTGGAGCATGGCCGGATAGGCGCCGAGGCGCATGGTGCCGCCGAGATCGCCGTCGGCGGCGCGCTTCTCAAGCTGATTGCCGCGCAGCCACTCGGTCATCAGGCCGACGACCGGATCGGGGGTCGCGCCAAACTCGGACGAATTCGCCTTCTCCAGCCCGAGCAGGCTGCGCGTCGCCTCGACCACCGCCAGCTGCATGCCGAAGCAGATGCCGAGAAACGGCACCTCGTGCTCGCGGGCAAAGCCGGCCGCCGCGATCATGCCCTCCGAGCCGCGCTGGCCAAAGCCGCCCGGAACCAGAATGCCATCCACCCAGTCGAGCTTCGCGGCCGGGTTGATGCCTTCCAGCACGTCAGCTTCGATCCACTCGAGGTTGACCTTCACGGTGTTGGCGATGCCGCCGTGATGCAGCGCCTCGACCAGCGATTTGTACGCGTCCTTAAGGCCGGTGTACTTGCCGACAACGGCGATGGTGACCTCGCCGTCGTAATGGTCGATGGCGTCGGTGATCTGATTCCAGCGCGCGAGATTCGGCGCCGGCATATCGTTCAGCCCGAAAGCGGCGAGCACTTCGTCGTCCAGCCCTTCGGCATGATAGGCGGCGGGCACGTCGTAGATGTTCTTCACGTCGAGGGCCTGGATGACGGCCGACGGACGCACGTTGCAGAACAGCGAAAGCTTGCGGCGCTCCTCCGGCGGGATCGGACGGTCGGCGCGCACCAGAAGGATATCGGGCTGAATGCCGATCTGGCGCAGCGCCGAGACGGAGTGCTGCGTCGGCTTGGTCTTCAGTTCGCCGGCCGAGGCGATGTAGGGCATCAGCGTCAGATGAATGAAGACCGCATCGCCGCGCGGCAGGTCATTCTTCAACTGCCGGATCGCCTCGAAGAACGGCAGCCCCTCGATGTCACCGACCGTGCCGCCGATCTCGACCAGCACGAAATCGAACTCGTCGTTGCCGTCGCGCACGAACGTCTTGATGGCGTCGGTGACGTGCGGGATGACCTGCACGGTCGCGCCGAGATAATCGCCGCGCCGCTCCTTGGCGATGATGTCCTGGTAGATGCGGCCGGTGGTGATGTTATCCATGCGGTTCGCCGGGCGGCCGGTGAAGCGCTCATAATGACCGAGGTCGAGATCGGTCTCGGCGCCGTCGTCGGTGACGAACACCTCGCCGTGCTGGTACGGGCTCATCGTGCCGGGATCGACGTTGAGATAGGGGTCGAGCTTGCGCAGGCGGACCTTGTAGCCGCGCGCCTGCAGCAGCGCACCGAGCGCTGCCGATGCGATGCCCTTGCCTAGGGAGGAAACCACGCCGCCGGTGATGAAGACGTACCGCGCCATGGGCCTCGACCTTAGCTCCTCACCGCTTGATTCGGTGTGACCAAAATACGCGCAATGCGAACAAAGAGGCGTCTCTCCCGGCGGATTGTGAGGCGCGCCGGGGGGTCGACTTCATGCGGCATTCCTATTGCGAACTGGGAACTTGCGGTGCGGTCGTGACCGGCGCTGCAGTGTCAGGCGCGGCTGCACTCGTGGCCGGGGCCGCAGCAGTTGCCGGAGCCGAAGTCGCCGGCGCTGCGGTGGTGGGCACGGTCGGCACGCTGGCGCCGTTCTGCGGCGTGGGCGCGCCGAGCGGGCCGGGCGCCGACTTGTTCAGGTACTGGTCGAGCTGATTGAGAACACCGCCGGTCGACGGCGCGCCGGCAGCGGGAGCGGCACCCGTCGCCGGAGCCGGAGCGCCAGCGGCGGTCGGAGCGGATGGCTGGGCGGCTTTCGCCGGAATGTTGTTAAGAATGGCGGAAGGCGGGGCGGTCAGCCGCGAAATCACCGTCAGCGCCAGCGAGGTCGCGAAGAATGCCGCCGCCAGAATCGCCGTCGTACGCGTCAGGACGTTGCCCTGCGAGCGGCTCGACAAAAACGCGTTCGACCCGCCAATGCCGAGCGCGCCGCCCTCTGAACGCTGGAGCAGCACAACGGCAATGAGGGCGACAATCACCATCAGGTGAATGACGATGATGACGGTTTCCATCGATTATTCTGCCTGGGAGTTCAAAAGCAGGGCGCCTTGTACACGATCGAACCAAGCCATGCCAGAGCCGCCCGGTTCGCCTCGCCCTCAGCCGCAAGCGGCTATAATTGCAAGGAAATCCTGCGCTTTCAGGCTGGCGCCTCCCACCAGGGCACCATCCACGCCTGGGAGGTCCATGATTTCGGCGGCGTTGGCCGGCTTGACCGAGCCGCCGTAGAGGATGCGGATTTTCTCCGCCTCGGCTCCAAAGCGCAGGGCCAGCCGCCGCCTGATATGGGCATGGGCAGCGCGGATGTCATCCAGCGAGGGCGTAAGACCGGTGCCGATGGCCCAGACCGGCTCGTAGGCAATGACGAGATTGGTCGCGGTGGCGCCATCCGGTACCGAGCCGGCGAGCTGCCGGTCGAGGACCGTCTCCGTCGCGCCGGCGCGCCGCTCGCCCTCGGTCTCCCCGATGCAGAGGATCGCGTTCAGCCGCGCGCGCCAGGCGGCCTCGGCCTTGGCGCGGACGAGCGCGTCCGTCTCGCCGTGATCGGTGCGCCGCTCCGAATGACCGACGAAGACGAGGGTCGCGCCGGCGTCGGCGAGCATCTCGGCAGCGATGTCGCCGGTATGGGCGCCGGACGCTGCAACGGCGCAATCCTGCCCGCCGATAGCGATGCGCGAGCCGGCCGCAGCCGCTACCGCCGCGGCGATCAGCGTGGCCGGCGGACAAACGGCGACCTCGGCCCCCGCCCCCACCGCGCCCGCGGCAATGGCGCGCAGCTCCGCGAGATTTGCGTTCAGCCCGTTCATCTTCCAGTTGCCTGCGGCCAGCTTGCGGCGGGTCATATGTGCGTTTCCAATACAATTCGACGCCAATTGCGTGGCGAGGCGTAGCCCAAAACCCCAAAAAAGGGAAAAGACGACGACACTCTCGCCCAAGCCGGGCCGGGTGGCGTAAGCTTAGCCACGACAGGGAGGAAGTGTTGGCGAAGGCTGACTTTCACATCAAGGGACTGCGCCTCCACGGCCGCCACGGCGCGCTCGAGGCCGAGCGTTCGCTCGGTCAGCGCTTCGTCCTCGACCTCGCGTTCACCGCCGATGTCGGCGAAGCGCTGAAGAGCGACCGGGTGGAGGACACCGTGCATTATGGCCACGCGATCAAGGCTGTGGCCGCAACCTTCGAGGGGCGCTGGTACAACCTCATCGAGGCGCTGGCAGCGGCCATCGCCGATGACCTCATGGCCCGGTTCGAGAAGATCGAGCGGGTGCGCGTGACGGTGCACAAGCCCTCGGCGCCCATCGCCGCGATCTTCGACGACCTCAGCGTCAGCGTGGAGCGACACCGGTGAGCGCGACCGTGCTGCTTTCGCTCGGCGGCAACCTCGGCGACCGCAAGGCGGCGATGGACGAGGCCATCCGGCGGCTCGCCGCCCTGCCCGGCGTGCGGCTGATGGCGCGCTCGGCCTACTATCGGACGGTACCCGAGGGTCCGATTTCGCAGCCGTGGTTCCTCAATATCGCTGCTGCCGTTGCGACGCCGCTGAGCCGCGAGGAACTCGTGCGCGCCTGTCGCGAGATCGAGACGGCGCTCGGCCGCGACCGCCGGCGCGAGATTCCCTGGGGACCCAGAATCATCGACATCGACGTGATCGCGCACGGCGAGGAGGCGACCATCGACGGGCGCGCCTTCGTGGTCATTCCGGCGGCCGAGATTGCGGGAAGCTTGCGCGTCGGCGGCAAAACGCTGGCGTCGCTGGCCGCGTCCGCAGATCGCACCGGGCTGGAAAAGCTCGACTGGCCGGTGGAGGCGACCTAGCGCTACGTCCCCTCGCCGGCGCAGCGCACGGCTGCTCCGCTGCGCGCTTTGACGGCGTCGCCGAGACGTCACGCTTTTCCGTCTCAACACCGATGCCTTCACACCGATGTGATCGCGTCGCGGGAATTTCCAGCGATCAGGTCGAGTCTCCTTGTCGGGTGGCAGAGCTTTCCCGAAGGAGACAAGGCAGTGAACCCTGACAACGAACAGCGCGACGGCATCAGCCGGCGTCACGCCCTGGAATGCATGATCTGGGCAGGGACCGGCGTCCTGTGGACCGTCTCCGGGGGCCTGCCGCGGTCGCTCAGCCTCCTCGACAGCGCGGAGGCGGCGGAAGCGGCGGCGTCAGGTCTCCTTTTCCTGCAGATCTCCGACAGCCACGTCGGCTTCGACAAGGAAGCAAACGTCACTGCCGTCGACACGCTGCACGAAGCGATCGGCAAGGTGAAGGCGCTGCCCCTCAAGCCGAGCTTCATGATCCACACCGGCGACATCACGCATCTCAGCAAGCCCGATCAGTTCGACGATGCCGACCAGATCATCGGCGGCACCGGCATCGACGTGCATTACGTGCCGGGCGAACACGACGTGGTGGATGCCGGTCAGGGCAAGGCGTTCCTCGACCGCTACGGCAAGCAGAGCTGGGGACAGGGCTGGTACAGCTTCGACCAGGCCGGTGTCCACTTCATCGGCCTCGTCAACGTGGTCGATCTGCAGGCGGGCGGCCTCGGAAATCTTGGCGCCGAGCAGCTCGCGTGGCTGCAGAAGGATCTCGGGGGGCGCCCATCGTCGACCCCGATCGTCGTCTTCGCCCACATACCTCTATGGACGATCTATCCGCAGTGGGGCTGGGGCACCGCGGACAGCGCACAGGCGCTGGCGCTGCTGAAGCGGTTCGGTTCGGTCACGGTGTTGAACGGGCACATCCATCAGATCATCCAGAAGGTCGAGGGCAACATGACCTTCCACACTGCGCGATCGACGGCATTCCCGCAGCCCGCCCCCGGCGCGGCGCCTGCACCGGGGCCGATGATCGTGCCGGCCGAGCAATTGCGGGGAATGCTCGGGCTGACCAGCGTCAGCTATGTGGTCGGGCAAACCGACCTCGCGATCATCGACTCGACGCTCGCCTGAATTCACCTTCACGATTCCAGAGAGACCGCAGATGCCCGCATTCGCCCGCAGACCACTTCTTCCCGCCTTCGCCCTGGCGGGGATCGCTCTTCTCCTTGCTATCTCCGCCCCCGCCTCCGCGAAAGACTGGACGGTCACCATCTCCAACTTCGCTTTCGCGCCGGCGGAGACCGACGTCGCTGCCGGCGATACGGTGACCTTCGTCAACGGCGACGACACGATTCATTCCGTGGTCGCCGACGACGGCAGCTTCCATTCCGACGGCCTCGACACCAGCGACAAGGCGGCGTTCACCTTCCCTAAGGCAGGGACGATCGGATACCATTGCGGCCTCCACCCCTTCATGACAGGCAAGATCGTCGTAAAGTGACGGGGCGGCGCCGATCGCGCGGTTGCGGCGCGACGACGCGGAGATGAGCGCGGGTGGAGCAAAGCCAGACAGCGAACGTATTTCGCCGGGTCGTCGTGCCTCATCTGGCGGACGGCCTTGCGCTCGCACGCTGGCTCGCCGGGAATAAGGCGGACGCCGAGGACATCCTGCAGGAGTCCTGCGTTCGCGCGCTGAACGCCATCGCCGGTTATGACGGCGGCAATCCCCGCGCGTGGTTGCTTGCGATCGTGCGCAATACCGCGATGTCGTGGCTTGCCCGGCAGCGATCCAGCGTCCTGGTCATGGCAGGTGGGCTCGATGATGTCGATGAAGTGGCACAGCGGTCGAACGACGCAAGCTCCATTCCCTGGCCGTCGCCCGAGGACGAGCTTCTTCGCCGGGTCGACGAAAAAGCGTTGGAGCGTGCAATCGAAGCGCTGCCGTTCGCATTTCGCGAGGTTGTCGTGCTGCGTGACGTCAGCGGACTGAACTACAAGGAGATCGCGAGCTTGCTCAACCTGCCCGTGGGCACGGTCATGTCACGTCTGGCACGCGGTCGCCGCCAGCTTTCGGTCCTCGTCAGGAGCCTTGACGAATGAGCAGCGGCTTACCCGAAACCGACCTTGTGGCGCTCAGCGCGCTCGTCGACGGCGAACTCGATCCGGCGACGAGCGCGTACCTGGAAAAGCGCATCGCGGCGGAACCGAACCTGCGCCTCGCACGCGACACGCTGGCGGCGGCGCGGCAGGCGGTCGCTGGTCTCCCGCGGCCGACGGTTTCAAATGAACTGCTGGCGCGGATCAGCGCGCTGTCCGACCCCGGCGCGCCAGAGGCGCCACCGAGATCAGCGCGGACGGGACGTGTGCCGGGGTTCAGCTGGCGCAGCCTTGCGGCATCTGTCGTTCTGTCGGCGCTGGCGGCGAGTGGACTGACTTATTCTCTGGTCGGTGGACGCGACATGTCCGTTGACCAACTCGTCGCCGACGCACATCGCCGCAGCCTGCTGGCTGCCAGCCCGGTCGACGTCACCACCTCCGACCGGCACACGGTCAAGCCGTGGCTCGATGCCCGGATGGGCGTCTCGCCCCCTGCCCCGGATCTCGCGACCAGCGGGTTCACGCTTCTCGGCGGGCGCGTCGACGTACTGGCGGAACGGGTGGTGCCGACGCTGGTCTATCGGCACAACGAGCACACGATCTCGCTGATCGCGCTCCCGGATACGGGCAGCACAACGCAGTCGCGCGATTTTTCCTCGGGCGGATACAACATGGTGCGCTGGACGGCCGCCGGCTTCAGCTTCACCGCAGTTTCAGATCTGGAGCCCAGCGAACTCGACGCCTTTGTCTCGGACTATCGCGCCGGTTTGCGACCGGCTAACGCGACGCCGTAGCCGGGACTGTGGTCGTCGGCGCTCTGCGGCCGGCCGTCAATATATACAGTTTGCCTGTACATATTGACTCGACAGTCTAGCTGTATATATTTCGGTCCGTGACCAAATCCAAACCACCTGAATCCTCCCCCGCTTTTGCCATTGCTGTGGAGCTGCGCGCCGTGGTCCGCAAGATCACGCGCGAGGCGCGCGAACACGGCAACGCCGCGGGCTTGACGCCTTCGGAACTGGCGGCAGTGCTTCGGCTCGAGCAGGACGGCCCCGCCACGGCCTCCGGCCTGGCGCGCTCCGAGAGCATGCGGCCGCAATCGATGGCCGCGGTCGTCAAAGCGCTTGGAACTCGGGGCTTTATCAGGGGGCGCTCCGACCCGGGCGATGGACGGCAAATCCTGTTTGCGCTTACCGACACCGCCCGCCGCTGGCTGAAAGAAGGCCGCGCTGCGCGGCAGGACTGGCTGTCCCACGTCATCGCCGAGCGGCTCTCGCCAGAGGAACAGGAACACCTGATGAGCGCGATCGGCCTGCTCAAGCGGTTGGCCGACGACTGATCAACAGTTGGCGATCACCAGACCGAAATCGAGGAGTTCCTTGCAATGACACTCGCCTGTCCGGCGCGCACGATCGAGGGCGCCAATGACCGCCAGAAGAGGAGCCGCTGACATGCCCTGGCTGTTTCTCCTCTCCTACTTCTTCGGTGGCGCTTTCCTCATGAACGCGTTTCCGCATCTCAGCAAAGGCGTGGCCGGCGAACGCTTCCAGAGCCCCTTCGCCAAGCCGCCCGGCGAAGGTCGTTCGTCGTCGACCGTCAATTTCGTCTGGGGGTTCGTCAACCTGGCGATCGGCTACGTGCTGGTCTGCCGCGTCGGTGTCTTTGACCTCCGCGATACTGCGGACGTCCTGGCGTTTGGACTCGGCGTCCTGATCATCGGCCTGCTCAGCGCCCGCCAGTTTGGCCGCTTCAACGGCGGCAACGCGGCCTGAGCCTCAGGTGACCGATGCTTCCACAGCCCTTGCTCCCGGCGCCTGGAAGGTTCTGATTGTCGCGACGCTCGGCTCGGTCATGGCCCAGATCGACGCGACCATCGTCAATGTCTCGCTCTCGAGCCTGGCGGGCGACCTCAGAACGACGCTCGGCACGATCCAGTGGGTCACCAGCGGCTATCTTCTGGCCCTGACGTTGATCCTGCCGCTCAACGGCTGGCTGGTGGACCGGATTGGCGCCAGGGCGGTTTATCTCTGGTGTTTCGCGGCATTCACCGTTTCGTCCGCGCTCTGCGGCCTTGCCTGGTCGGCTCCCTCGCTTATAGGCTTCCGCGTTGTCCAGGGTCTCGCCGGCGGGCTGCTCGCGCCCATGGCGCAAATGATGGTCGCCCGCGTCGCCGGCAAGGACATGGCGCGCGTCGCCGCCTACGTGACGGTGCCAATCCTGCTGGCGCCCCTGCTCGGGCCGGTGATCGCCGGCGCCATTCTCCAGCACGCATCCTGGCGCTGGCTCTTCCTGGTGAACGTTCCCGTCGGCGCGGTTGCGATCAGCCTCGCCGCTCTCTTCCTGCCCAATGACAGGCACGAGCGTCGGCAACGGGATCTCGACCTCGTCGGGCTTGCGCTTCTTTCGCCGGCCCTCGTGCTTTTCCTCTACAGCGCCGATCGCCTCACCCGGCTGTCCGGGCTGGCGCTCTTCATGCTTTCGCTGGGGCTGCTCGCGGCATTTCTGTGGACGGCGGCGCGCAAAGGCAAACGCGCGCTGATCGACCTAGAGCTCTTTCACTCGCCGCTGTTTTCGCTCGCCTCGATCGTTCAGTTTCTTTCCAACGGCACGACATTCGCCGGCCAGATGCTGATCCCGCTCTACCTGATCGACGCGGCCGGACGCTCGCCCGCCGAGATGGGCTGGTTGATGGCACCGCTGGGTCTCGGGATGATATGCGCCTTTCCCTCAGCCGGCTTCCTTGCGAAGCATCTCGGAACGCGCGCCCTGGCCGCCGGCGGCGCCCTGCTTGCGACGGTCGCCACGGCCGCGTTCGTTTTTCTGGCGGCGCACGAGTTCAACCTCGTGGCGTTGACCGTGGCTCTTTTCCTGCGCGGCGCCGGCCTTGGCGGAATCGGCATACCGGCCGTAACGACCGCCTACTCCGCCGTAGCACGTCCCGATCTGCCGATGGCGACGACCACCCTCAACATCATCCAGCGCCTCGGCGGCCCGGCGCTCACCACGCTTTGCGCAACTTTCCTGGGCTGGCAGTTGAGCCTCGCTCAACCCGCGCAATCGGGATCGACCGCGTACATGTGGGCGTTTGCGCTGCTGAGCGCACTGCATGCGGCAACGTTTCTCGTGGCACTCGGCTTTCCGGCGCGCGCTAAACGCACCGACTGAGCGACAGCACTCCACTTTGCGCTGGCGCCCCATTTCGACTACGATTCTCGTCCGCCTCGGTGCGGAGGGATAAACCGTGTTCTCAGCCAGCGCACTCGCCGCCTACGTCGCAGCCTGTTTCCTTTTCTCGATCATTCCTGGGCCTTCGGTCAGCGTCGTCGTCGCCAATTCGCTGGCGCGCGGCACCAAAGCCGGCCTGCTGACGATTCTCGGCACGAACCTTTCGGTCTTTTCGCTGGTGCTCGTCGTGGCGGCAGGCATGCAGACCGTGGTCGCGCTGGTGGCGAACGGCTTTGTCGTCATCAAGCTCCTGGGCGCGGCCTACCTGATCTGGATCGGCTGGCAGATGTTTGCCGCACGCGGGCACCTCGATCTCAGCCGGCGCGCCGATGCGGTGCCGCTGTGGCGCTACGTCCTGCGCGGGGCGCTGGTCAGCTATTCCAACCCGAAAACGCTGCTGTTCCTCGGCGCCTTTCTTCCCCAGTTCGTCGACCCGACCCGCCCGGCGTTTGTGCAGATCGTGGTGCTCGGGCTGATCGTGGAAGCGGTCGCGACGATCACCGATTCGATGTACGCGATCCTTGCCGGGCGCATGCGTCACGTGTTGACCGAGGCCCGGGTGAAGGCCATGAACCGGGTCTCCGGCGTCGTTCTGATGCTTGGCGGCCTGTGGCTGGCGCTGGTCAGGCGCAGCTGACGCCCTAGTTCCGCATCGACCGTTTCACCAAGAGCCCTTGGACATCGAGAGCGTTTCATGACCGCTGCGCTTTTTACTCCCGTTACCCTCGGCAGCCTTTCCCTTCCCAACCGTATCGCAGTGGCGCCGATGTGCCAGTACTCGGCCGACGACGGTTCGGCGACCGACTGGCACCTCGCCCACTGGCTGTCGATGGCGATGTCCGGTGCCGGCATGATCACCATCGAGGCGACGGCGGTGGAGCGGCGCGGCCGCATCACGCACGGCTGCCTCGGCATCTACTCCGACGACAACGAAGCGGCGGCCGCGCGCACGCTGGCCGCGGCGCGGCGGGTGGCGCCGGCGGGCACCCGGTTCGGCGTCCAGCTCGCTCACGCCGGGCGGAAGGCGTCGACCCACGTGCCGTGGCAGGGCGGCGGCCCCCTCGCCCGTCATGATGATGCGTGGGAAACGGTCGCGCCCTCCGCGGTTCCTTACGCCCACGACTGGCACGTGCCGGCCGCGCTCGACCACGGCGGCATCGAGCGCACCGTTGCCGCGTTTGCGCACGCCGCCGAGCGCGCGGTGCGTGCGGGCTTCGACTTTGTCGAGATTCACGGCGCGCATGGTTACCTGCTCCACGAATTTCTCTCGCCGATCTCCAACAAGCGAACCGACCACTACGGCGGACCGCTGGAGAACCGCATGCGGCTGATCATCGAGGTGGCGCGGGCGGTGAAGAAGGTGCTGCCTTCGCACGTGGCAATGGGGGCGCGGCTGTCGGTGACCGACTGGGTCGAAGGCGGCTTCAATCCCGACGAAGCGGTCATCGTGGCGCGCGGCCTGAAGGATGCCGGCGCGATCTACATCTGCGCCTCCAGCGGCGGGCTCGACCCCGGCCAGAAGATCGCGCTCGTCCCGTCGTACCAGGTACCGTTTGCCGAGCGCATCCGCCGCGAGGCCGGCATCGCGACGCGGGCGGTCGGGATGATCGACGAACCGCACGTGGCGAACGCCATTGTGGCCGAGGGAAAGGCCGACCTCGTGGCGCTCGCCCGGGCGATGCTGGCCGATCCGCGCTGGCCCTGGCGGGCGGCCGCCGCGCTCGGCGCGCCGATGCACCACGTTGCCCAGTACGCGCGCTCGGCTCCCTTGATCACCAAGTGGTCGGCACCGCCGGCACACTCCACGGCGGCCTGAGCCTCCCGGCGTTTCCTGCGGAAAATCAACGTTCTGGCGCCTTGCGGCGCCGGTAGGGCGTCCGTATTATCCCGCCCCGAAAAAGGCGCGGCGCGACCGCTCGCGCCGCCGTCCGGACTCTCTCGACATGCTCGATTCCCTTCGCAAGTACGCCAACCACCCGGTGGCGCAGGTCCTTATGGGCCTCCTGGTCCTCAGCTTTGGCGCGTGGGGCATCGCCGACGTCTTCAACGGCTTCCGTTCGACGGACGTGGCGCGGGTCGGTTCGGCCGAGATCACCATCGCCGACTTCCAGCGCGAATATAACTCGACGATGCGCGAGATCTCGCGGCAGATCGGCCAGCAGCTCACCGACGATCAGGCCCGCAAGGCAGGCATTCCGCAGGACGTGATTTCGCGGCTGGTCAGCCGCGCATCGCTCGACGACGCGGCGGCAAAGGTCGGCCTTGGCATCTCCGACACCCAGCTCGCCACGAGGATCGCCGCCGATCCGCAGTTCCTCAGCCCGACCGGCACGTTCGACCGCACCTACATGGAGCAGGTCATCCGCGCGCTCGGCTACACCGACAGCGACTTCATCCTCCAGCAGCGTGCGCAATACGTGCGCGACCAGCTGGCGCAGGCCTTTACCGGCGGCGTCGCCGCGCCCGAGGCCTATCTCCAGGCCGTGCACGACTATACGAGCGAGCAGCGCAACATCAGCTACGTCGTGGTGCAGGCGCCGGCGGCCACGACGATTGCCAATCCCGGCGACAGCGATCTCGCCACCTATTACAACGCCAACAAGGCGCAGTGGAACGCGCCGGAAGTGCGCGCCGTGACCTACTTCACGCTTGGACCGAGCGATGTTGCGGCAACGGAAGAGGTGACCGACGACGAGGCCAGGAAGGCCTATGACGCACAGCCCGACCGGTTCGTGAAGCCGGAGACGCGCGACGTCCAGCAGATCGTGTTCAAGGACAAGGCCGACGCCGATACGGCCACAGCCGCACTCGCCGCGGGCAAGACGTTCGACCAGCTCATGGCCGACCGCAAGCTGACGGCGAGCGACGTCGACCTCGGCGTCGAGGCCAAGGACAAGATGGCCGATCCGAAGATCGCGGCCGCGGCATTCTCGCTGGCGCTGAACGCCGTCAGCCCGGTGATCGACGGTACCTTCGGCCTCACAATCGTGCGGGTGACCGCGATCAACCCGGGCACCACCACCACGTTCGACCAGGCAAAGGCCAACCTCAAGCAGGAGCTGGCGCAGCAGAAAGCCGCCACCGACATCGGCGCCATGCACGACGCCATCGAGGACGCGCGCGCCGGCGGCGCGACGCTGGCGGATGCGGCCAAGAAATACGCGCTGAAGGTGGTCACGATCCCGGCCGTCGACGCCCATGGCAACGATGCCGCCGGCAAGCCGCTCGACAACCTGCCGCAGGGGCTAGTCGCGGCGGCGTTCCAGAGCGACGTCGGGTTGCAGAACGATCCGCTGCAGACGAGCGACAACGGCTACGTGTGGTACGACGTGACCGGCGTGACCGCGCCGCGCGAGCGCCCGCTCAGCGAAGTGCACGACGCGGTGGTCGCGGCGTGGAAGGACGCCGAGCGCGCCAAGCAGCTCGACGCCAGCGCCGATGCGCTGAAGACCAAGCTCGACGACAAGCAGCCAATCGCGACCGTCGCCCAGACGGCCGGACTGACCGTGCAGACGGCCAGCGCCTTGACCAGAACAAGCACGCCGAACGGCGACCTTTCGGCCGATGCGCTGAAATCCGTATTCGCGGTGCGGCAGGGCGCGGCGGTGGTCGCCGATGGGGCGCAGCCGCTGACCAAGGTGGTGCTCACGGTCGACAGCGTGACGGTGCCGCCCTATCCGGCCGCCTCGCCCGAGGCGGCGCAGCTACAGCAGCAGCTCAGCGGGCAGCTCACCAACGATCTCCTCGGCACCTACGTCGCCAACCTCCAGACCGAGGCCGGCGTGCGCTACAACACCAACGCGCTGCAGCAGGCCCTCGGCTCAGCGCAGTCCGACTGAACGGCCGGCGAGCCCGCCCCATGAACATCGAGCCCGCCCTCGCGGAATTCGTCCGGCGCTACGACGCCGGCGAGGCGCAGGTGGTGTGGACGCGCCTGGTGTCCGACCTCGAGACGCCCGTCTCGGCGATGCTGAAGATTTCTGCCGGGCGCACGGACTGCTTCTTGCTCGAGTCGGTCGAGGGCGGCGCCGTGCGCGGCCGCTACTCGATCATCGGCATCGAGCCGGACATGATCTTTCGCGCTTTCGGGGCGCGGGCCGAGATCAACGCCGACCCGCGCGCTTCGCGCGACCGGTACGAGCCGATGGCCGAACCCGCGCTCGACGCCATCCGCCGGGTGATCCGCGAGAGCCGCATTCCGCTGCCGCCGGGCCTGCCGCCCATGGCGGCCGGCGTGTTCGGCTATCTCGGCTACGACATGGTGCGGCAGATGGAAGAGCTTGGGCCGCCCAACCTCGACCCCCTCGGGCTGCCCGACGCCATTCTCTACCGGCCGACGACCATCGTGATTTTCGACGCGGTCAAGGACGAGATGACCATCGTGTCGGCGGTCAGGCCCGCGCGCGGCCTCAGCGCCAGCCAGGCGCAGGCGCGCGCCGTCGACCGGCTGATGGCGGTGGTCGATGCGCTCGACACGCCGCTCGACAAGAGCGCCGACGCCGGGACCGGCGACGCGGGCACGGCCATCGTTTCGAACACGCCGCACGAGCGCTACCTCGACATGGTGAAGCGCGCGAAGGACTACATCGCGGCCGGCGACATCTTCCAGGTGGTGCTGTCGCAGCGCTTCGAAGCGCCGTTCGATCTGCCGCCGTTCGCGCTCTATCGCGCGCTTCGCCGAACCAACCCCTCGCCGTTCCTCTACTACTTCGACTTCGGCGAGTTTTCGCTGGCCGGCTCCAGCCCCGAGATTCTGGTGCGGGTCAGGAACGGCGAGGTCACCATCCGTCCGATCGCGGGCACGCGGCCCCGCGGCGCGACGCCGGAGGACGACCAGGCGCTGGCGGCGGATCTGCTCGCCGACCCGAAGGAGCGCGCCGAGCACCTGATGCTGCTCGACCTCGGCCGCAACGACGTCGGCCGCGTCGCCGAGATCGGCACGGTGACCGTGACCGAAAAATTCTTCATCGAGTACTACAGCCACGTCATGCATATCGTCTCGAACGTCACCGGCAGGCTCGACACGACGCACGACGCGGTGGACGCGCTGATCGCGGGCTTCCCGGCCGGCACGGTTTCGGGCGCGCCCAAGGTGCGCGCCATGCAGATCATCGACGAACTGGAATCCGAGAAGCGCGGCATCTACGCTGGCTGCG
>Ga0265340_10000941_pt1 | contig 16553 bp, 14 predicted proteins | sample 4CB225metaG_FD_202082 | JGI IMG/M metagenome (GOLD analysis project Ga0265340, IMG submission 202082) | Rhizosphere microbial communities from Carex aquatilis grown in University of Washington, Seatle, WA, United States - 4-CB2-25 metaG | ecosystem: Host-associated > Plants > Roots >...
CAATATTCCCAAAATAAGAGTATTTGCAAGGATCCATAGCACAAGGCCCCGGGATGTTTTCATGATTCCGCCCATTATACCGAAGAGACCGATCCTTCAGCCCGCCACTCGGAAAGTAAGGTCCCTGCTTTCGAATGTGTGACAGCCGATATTCGGTACCTTCCGATTTAATTAAAGAATATTTTCCACAAATAATTATTCAGATAAATGAAATATTTTATACACTAACAATGAAATTTTACAATTAATATCTCATGATATAATTTTGCAAATTCCGGGAACGTCTTACTCCTTAAAGTGCTGGAGGTTGGGCATGGAAATCACTACGAAAGAATTTAAACATTGTCATCTTGTCTCAGTTAGTGGACGTGTCGACAGTTCTACTGCTCCTCAGTTTAGCCAGGCCATTGATGCTCTTACGGGAAAAGGTATATATAAGCTCGTGATCGATATGGAAGCCCTGGAATACATGTCCAGCGCAGGCTTTCGGGCCTTGCTGGCTGCCCAACGGAATTGCAAACGATATAATCGCGGCGAGGTAGTCCTGGCATCTGTGCCCACCCGTATTCATGAAGCCCTTGAGTTGGCTGGCTTTACAGAACTTTTTAAGACCTTTCCGGAACCGCTCGAAGCAGTTGGCAGCTTTTAATCAAATCCAAGAGAATAATAAATTAATTTATTTGGAGGCCGCCCCCTGCCGTGCGTGAGGCGGCTTTTGATTACCAATGTCAGCTATAAAATTTCCTGCCAAATTTGAATATCTAGACGAGATACGTGGATATGTCGGTAAAAAGGCACGCGTGGCCGGTTTTAACGATAAGGAAGTGTATTCCATCCAGCTTGCAGCGGATGAGGCCGTTTCCAATGTAATTGAGCATGCCTATGCGGGATTTTCGGATGCCTCGTTCGAGTTAACCTGTGTATTCGAGGACGATAGAATAATCATTACTCTGCTCGATCATGGTAATTCCTTCGATTTAACCAAGGTGGTTAAACCGGACCTGAAGGCAGACCTTTCCAGGCGAAAAATTGGCGGTCTGGGAATCTACCTGATGCGCAAATTAATGGATGAGGTTCGATACGAGGTTACAGATTCCGGGAATCTTCTAACGCTTGTAAAGATGAAGGATTAACATGCGCCGTTCTCCCGATTTATCTGAGTGGCGTGAGATCGCCAACCTGGGGGAGCAGTTAGTCAATACAGCCTCCCTGCTTGAACAACGTGATCGGATCATTGCTATGACATGCCGGATAATTCACGGGCATGTTGACGTTTGGCTGCACGAAAACCTGTTCCGCCTGCCCGATTGGAATTCCAGGCTTTCGTTCCCGGTCCAACCGCGCATGGAAGGAATGCGCCGGGCATTAGCGGGTCGAAAGTTGTTTGTCAAACGTGTAGATAAAAAGGCAGCGGTACGAAAATCTTTAGCTGCCATCCCCATTGAGGATCAGGGAATTCTCCTAGGGGTCATGCAGATAACACGGTCAAAGGGTCCGAATTTCGATAAGGAAGAGCTCGAAGTCATAAGGAGCATTGCCAGCGTGGTCGCGGTAGGGTTGTATGCCTCGCACCGCGTGGAAGTAGAACGTTTTCGGCTTGGACAGCTAAACCTTGTTCGAGAAGTCAGTTCTCAAATTGCCAATGTCCTGAGCGTCGATGAACTTTCGCGCCGGGTGGCCGAGTTGATCCAAAAAACTTTCCACTATTACTACGTTGCAATATTTACACTTCAACCGGGGGCGAAGCGGCTGCGTTTCCGTTCCAGCGCCAAAGTGCCAGTTAAGGGACGTAAGAAACTACCACTTGCCCTGGAAGTGGAGCTTGGGGAAGGGTTGATAGGTGAAGCCGCCGCATCCGGTGAACGTATTGTCGCTTCTGATGTCCGAACGGACCCGCGGTTTCGGCATATTGAATCATTGCCAGAGACCCGCTCGGAAGTCGTCATACCCCTTAAACTTGAAGAACGAGTCCTCGGTGTCCTCGATATTCAATCAGACCGCCTGAACGCCTTTCATCCCAACGATTTGCTGTTATTACAGGCCCTCACAGACAATATAACCCGCGCCGTTGAAGGCGCACAGCTCTACAATGATATCCGCCGACGCGCCGATCAGTTGATGATGGTGGCTGAGATAAGCAAAAGTGTGACTTCAACTCTTGACCTTAGTGAAATGATGGATGAGGCTGCCAACCTGATCCATGATCGTTTTGGCTATCCTCACGTTTACCTTTTCGCCGTCCATCCAACCCGGCGTCGGATCGAATATGAGGCGGGTAGTGGTATTCGCAGCAACGCACTCAAAGGTTTTACGATCTCACTTGATGATCCCTCGGGTATTATCCCGTGGGTGGCGCGGTCGGGTCAGGCGATCTTGGCAAATGATGTAAATGCGGAGCCGCGTTACCGTCCATCTCCACTACCGCCTAAAAATACGCGTTCTGAATTATGCATCCCCCTTTTATTTGGAGACCGCGTGCAGGGTGTGTTGGATATCCAATCCGATAAATTAAACGCATTTACAGAAGATGACCGAATCATGTTCGAAGCGGTAGCCGGGACAATGGCAGCCTCCATGCGTAATGCCGACCTGTATCGTTCGGAGCAATGGAGGCGGCGTGTGGGAGATAGTCTGCGGGAGGTCGCCGGCTTGCTCTCTGAATATGTCGGCGTGGATGAAGCGCTCGAAGCGATATTGACTGAATTGGACCGCAACCTTCCAGTGGATGTTTCGGCTATCTGGCTTATTGAAGACGATAAATTTTTTCTTGCGGCAGTTCATGGTGCAAATGCAGAGGCAATCGAAAAGGCGAGACTTTCTTCCTCCGAAGATGCGAAAACATTGACTACCATTATGTTATCCGAAGAACCGGTCATACGGAAGCCCTCAGACCCGTTCTGGCCTTCGGGAAAGGCCGCTGGCTTCGATTCTGATTACTCATCTCTCGCCACCCCTCTGCGAGTAAGTGATCAACCGGTCGGTCTGATCGCATTGGCTCATCACTCTCCTGGGCGTTATGGTCATGAAGCGCAGGCAATGACGGCGACATTTGCAAGTTATGCGGCGGTGGCAATCGAGAACGCCAGGCTTTATGACTCTGCGCAGGAACAGGCATATGCATCTGCGGCGTTATTGCAGGTGGCCCAGGCCGTTGTGAGTTTGAGCGATCTTGACGAAATTCTCGGCACAATCATTCGTACCCTCCCAATACTGGTTGGGGTCAAAAGGTCGGTGTTATTTCTGTGGGATGCCGCGCGTGAAGTTTACATACCCAGCCACGAGTTTGGTCTCGATCCTAAGGCCAAAGCCGCGCTTTGGAATGTGGAATTGGTAAATGGTAAATTCCCCATGATGGACCTGGCATGTGAGTTGGGTCTGCCAACTGTATTTATATTAAAACCGAATGACATGCCCGAAAAATGGACGAAACTCAAACCGGCTACGGAAAATGATAGGGCCTTAACTGTGGGCGAAAGGTTATTGATTGCCATACCGCTCTTGATAAAGTCAGACCTGTTTGGAGTTCTGCTGGTTGAAGAAGCCGAGGGAGCGCGTCGTTTTCGGTCCCGCCGCCTTAAAATCGTAAATGGCATTGCACAGCAAATTGCCCTTGCTATTCAAAACGACCGTTTGCAGGATGAGGTGGTTGTGCGTGAACGCCTCGAAACGGAGATCCAATTAGCGCGGCAGATCCAGGAGTCGTTTATTCCGGAAACCCTTCCGCAGCATCCCGGTTGGGAATTGGCAGCCCGGTGGAAAACCGCCCGTCAGGTAGGCGGCGATTTCTATGACGTTATGGAATTACCGGAAAATAGATTGGGTATCATCATAGCTGACGTGGCCGATAAGGGTGTCCCGGCAGCTTTATTCATGGCCCTTACCCGGACCCTCATTCGCGCAGCAGTCGCTGAAAACCTTTCCCCCGCCGAAGCTCTGAATCGGGTTAATAATCTTTTGATTCCCGATACACGTCAGGGTATGTTCGTTACCGCTGTCTATGGCATACTGGACCAGGAAACGGGCGAATTCGTTTACGCTAACGCCGGTCACAATCCACCCCTTTGGATACGCTCACCGGACTCAGTAGAAACATTATCAAGGACAGGGATCGCTCTTGGTGTGACATATTCCAATCCAATGTCACAAAGAATGATCAGGCTAAACCCGGGTGAAAGTCTCCTTCTTTATACGGACGGTTTAACGGAAGCCTTTTCATCGGATGGCAGGATGTTTGGGGATACTCGCTTGCTTGATGCAATTCACTCGGATCGTTCAACCACCGCGAGCGGATTATTAGATATTGTCGAATCGAATCTCAACGATTTCATCGGCTTCCAACCCCTTTCAGATGATTTAACATTGCTGGTTGTTAGGCGCATATAGAGTTGCCCCTGTTCGCGCCATTCTTCCACTACCAGTTTGGGACAGAGGAATCCCCTAAAAAGGGCAATTGCAACTTGGATCCATGTAAATATCTGTTTTATTAAGTTAGATTGTGCAGGGCTGTGAGTAACTACCAAAAGTTTACAAAGATTTTACATCTCTGCCACATCCGGATTACGTGACAATCCTATACTTACAATCGTAAACCGAACAAGGAGGTTCGCATGTCAACGATTGTAGTATGGTTCAAAAAGACCTGGTTGGTTGTTACGATCACTGCTCTTGGTTTTGCATTTATGCCTCTGGCTAGTGCCTCCGCATTGACGCCGCCAAACCCAATGGCAACACCTGTAACTACTCCCGTCCCAACTCAAAAGGGTACAGACCGGTTAGTACAAGCATGGGCCAAGGAGCAAACTATTTATGGCAAGCTCGGCACATTCCTAAATAACGTAGACGAGCGCATTACGAAGGGGCAGGATTTAATTAACAAAGCCAAAGCCAAAGGTAAGGATACATCGGCCCTGCAAACAGCATTGGACAATTTTTCAGCAGCCGTGAAACAGGCGCAGCCGATTTATCAAAGCACCCAGGGGATAGTTTCATCCCATTCGGGATTTGATGCGAACGGTCAAGTGACCGATCCGGCCCAGGCTTTGACCACGGTCAAGGATCTGGGAGGAAAATTTAAAGATATCCACCAATTGCTTCACGATCCAAGAGTGGCGCTCCAAGATGCAATAAAGGCTTTCCGCCAGAAGAATGCGCCGACTTCCTCTCCTACGCCAAATCAAAGTGGCGGCTAGGCAGACCTTTTACAGGGACATGGTCAACCGTGTCCCTGTAAACGTTAGGTCGATCAGTATTGCCTGACTTGCTCCCCGGTTGTATACTGAATTTAAAATCTTGCGGGTATATACATTCTATAACCCTAAGGAGAATGCATGTTCACAACCGAAGGAAAGAAAATCATTTTCACCGAGAAAGCGCCCAAGGCAATCGGGCCTTATTCACAAGCGATCCGCACAGAATCGCTTGTGTTTACTGCCGGGCAGGCCGGGTTGGATCCTAAAACAGGTGAGCTTGTTGAAGGGGGCATAGAATCCCAGACACGCCAGGCATTGACCAATCTTAAGAGTGTTCTGGAAGCCGCTGACTCTGGTTTGAATTTTGCGGTTAAGACCACTGTCTTTTTGAAAGATATGAACGACTTCTCAAAAATGAATGCAATTTACAGTGAATTTTTTCCGGAAAACCCTCCTGCGCGCAGTACGATAGCTGCTGCAGGTCTTCCAAAAGGTGCGTTAGTCGAGATAGAAGTTATTGCAAAGTTCCAACAGCGCGCAGCACTTGATTGACGATCCTAAGAATCAATGCCTTCCGAATTAATACTAATCGTTGATGATGAGCCGGCCATCCTTCAACTTGCGCGCATTTATTTGGAGCGCGAAGGATTTCATGTGCAAGAAGCAAGTGATGGCGAATCTGCACTTCAAGTCACGAACCAAACGCATCCCGCATTGATCGTTCTGGATGTAATGCTTCCCAAGTTGGACGGTTATGAGGTTTGCCGCCGCTTGCGCGCATCTGATAACGATGTCCCGATCTTGATGCTCACAGCACGGGATGAAGATATTGATAAAATCATCGGACTTGAACTGGGCGCGGACGATTATCTTACAAAACCGTTTAATCCGCGTGAAATGGTTGCGCGCGTCAGGGCAATTCTTCGGCGTGGAGATAAAAAAACTCCGATGGAATCCAAGCCGGTTTATCTTGGCAATTTGGAAATTGATCCCATCAGCCGGGAAGTGCGAGTTGGCTCACAGACCATTGATTTGCGAACCCAGGAATTTGAATTACTTTTTACATTAGCTAAACAACCAGGGCGCGTGTTTACACGTGAACAGCTCCTGCAGCTAGCCTGGGGTTTCGACTTTTTCGGTCAGACCCGGACTGTGGATGTACATATTGCGCATCTCCGCAAAAAACTTGAAGGGTGCTCCGTAAAAATCGAGACTGTGACCGGTGTCGGTTATAAAGTACTTCTTTGATAATAATCTACCCGAAATAAAAGAACGATCGTAATGTTTTCATCCCTACGCGCCCGTTTATGGTTAAGTTATGCGCTTCTTATCGTTACGGCTCTTGCGGTTGTAGCGTTTGTTTTGATTCTTTTTCTTCTCAGGAACCCACTTCTATATCGCCAAACGTTTGTCCGGCTGAATGCGGCTGAAGATGCTCTTGGTGCCCAGACACAGCCCGCTAACGCGATTGATTCCATTGCGAAGGCTTTTAATGTCCGAGTGCTCCTCTTTGACCCAAATGGAGCTCTCATTAAAGACAGCAGTGCGAAAGCAGGATCGTTGGAATTACCCGCCAGGCTAATAAACCCCAAAGCATTACCGACAATTCGTGATTTAACCGGCAAGCTTTGGTTTTATTCCATCCGCCATTTGCCTGATGGAACCTGGCTGATGGTAGCTTCGCCTAGACCAAAAATCGTCCCGGTTTTAGCGATATTAACTGATGAAATATCAGCTCCACTTCTCGAAGGAGGTTTAATAGCACTTCTACTTTCCCTGGTGCTGGCTTTTGTAATTGCGCGATGGGTGGCGGATCCTTTGCAACAAGTAATTAATGCAGCACGAACGATCCCTGCAGATGCCATCAGCCCCGTTTTGGAAAGCGGTCCGCATGAGGTAAGGGAATTGATGAGGGCTTTCAATGCAATGCTTAAGCGAGTTCAGTCAAGTCAGACTTCGCAGCGAGACTTTGTCGCAAATGTTTCACATGAATTGAAGACACCGCTTACATCCATTCAGGGATTTGCCCAGGCATTGTTGGATGGGACTGCACAAACCCCGGAGGAACGGCACATGGCTGCGGAAATAATTTACAAGGAAGCGGGTCGAATGCATCGCCTTGCTCTCGACCTGCTTGACCTGGCCCGCCTAGATGCCGGCACGGCGGACTTAAAAATGGCGCCTGTGGATATTACTGCCTTGCTTAATTCGGTAATCGAAAAGTTCAAACCCCAGGCCGCAGCGGCAGGGGTCAATTTGAAAGTGTCCCTCGCAGGAAACCTGTCAACATTAATTGGAGATGGCGATCGGCTGGCACAGGTTTTTACAAACCTTGTAGACAACGCCTTGAAATTTACGCCACGGGATGGCACAGTTACATTACGAGCGCTACACGATAAAGGGGAAGTGCAAGTTTCTGTGAGTGATACAGGTAAAGGTATTCCGGCCGAAGCGATTTCGCATATATTTGACCGCTTTTACCAGGCAGATGGTTCACGAGCAAACGGAGACAAAGGGGGAGCGGGATTGGGCCTGGCCATCGTACATGAAATTGTGGCTGCTCACGGTGGTAGAATCAGTGTCCGAAGCGCCCTCGGACGTGGCACAGGGTTCATTGTCCACTTACCATTGATGCCTTCCATATAAATTTGGGTAAAAGTTTGGGAAAATAAGCCACTCCATGCCTCCCTCGGTGTCCATCATTGTCCCATGTTACAATGAACAGGCGACCATCCGCTCATTGTTGGACGCAATCCTGGCGCAGAAATACCCGCACTCCAAGATGAATGTGATTATTGCGGATGGTCTCTCCCACGACAATACATTGCCTGTGATCGCCGACTTCCAAAAAGAGCATCCAGACCTTTCTGTATTAGTCATACCCAATGCCCGACGGACCATTCCTTCAAGTCTGAATCTTGCGATCAAATCGGCGCAAGGTGAGATTATCGTTCGCCTGGATGCCCATTCGATGCCGATCCCCGAGTATGTAGAACGGTGTGTACAAACGCTCGAAGAAGGGAAGGGAACTTGTGTAGGTGGTTTATGGACGATCCAACCTGGTGGAAATGGGTGGATCGCTCGATCCATTGCGACCGCAGCCGCTCATCCGCTGGGGGTCGGGGATGCGATGTATCGTCGTGAAGCAAAACCCGGAGCTGTGGACACAGTTCCATTCGGGGCATTTCGCCGAACGCTTATTGAAAAGATCGGTGGTTTTGACGAAACATTGTTGACGAATGAAGATTATGAGTTCAATACACGCGTTCGCCGGAGCGGTGATGTGGTCTGGCTTAATCCACAAATCCGTTCGACATATGTTGCTCGCGCATCACTTGCCGAGCTGGCGAAGCAGTATTGGCGATATGGGTACTGGAAATTCAGAATGCTCTCCCGTTATCCGGGTACGATCCGCTGGCGCCAGGCCCTACCGCCATTATTCGTATTAAGTTTAATTTGTTTATCCTTAATATCCATATTTATATCCGGTTTGAGCATCCTTTTATTTTCTGAAATTATCGTTTATCTTCTTGTGCTTGCAACTGCCGGAGTCGTGGTTGCATTTCACCAGCACAGACCGCTTCTTGCCCCCGGATTATTGATCGCAATAATGACCATGCATATCACATGGGGTGGCGGATTTTTATGGAGTCTGGTTTCATCGCCTTTCAATAAAAATGACTGAACCCTTGCGCCCTGGCCTGCGTTTGCGGCCCAACGAACATCGATTGCTTCTATTAATCGGAGACCTGGCTGCATCTATTTCTGCAGCTTTTCTTTCGTTGTTCGTTTGGCAACAATATTCCATTTATTCATTAATAAGGTTGGGTGTGAAACCAGAACGAGCTGAATTGTTGGTAAGAATTCAGGTCCCATACTGGTTTTACCTATTGCCACTGGGTTGGCTATTGTTGATGACGGAAGTGTACGACCCACATACCGCCTCCAATTGGTTAAGGACGATCCGCGGGATTGCGGCTGCCGCTTTTGTGGGAATAGCGATCTACTCAGTAATCTTTATTTTTAATCGTGATCCTGCTTCTCTACCGCGTATTGTTGTTGGGACCTTTCTAATTCTCACTTCCCTACTGACCATTATATGGCGCATCCTGTATATTCGACTTTACACATCTACCGGCCTCCAGCGCCGGGTGCTGATTGTTGGCGCCGGTAAAGCCGGACTAACGCTTGCCAAAGTTTATCGAGAGGCCAACCCGCGTCCTTTCACTTTGGTCGGTTTTATCGACGACGATGTTCACAAGGTTAACCAGCTTTATGAAGGATTTTTAGTTTTAGGCACAAGCGCAGAGCTCCTTGCGATAATCGACCAATACCGCGTATCGGATGTTGTCATGGCGATCACGGGCGACATACAGGGCGGCACATTCCAGACCATTTTAGATATACAGGAGCGCGGAGTGGAAGTGACACGTATGCCCATCCTGTATGAAGAGATCACCCAGCGAGTCCCGATCCACCATCTTGAGTCTGACTGGTTGATCCGCTCATTCGTTGATCAACTTAAAGTAAGCGTCACCTACGAAGTACTTAAGCGCCTCGTTGATATTATTGGAGGCCTGGTGGGTCTGGCAATCTTCATTCTTATATTTCCTTTTATGGCCCTTGCTATTTTGATTGACAGTGGTTTTCCCATTTTATATTCTCAGGACAGGTTAGGCAAAGGTGGAGAGCCTTTTACAATTTATAAATACCGCAGTATGTTTCACGATGCCGAGGCAGATAAATCATACCAGCCCGCATCGAAACACGACCCACGCGTGACCCGGGTGGGTGATTTCATCAGACGCCTCCACCTAGATGAGCTGCCACAGTTTTGGAATGTTCTACGCGGTGATATAAGCCTGGTTGGACCACGCGCCGAACGCGCCCAGTTGGTTGCTGAATATCAGAAACAGATCCCTTTCTATCGGGCACGCCTGCTCGTAAAACCCGGATTGACCGGCTGGGCGCAGATCAATTATGGCTATGTGGCCAGCGTCACAGAGACAGGAATTAAATTGGAATATGACCTTTATTATATTAAGCATCGTTCCCTATCCATGGATTTGACCATTGTTCTTCGTACGCTCGGAACGGTATTAAGCCGGAAGGGGAGGTAACATGAAAAGATACCTTGTCACCGGCGGTGCCGGATTCATTGGTTCGCATATTGTACGTGCTCTGCTCGAACGGGGTGAATCGGTGCGCGTGCTGGATAACTTCTCGAGCGGAAAGCGCGAAAACCTGGAGGGCCTCGAATTATCCAGATATAAGAGTAGTATTGAGATAATGGAAGGCGATGTACGCAACAGGTTTGAAGTAGCACAAGCCATCCAAGACATAGACATTATTTTTCATGAAGCTGCATTTGTCTCGGTTGCGGAATCAATGGATAAGCCGCAGGATTGTTTTGATATAAATATTGAAGGTACATCCAATTTATTCGAGGCGGCGCGAAATGCAGGTGTGCGCCGTGCTGTGATCGCTTCCAGCGCTGCCGTCTATGGCGATACGGATGCATTGCCCCTGGTTGAAGATACAGCGCTTCGCCCTCTTTCCCCATATGCCGTATCAAAACGTGTCGACGAAATGTTAGCCGCACTTTACACTCAATCTTTTGGACTCGAAGTTGCCGCTCTGCGTTACTTCAATGTATACGGTCCACGCCAAAGGCCAGACTCGATGTATGCGGCCGCTGTCCCTATATTCATCCACAGCCTGCGTACTCACCAGGTTATAACCGTATTTGGTGATGGAGGTCAAACGCGCGACTTGATCTACGTTGGCGACGTCGTCCGCGCAAATTTGATTGCCTCGGAGCATCCCGCAGCTGCCGGTCAGGTCTTCAATATTTGCACCGGCCGGGAAACGAGGATATTGGATCTACTGGATGTCTTGTATAAACTTTTTCCCGGTTCACCAAAGCCGGATCATGCCCCATCGCGTGCTGGAGATATTTATAAATCCTTGGGCAGCCCATTAAGAGCTGAAAAGATCATGGGGTTTACTTCAGAGAAATCACTCGCCGATGGCTTGAAAGAAACCGTAGAGTGGTCCCAATAAAATCACGCCCATCCCTTCGTAATCGCTACGTGTTTTTTGGCGACCTGGCCCTCATCCTTGTTTCAGTGATGGGCAGCTTTGCCCTGCGTCTTGATGTAGGACAACTGCCATTTTATTTCCCCGCCATGCTTATCATGTGCGGTGTGGCCATCATCGTAAAAGTGCCAACCTATTATTTTTTTGGCTTATATCGCCGAATTTGGGTCTATGCCAGTACGTATGAACTTCGGTTGATTACTTTTGCTGTCACAACGGCTTGTGTTCTAACTTCCGGTGTGATGCTCATTTTGATCTCTGCGGGTCTTATTCTCCCGGGGATGCCGCGCTCGGCGCTCGGGATTGACTGGTTGTTATCGCTGGTATTGATCGGCGGATCGCGTTTTGCTCTGCGAACATTGGCGGAGCAGTCTGCCGCGCCGCGTAATGGGAAAACGCGCCGAGTCCTGGTCGTCGGTGCTGGAGATGCAGGGGCTTTGGTGGTACGAGAGCTTCAACGGTCTTCACAACTGAATTTATCGCCCGTCGGTTTTCTCGACGATGACCCAGGTAAACAAAAGCTGGAGATCTACGGGGTGCCGGTCATCGGTTTTGTTAAGGACCTCGACGAAGCGCTGCAAAATCAAAATGTGAATGAAGTTATTTTTGCAATTCCCTCCGCGCCTGGACATGTTTTGCGCTTCGTCCATGATATTTGTCGCTTGAAGGGAATCCCGTCCCGCACGATGCCAGGTATATACGAGTTGATCGGTGGAAAAGTGAGTGTCAGCCGCCTGCGCGAGGTTGATATTACCGACCTCTTGCGCCGTGAACCGACGCATATCAATGAAGAAATGATTGGAGAAGTATTAACCGGAAGACGAGTGCTTGTCACCGGCGCAGGTGGATCGATTGGGCGGGAACTCTCGCGTCAGATAGCACGCTGGAACCCGGCCAGGTTGGTAATACTTGGTCACGGTGAAAATAGTATATTCGAAACACTGCTCGAACTAAAGGAAAATTATCCATCACTCCAACTGGAAACTGTCATTGCCGATGTCAAGGATAAAACCCGTTTACGGGCGGTCTTTCAGGAACATCAAATCCAGGTGGTATTCCATGCCGCGGCTCATAAACACGTCCCTTTGATGCAAACCAATGTGGAAGAAGCCGTGATGAACAACATATTCGGCACACGTAATGTTGTTGAATCAGCTATTGAATTCGATGTCGAACGCCTGGTGCTTATTTCAAGCGATAAAGCGGTCAACCCGGCAAATGTATACGGCGCTACGAAACGTCTGGCTGAGATGATCGTTTTGGATGCTGCCCGCCGCACAAAGCGAGCTTTTTCGGTGGTGAGGTTTGGTAATGTCCTCGGAAGCCGCGGGAGTGTAATTCCGCTTTTTAAACGACAGATTGCTAGCGGCGGCCCGGTGCTGATCACACATCCTGATATGGAACGTTATTTTATGACCATTCCGGAAGCCGTCCATCTTGTATTGCAAGCTGCGTCCATGGGGCAGGGCGGTGAGGCCTTTTTGCTCGACATGGGTCAACAAGTTCGCATCCTCGATCTCGCAGAAGACCTTATTCGATTATCCGGGCTGGAACCTGGCCGCGATATCGAGATCGAATTTACCGGCATACGCCCCGGTGAGAAGATGCGTGAAGAACTTTGGGAAAAAGATAAGACCTATGAAAAGACGGCTCACCCGGATATTATGTGTTCCAACCATGAAGACCCTCTAAGTTCCAACGAATTGCTGGCGACTTTTAACCGACTCGAATCACTCACTTCGGGCGGTCATGCCGATGAAATCATTGCTGTGCTGGATGAGGTTATTCCCGGTGCTGCGATCAGCGAGACGCCTGCCCCGGACCTTACTTCGATAATTTGAAGGATCTCAAGGTCGCAGGTCAAGATCGAGATCTTCTCGTTATTTCTTAAGATCAACCATGTCTGAAATTTCACTCCTTGATTGGCAGTCCTTTATCCAAACCTTTCCGGAAATACATTTACTTCAAACAGGAGAATGGGGCGAGTTAAAAACGGAATTTGGTTGGGAGGCCGTGCGAGTTATCAGCGGAAATATTGGCGCCCAGATATTATTTCGTAAGCTGCCTTTGGGGTTTACGGTTGGATATATACCCAAATTGAAGTTCGGCATTGATTCTTTAATAGGCGACAAGTCTTTTGGGATGGAATTAGATTCAATCTGTGCTAAACACAAGGCTATATTTTGTAAGCTGGAACTTGATGGCTGGGATACTATTAACAAACTGGAATTGGCCGAACACTGGTTGCTCTCTCCTTATAACATCCAACCGCCTCGGACAATCGTTGTCGATATACACGGCAGCCATGATGAAATCCTGGCGCGCATGAAGCAGAAGTGCCGTTATAACATCCGGCTTGCAGAAAAAAAAGGCGTGACTGTCCACGCCTGGGCCGACATCCATGGATTTCATGAAATGATGCAAGAAACCGGAGAGCGTGACGGATTTGGAGTCCATTCATTTGAATATTATCTCCGAGCATATCAATTATTCCATGCTGATGAAATGTGTGAATTATTGGTTGCGGAATATGAAGGCAAGCCCCTGGCTGCCTTGATGGTCTTTGCTATAGGACGTCGCGCCTGGTATGTTTACGGCGCATCCAATGATGAAGAACGCAACCGAATGCCGACCTATTTACTGCAATGGGAAGCGATGCGCTGGGCCAAAATTCGTGGTTGCGAAGAATATGACTTATGGGGAGTACCCGATGAAGATGAAGCGAAGCTCGAAGCTGAATTTGAAACCCGACATGACGGACTGTGGGGAGTTTATCGCTTTAAACGCGGATTTGGTGGAGAAGTAAAGCGAGCCCCCCAGGCAGTGGATCGGGTTTATAACCCGTGGTTGTATAAGCTATATCTACAGCGTATGGCCGGACGGGAAACAGCATGATGGAGGCATTCGCAGGCAACGCTTCGGAATGGGATGCCCTTATTTGTAATCTCCCTAGTTCTCACCTCTTGCAAACCTGGGAATGGGCGGCGATAAAGTCATCCTATGGGTGGAAGCCGATGCCATTCGTTTGGAAGAAAAAAGAAAATGGATTGGAATCAATAATTGCGGCGGCAATGATATTGAAGAGAACGGTGTTAAACCGTGGTTTTGCTGCAAGATTATGCATTCTTTATATCCCTAAAGGCCCGCTTTTCGATTGGTCGGATATATCCTTGTGTAAGCAGATTTTGGATGATTTGCAGGAATTCGCGAAAAAACAAGGTGCCATTTTCTTGAAACTTGATCCGGATGTTGTTTTAGGATCTGGAATTCCCGGATATGAAGATGTACAAGAAAGGGAGTCTGGGCAAAGGGTTATATCTGAAATTAAGAAAAGAGGTTGGCTCTTTTCCTCGGACCAGATCCAGTTCCGTAATACAGTTTTGGTGGATGTATCTGCAAATCGCGAACAAATGTTAGCGAGAATGAAGCAAAAAACACGGTACAACGTAAGGCTGGCTGAAAAGAAGGGCGTTCGATTGCGTATAGGAAAACTAGATGATCTTCCCATGCTTTTCAAAATGTATGCTGAAACTTCCGTCCGCGATGGATTTGTAATCAGGGATGAAGGGTATTATCGGGATGTTTGGGAAAAATACATGAAACTAGCTGGTGTCGATGATCGGCCCTTTGCTGAGCCATTGATCGCAGAGGTAAATGGCGAACCGGTCGCCGCAATTTTTGTTTTCTACTTTGCGAAGCGCGCATATTATTTATATGGCATGTCGCTTGATGCACATCGCGAAAAAATGCCGAATTATCTGCTGCAGTGGGAAGCCATGCAGCGGGCAAAGGGGAATGGTTGTTCCGAATATGATCTATGGGGCGCGCCTGATGAATTCAATGAGACCGATACGATGTGGGGAGTTTTCCGCTTCAAGGAGGGGTTGGGGGGCGAGGTTATACGTACATTGGGCGCGTGGGATTATCCCGCCGGCTCACTTTGGTATAAAACCTATACAAAGATCATTCCGCGTGTATTGGGTGTAATGCGAGCGCGCGGCAAGTCACGTACGGAGAAGGAGTTGGGATAGCTACATTATTGGAGATTTGGGAGCAGCCATGATTCCAAGAATACTTTTTGCTCATTTACCCACACCTATTGAATCCATGCCGCGTCTTACGGATTTCTTGGGTGGTCCGCAATTGTTCGTCAAGCGTGATGACCAGACCGGACTTGCTTTTGGCGGCAACAAGACCCGCAAGCTGGAATTTCTCGTCGCAGAAGCGCGCACACAAGGTGCTGATATGCTGATCAGCGCCGGGGCTCTCCAATCGAACCATTGCAGACAAACAGCGGCAGCAGCGGCCAAGTTTGGTTTTGAATGCGTTTTGGTATTAACAGGTCAATCTCCAACGCAAGCGACGGCTAATTTATTTCTTGATGAATTATTCGGTGCAAGGATCGTCAATGTCTCCGACCGCACCGATCGGGATCGAGTTTTAAAAGAAACATTTGACAAAGCCGTTGGGGAAGGAAAAAAACCGTATCTTGTTCCATATGGTGGTTCAAGTTCGACAGGGGCGTTAGGTTATGCATTCGCGATGGAAGAATTCATCAAACAAGGTGTTCCTGCAGATTGGATTGTATTTGGCACTTCATCCGGCGGAACACATGCGGGTCTGGTGCTTGGTCAGCGGGTTTTCGAATTCAAAGGGAAAGTCCTGGGAATTAGTATTGACGAATCAGAAGACTGGCTAAGATCCAATGTTTCGAGACTGGCATCCGAAACTAGCGGGCGGCTTGGAAATCATATCGAGTTCAAACCTGCCGATGTCCTGGCTAATGCCGATTACTGTAACGCAGGCTATGGCGTATTGACAGATGCCGAGCGCGAAGCCGTCAGGTTATTTGCAAAGATGGAAGGCTTATTACTCGACCCGGTTTACACAGGCCGGGCCGCGGCAGGTCTAATAGATTTGATCAGGCGGGGATTTTTTAGTAAAGGTGAGAAGGTTCTTTTCTGGCACACCGGGGGTCAACCGGCTCTGTTTGCGGAGAATTACCTAAACAAGATCTAAATCAATGCATGAATGGTTTAATCAAGACAACTTCGCGTAAGCGACTCGCCGGTCCCAACATTGCAGCCATTCGAGCTATTTTGTTCACGTAACACATCATTATACAATTCTGTCATCGTGACCAATTTAAAACCTTGCCCGGCAAGATAGGGCAAGACCTTGGCGGTAATCGAAACATCCAGCCTGTTATTATTTGGATCTTCGTACGTATGCATTTGCACAATATCGCCATTTTGGGTATGAGAA
>Ga0265340_10000945_pt1 | contig 16538 bp, 17 predicted proteins | sample 4CB225metaG_FD_202082 | JGI IMG/M metagenome (GOLD analysis project Ga0265340, IMG submission 202082) | Rhizosphere microbial communities from Carex aquatilis grown in University of Washington, Seatle, WA, United States - 4-CB2-25 metaG | ecosystem: Host-associated > Plants > Roots >...
TAAACATATAGCTGTTGCCAAACGCGGAAAGCGGTTGAGGCGTCGAATCGGAATAACCCGGATTGATGTCCGCCACTTGTGAAATAGCCATGCCGTCGTACTTCCACAATTCCTGGCCGGTCACGCCGTCGTCGGCCGCGAAGTAAAGGGCGTTATTGAAGGCAAACGCGTAAATGCCGCCGCTCACGGCAAAGTTCGAGAGGGGTGTGAGGTTGGTCCCATCGCAACTCCAAAGCTGGTAGCCGCCGCTCGCGCCATGGACGCCGTCGTTGGCAGAGAAAAAGGCGAGGTTCCTGCAAACAGCCCAAAAAATCGGTGTCGCATTGGTGTTGAACGCGTTGACTTCGCCAAGGAACGTGAAGTTTGTTCCATCATATTTCCACGGCTCGAAATCCCTTCCGCTGGTGGCAGCGCCCATGTAAAGCGCGCCGTTATAAACCAGCAGGTTGTTGATGCTGTTGAGAATCATCGTGCCGACGCGCGCCGGCGTGTTAACGCCGTCATATTTCCACAGGCCGTAAGTCACGCCGAAGTCGGCGGTGGCGTTGAAGTAAAGCGCATGGTTGAAGACGACCAGCGAAAGCGGATTGAGGCCGTAACTGGGATTGATGGTTGTCAGACGCGTCATGTTCGTGCCGTCGCACTTCCAAAGCTGGCTGCCGTAGGTGTTGTCACGTCCGCTGAAATAAATCGTGTTGCTGAACACGCACGGGCTGCTGACGCTGGTGGGCAGTGGATTGCCGCTGAGGGCTGTGAAATTCGTCCCGTCGAATTTCCAGGTGGCAAAATACAAGGCATTATTGAACTGGATGATGCCGCTGCCGGGATAAATGCTGGTGCTGACCACGCTGGTGTTGGTGCCATCGTACTTGTAAAAGACGGTGCTCGTGCCGTTGCTCGACAAGGCGGCAAAATAATATGCGCCATTGAAGGCGACGCCATCGTAGGGGGTCGAACCGGGGCTGCCGGTGTTGACGTTGGTGACCTGCAACACCGCCGAACCGTCGTATTTCCACAAAGCCCGGCTCGAACTGGCGCTCATGGCGCCAAAATAAAGCGCACCGTTGAAGACCGCCAGGCTGGAGGGCAGGGAACTGCTGCTGCCGGGATAGATGTCCGCCACGCGCGCCGGCGCGTTAACGCCGTCATATTTCCACAACTCGGTGCCGCTGCTCCCGTCGTTGGCCGAGAAATAAAGCGCGCCGTTATAGACGCAGAGGTTCGCCGGGTTCGAACTGCCGCTGCCGGGATAAATGTCCGCCACCCGCACCGGGTATTGGGGTCCGTTGTATTCCCACAGTTCGGTTCCGCTCGAGCCGTCGTTGGCGGAGAAAAAGAGCAGATTATTGAACACAACGAGGTTTGCCGGGTTGGAGCTGCCGCTGAGAGGATTGATGTCCCCCGCCAGGGCGTATTCCACCCCATTAAAAGACCAAAGCTCCGCGCCGGATGACGGCGTCGTCGCCTGAAAAAGCAAAGCGCTATTGCCCACAAAATCACGGAAGACGACCATTCCCGAGGGATTGGAACTGGCGCTGCCGGAATTGAGGTCCAGGGCAATCGTCGCGTTTGCGCCGTCGAACTTCCACAGTTCGTTGCCATAGGTTGAATTGCTCGCGGCGAAATACAGGTAGCCGTTAAAGACGCAAAAGCTGGAAGGATTCGAACTGCCACTGCCCGGGTTGATATCCGCCGCCAGGCTCACAATCGAGCCGTTATCGTCATACTTCCACAGCTCCACGCCGTTGGTTCCGTCATTGGCCGAGAAATAAAGCGCACTGCCATAAACCGTCATGCCGGTTGGATTGAAGCCATTGCCGGACGAATTGATCTCCGTGGTCCGCGTCACGTTCGTCCCGTCATATTTCCACAGTTGGTAATCCACGGTGCCGTTGGTCGAGCCCGAACCGCGAAAATAAAGCGCGCCATTGAAGACCGCCAGGGAACCAATCAAGGAATTTTCGCTGCCGGGCGACAAATCCGTGACACGCGTCGCCGCCGTACCGTCGTATTTCCACAGTTCACTGCCGTGCGTTCCGTCATTGGCCGTGAAATAGAGCGCGTTGTTGAACACGGTCAAATTTCCCGCAGCGGAACTCACCGGGGACAGATTGAGGTCCGCGACCATCCGGACATAATCTTTCGCCGGTTGCGCCCGGCCGATGGAAAAAAACATGAGGGACAGAAATGCCGCGAAAGCCAGGGACAGATTGGTTTTGGGTCGGAGGGAAGCGAAAGACTTTTTCATAAAGATGACCTTTGCCGAAAGAACTTCATTATTCCGTTCTGAATGCCCAAACGCCCCACCGTGAAGCGACAAAAGGTTCCACTTCCTCTCCGCCCTCAAATCTTCAACGGCTTTGACTCACGCGGGCGCGATTCAAAGCTGTTAAGGATTATTGGGGCAGTAGTTTAATTGATGCGAAATGAATAGGCAAGTTCAAATGTGCGGGGTGTGCGGCCAAAGAATATTGGGCCGAACTTCGTCATCCAGACAGAAAAAGGCCGGTTTTTGTCAATCAACGTGTGGCTGCATCGGTCGGCGAATTGGATATTGAGGCAACCGATAAACGGACGAAGTTTTCTTTGCGCCGACGATGGGATTCGGGCAACTTCGCCAGACGTAATTTTATGATTGCAGTCATCACCGGATTGCTTGCCGGCCTTATCCACGTGCTGACGGGACCGGACCACCTGACGGCCATCGCGCCGCTGGCGGTGCGCCGGCCGCAGCACGCCTGGATCCCCGGCGTGCGCTGGGGACTCGGCCATTCGTCGGGCGTGATGGTGGTCGGGCTGCTGGCACTGTGGTTCCGCGCGAGGCTGCCGGTGGACCTACTTTCGTCGTGGGGCGACCGGATTGTCGGCGTGGTGCTATTCGGCATCGGCCTCTGGGCATTGCGCCGCGCGTTCAAGCACAACGTCCACGCGCACGCGCATGAACATCACGGCGAACGCCACGTTCATATCCATGTTCACCATGAGCACGCACAGCACGAGGAACCGCGGGCGCACGACCGGCACACGCACGCGGCATTTGCCATCGGCACGCTGCACGGGCTGGCGGGCAGTTCGCATATCCTGGGCATTTTGCCCATGCTGGCCATGCCGACCAAGGTGCAGGCCATCGCTTACCTGATTTCTTTTGGCGCGGGCACGGTGCTGGCCATGGCGCTGTTTTCCTGGGGCATGGGATTGCTCGCCACGCGTTGCGCAGACAACAGCGTGAAAATCTATCGCGGACTGATGAGCGCCTGCGGTGTGGCCGCGATGGTGATCGGCTGTGTCTGGCTCGCGGGCAAAAGCTGGTAACGGTCAACCCTCCGTTCCCGGCCCCCCATTTCCCGATTGCGAGAACGAGGAGGAGGACGAGGACGAGTCAAAAATTTGCTTGCCAAACTCACCGGTCAGACCTCATTTTCTGACATGGCAGCTACGCGTAATTCCGGTTTTGACGATCCGTTCTACCAGCCGGCGGATCAGTTCTTCCCTGCGAACAATAAGATCGGCCTGACGTTCGACGACATCACGCTCGCGACGCTCTATTCCGAAATCCTTCCGCGCAACACGCAACTCGACACCACGCTCGCGGAACATTTGCATTTGAACATCCCGGTGATTTCGTCCGACATGGACACCGTGACCGAATCGCGCATGGCCATCGCGATGGCGGCCAACGGCGGCCTCGGCCTCATCCATTACAACATGCCGGAGCGCCAGCAGCTTTCCGAGGTCAGCCGCGTCAAAAACCACGTCCACGGTTTGATTCAGGAACCGATCACGGTCACCCCCGGCCAGCTCATCGGCGACGTGCTGGCGTTGATTGAGCAGAAAAAATTCGGCTTCGGCACGTTTCCGGTCGTGGACGAAAAGGGCAAACTGGCCGGCCTGCTTTCCGGCCACGTCGTCAAACCGCGCTACGCCAAACGCAAGGTCGCCGACGCCCTCACGCCGCGCGCGCAGGTCCACACCATCACCCAAAAGGAGCTGGGCAAGGACCCCATCACCCGCGCCGATAAATTCTTCACTGAACACCTCGGCATCCATAAACTGCTCGTGGTGGACGACCAGGACCACCTGCGCGGCCTCTTCACGATGAGCGACATCGAGCGCATCGCGCAGGAACGCAACGCGCAGTTCAAGCCGGCGCGCGACGCGCGGTTCCACCTCGTCTGCGGCGCGGCGGTCTCGGCCACGCGCAACGCGTTTGGCGAACTGGACCGCGAGCGCATCCTGAATCACGTCGGCGGACTGGTCGAACGCGGCGTGGATGCCATCGCCGTTTCGACCGCGCACGGCCACAGCAAGGGCGTGGGCGACACGGTGAAAGTGTTGCGCGACGCCTTTCCGAAACTGCCGCTCATTGCCGGCAACGTGACGAGCGCGGCGGGCGTCGAATATCTGGCCGATTGCGGCGCGAACGCCATCAAGGTCGGACAGGGACCGGGCTCAATTTGCACCACGCGCATTGTCGCCGGCGTGGGCATCCCGCAGATGACGGCGCTTTACGTCTGCTCGCGCGCGGCGGCCAAAAAGAAAGTCGCCATTCTCGCCGACGGCGGGATTGCGAAATCCGGCGACATCGTGAAGGCGTTGACGCTTGCGCAGGCGGTGATTTGCGGCGGAATTTTTGCCGGGTGCAACGAGGCGCCCGGCGAGGTCGTGGAAATCGGCGGCAAACTTTACAAGCAATATCGCGGCATGGGCAGTTTTGCGGCGATGAAGGCCGGCTCGGCGGCGCGTTACGGCCAGCCGTCCAATCCCACGCAAAAGGTCGCGCCCGAAGGGATCGAGGCGCTCAAGGAAGCGTGCGGCTCGGTGGACCGCGTGCTGGCGCAGCTCATCGGCGGCATCCAGAGCGGCATGGGCTATCTCGGCGCGGCGAACCTCGCGCAGCTCCGCGAGAAGGCGCGTTACATCCGCGTCAGCCCCGCCGGCCAGCGCGAAGCCGCCCCGCATGATGTGGTGGAACTAAAAACGGGAAGTTAGTCAGTGGTTGACAGTCAGCAGTCAGTGGCTGTTCGTCCTGGCGATCACCCACCACCAACTGCCGGCCAACAGCTAAAACACAATCGGCTCGTTCAGCTTGCCGCATTGGGAACAGCGCGAGCGGTCCACGTCCGGGTCGTCGGTATAGACATAGCCGCAATTCTTGCAGCGGAATATCCGGTCCTCCGTGTGCGCCGGCCCGAAACGGCGGCGGCGCATTTCGGAATAAATCGCCAGCCCGCACAGCGCGCCAAGGAGCACGGCCACGTAAATGAACAGCAACGCGGAAGCGCTCATGTCACGGCGAGGCGGCGGGTGAATTGGTTGCGGGCGGCGGCACGGTGTGCCAGGTGAAAATCATCCGGCCGATGCTCAGGCGCGGCGCGGGCGCAAAGCGCGCGGCGCGGGCAAGTTCGAGCGCGCGCTGGTCGGCGACATCATAATGGCTGAGTGCTTCCGGGCTGTTGTCCGATGGCAATATGATGGCCGAGACCACACTGCCCGCTTTGTTCACCAGCATCTGCACCCTGCTCGGCGCAATGACATCCGCATACGGCCACGACGGTAAATCCATGGAAGTAAGCAACCGTCGTTGCGTCAAATCGCCAGCGACGCGCATCGTGGAAACCTGCGCGAACGCCGGCTCGACGGACTGCGCCGGCGTGCCAAGTCTGACGGGTGGTTTCAGTTGAAGCGCAAAACCGGCGACCGGATTGGTTTGCATGAACTGGTTGAAGATCGTCATCAAGCCATCGGCGGACAATGGCAGCCAGCGCAACGGTGCCGTCGAGAGGAATGACGGGGGTTTCACAACCGGCGACTGCAACGACATTGCCGTCACAAAATCTCCGGGATGCGGCAGAGCAAACAGGGTCGGGTCGTTGAGCGCCAGCAATTCGTCCGAACCGTTGGCGAGTCTCAGCGTTGGAGCATCCGTTACGGTGCGCGGAACAATCTGCTTTCGCGCGCCGAACATGTAAAGCAATGCGACGTGCACGGCGCAAACCAGCGCGATGAGCATCAGCCAGCGGCTGAACGGCCAGCCTTTGCCAGATGGCTTCGGCCCCGGCAGAACCTGGATCGTCCCAAGCGCGGGCGAATCTGCGCGCAAATCGCTCATGGCTTGGCGGGCGTTTCGATGACCCGCGGCAGCGTGGCGCCCAGGGCGTTGTGGATCCCGGCATCGCGGGCGAGCAGCGTCAGGCGGACAAGCTGGTCATAAGTCACCGCCTTGTCGGCATGGATGACCAGCGCGAGGGGTTCGCGGGATTTTCTCACGGCAGCGCACAAATCGTTTGTCAATTGCGCTTCGCTGACGATCTGGTTCGCAAAATAATATCGTCCGCCGGCGTCCACGGCGACGGCCACGGTCGGCTGGTCCGTGCCGGGCAGTCCGTCCGCCGACGGCGGCTCAATCCGCACACCGGGCGTATAGACCAGCCCGCCCAGCATCAGGAAAATCACCAGCAAAAAGAAGACCGCGGCAAACGGCGCCACGTCAAACGGGCTGCGCAGCAGGCGGGCATTGCGGGAAAATTTCATGGGGCTTTTCCGCCGCCGTTCTCGGTGACGATGTTGATGACTTCACCGGCGGCGCGTTCCATGTCCAGGACGATTTTGTTGATGCGGCTGACGAGATAATTGTATCCGGCATGGACGGGAATCGCGACGGCGATGCCTGCCGCCGCGCAAAACAGCGCCTCCTTGACGCCGGGGGAAAGCTTCTCGATGTTCGCGTACAGACCCAAATCATGGATTTGCGCGAACACGTCAATGAAACCCAGGATGGTTCCGAGCAGGCCCAGCAGCGGGGCGATTTGCGCGATGGTGGCCAGCAGGTTGAGCCGTTCCTCAAGCAGCGGCACCTCGGTGAGACCCGCTTCCTCGACCGCTTCGCGCACGCGTTCGCGCCCGCGCTCGCGGTTGAGGATGGCGGCCTTGACCAGGCGCCCGACCGGACTGGGTGTGGCATCGCAAATGGAAATGGCTTCGACGACGTTGTCGCGTTTGAGCACGGTGCGGACGCCGTTGAGGAATTCGGTGGAATTGATTTGCGAGCGGTGGCAATACAACGCGCGCTCGATGAACACGACGATGGCGATGGCCGCGGCGAGCAGAATCAGCCAGATCACCGGGCCGCCATTGGCTAGAAGCGTAGGCATGTGGTTTTTATAGGCGTTTGCGCCCGAAGTTCAAAGCGTAAATTTTGGAAGAATCCGGAATTTAGGTCTCGGAATCCAGAAACTTGGCTGCAGCGGGATTTTTGGGCTGCTAAATTCTGGCTTCTCAATTCCGGCTTCTGTATGCTTAACTGATTATGGCTGTTGCAGACGAAAAAGTTCTCGTTTTTCCCCGCTCGCTTTTTGAGCAGCTTGGCGTTTTTCAAGGCTTCAGCGCCGAGGTTGACCGCTATCTGCCGGCAATCCTTGACAAAAAGAACAACAGTTTTCAACCCCGCGCCCAGGCTGAAATTAATCCGGATTTCAAACAGATTATTCCATATGTGGTGGTTACTGATGGCAAAAGCGTTCTTCACTATGTGCGTGGCAAGAAAGCTGGCGAACAGCGATTGGTGTCCAAAGGTTCAATTGGCATCGGCGGCCACATCAATGACGAGGATCACTCGCTCTTTGCAGTCGGCCTGCAGGCTTTTCAAGAGGCCGTCAAGCGGGAGGTATGCGAAGAACTTGCTGTTCAGGGCATGTTTGACGCAATACCTGTTGGTCTGATCAACGACGATTCCACCGAAGTCGGCCGTGTTCATTTTGGCATTGTGCATTTTTTGTTTCGCACCCCGGACAAGGTAAGGAAAAACGAACAGGTCATCACCCAGGTCGAGTTTATTCCCATTGAGGAACTCAAGGCGAAACGCGAGCAGATGGAATCCTGGTCGCAGCTTTGCCTCGATAATCTTGATGCCTTGCTGAAGCAACACACATTCAATTCGCGATGAAAAACTGGATATTCAAGGACGAACCGTCATCGCCACCCGATCCGAAAGCGGCCCGCGCGCGGGCCATGCTTTTGTCGCTGCCCTTTGCCATCGTGGGCATCCTCGCGCTCGTCTTTCTCCTGCATGACGAAGTGCTCAGCGGATTTGCAATGAAAAAACAAATGGCGATGGGCCTTTTGAGCGCGGCCATCGTTTGCGGAGGGCTCGTCGCTCTCATTTTTGGCATCAGCGCAAAAAAGGAGGCGCGGAAAATCAGCGCCACGGAAATTGACGACGCCGGAAAACCGTGGCTTCGACGCAAGGACTGGGCGGCGGGCCGCATCGTGTCTGGCACGCACAAAAGTGTTCTACTGATTTGGATATTCACCTTATTTTGGAATGCTGTTTCCGCGCCCGTCGTTTTGATCGGATTGCCGGCGGAATTGCACAAAGGGAATCATGCCATTTTGATTGCGCTGCTTTTTCCCATTGTCGGCATCGGCATGATTTTTTTTGCGCTGAGCACCACGCTCGCGTGGCGGCGGTTCGGGCAGTCCATTTTCGAAATGGCCACCATCCCCGCTGCGCTCGGCGGCACGCTGGAAGGCGAAATCCAGGTCAAAACCAGGTTGCTGCCGCAACTCGGATTGCATCTGCGGTTGAGCTGCATCCGCCAGACGACGACCGGCAGCGGAAAAGACCGCCACACGACGGAAAGGATTCTCTGGCAGGATGAAAAATGGCTGCGCCCGGATTTGCCGCAAACGGATTTGAACGCCACCGGCATTCCAATTTATTTCAAACTCCCCGTCGACCAGCCGGAATCAACCGCTTCCTCTGGCGACGGAATTCATTGGAAACTTGAAGTGGCGGCAACCTTGCGCGGGCCGGATTTCCACGCCGCGTTCGACGTGCCGGTTTTCAAATTGGCTGAAACGCCGGGCATTTCCGACGACCCGACGGCCCGATACCAGATGCCGCTCGACGAAGTGCGGCAGCAAATACATTCAAAAATCCAGGTCAATGATTTGCCGGACGGCGGAAAGGAGTTCATTTTCCCCGCCGCACGCAATCCCGGCGCCGCCGCGGGTTTGACTGTGATTTGGGTGATTTGGACGGGCATTGTTGTCGCGCTGGCATGGCACTGGAATCAGGTGCCGGCAATTTTCCCGCTTTTGTTCGGCGCATTCGATTTGCTGATAACCGTGTTTGCCTTCAATCTTTGGTTTCTCCGCACCCGCGCCGTGGTGACACCGGACCAGGTGACCGTCCAAAAGTCATGGCTCGGCGTCAAAATGGAGCACAAACTCGCAGCGTCGGACATCACCAACATCAGCGCGCAGCAGGGGATGACCGCCGGGCACTCGGCCTATTACGATTTGAAAGTCTGGACGCGCGACGGCCGGGAATTCACCGCGGCGAAAAATCTTGGCGTCAAACCCGAAGCCGACTGGCTCGCGCAACAAATGACGGTGGCGAGCAAACAATTCGCGGCAACCGGCCCCAACACGTGACCGGCAAACCCAAAACTTCCGTCCCGCTGCGCTGGCGCAAGGAAGTCGAGCGCGTGCTCATCACCGACGAACAAATCGCGCGCCGCGTCAAATCGCTCGCGCGCGAAATCGAGCGCGATTTTCGCGGACGCGAACTGGTGGTGGTTTCCCTGCTCAACGGCACCGTCATGTTCCTGGCGGACCTGATCCGGCATCTCAACCTGCCGTTGCGGCTCGATTTCATGGGCGTGTCCAGCTACGGCCCCGGCACGGAGTCGGGCGACCTGGTGTTCACCAAGGAATTGCGACTCGATGTCCGCGGACGCGACGTGTTGCTGGTGGACGACATTCTCGACACCGGCAAAACCATGAGCCGCGTGCTGCCCAAAATCCGGACGCTCAAACCGCGCCGCATCAAAATCTGCGTGCTGCTCGACAAACCGAGCCGCCGGACGGAGGAGATCAAGGCGGATTACACCGGCTTTGAAATCCCGGACCTCTTTGTCGTCGGCTACGGACTGGACTTCGCGGAACGGTATCGGAACCTGCCCTTCGTCGGCGTGCTGCATCCGCACGTTTACCAACGTCAACCCAACCCATGACCGCAAATGCATAACGATGGCTGGAAACCGCGAAAGGTGGTGATTGCCGGGGCCGGCGCCGTGGGTTCCACCTTTGCCTACACGCTGGCTCAAAGCGGATTGGCGGAGGAAATTGGCCTGCTGGACGCCAACCATGAACTGGCCCTGGGGCAGGTGCTCGATCTGGCCCACGGCCAGGCCTTCTTCCCCTCGGTCCAGATCCGGGACGCCCGGAACGCCGATTACGGCGATGCGCACCTGATTTTTATCACCGCCGGCTCCAAGCAACGGCCCGGCGAATCGCGTCTGGCGCTCCTGCAACGCAACGTCAAAATCATCCAGGACATCATGGATGACATCGTGCGGCAAAATTCACCGGCGGTCGTGGTGGTGGTGAGCAATCCGGTGGACATCCTGACGTATGCCGCTCAAAGGCGCTCCGGCTGGCCGCGCGGACGCGTCATCGGCTCCGGCACGGTGCTGGACAGCGCGCGATTCCGGCATCTGCTGAGCCAGCATTGCGGAGTGGACGTGCATAACGTCCATGCCTACATCCTGGGCGAGCACGGCGACAGCGAAGTGGCCGCCTGGTCCATGACCAACATGGCGGGCGTGCCGATTGAACAATATTGCGCCCTCTGCGGGAAAGGCGACGACTGGGAGGAGTCCCGGCGCAAGATTGCCGAGGCGGTGAGAAATTCCGCCTACCACATCATTGATTACAAAGGGGCAACGTGGTTTGCCGTCGGCCTCGCCTTGACGCGGATTGCGGCGGCGATCTTGCGCAATCAGAACAGCGTGCTCACGGTTTCAGCCGTCCTGGAGGGGGAATATGGTTTGAATGGGGTCAGCCTGGGCATTCCCTGCGTCCTTTCGCAGAAGGGCGTTGAGCGCATCCTGCAAGTCAACCTGCCGCCGGAGGAACAAAACGCCCTGGCCAGATCCGCGGCGGTCCTGCAAGAACTGATTGCACAGTTGCAGTTGCCCGGCCCGGCATGAAACGCGAACAATCCAAAAACAATTATGCCCCAAGACACTGAACTCAAACCCAAAGGACTGCCCGGCGCGCAAGCGGCCAGGGCCGATGAACTCGTCGGCTATCAGGACGGAGCCGTCGTCAGCCGCGAAATCGTGAAGAAGCCGTCCGGCACCGTGACGGTGTTCGCGTTTGACGAAGGGCAGGGCTTGAGCGAACACATCGCGCCGTTCGACGCGCTGGCGCAGGTGTTGGAAGGCGAAGTGGAGATAACCATTTCCGGCAAACCCCATCGTTTGCAGGGCGGCGCCCTCATCCTCATGCCGGCCAATCAGCCCCATGCGCTCAAGGCCATCAAGCGGTTCAAAATGATTCTGACGATGATTCGGTCGTAAGCGTTCGATTCAACCCGATCGGGAGCCGTGCGCGTCCCCTGCACGGCGATGACTGCCGGAATTCGGCTGCCGCGTTCGGTGAACGGCTTTCGCCGTCAATTCGTCTATTTTTTTTACAGACCGCCGAGGCCGGAGGTGATTTTGTTCACGTCTCCGCCAACGGTTTTCCCGGCGCCACTGCCGATTTTGATTGCCCCCTTGCCGATGTCGGTGGCGGCGCTGGCCACGGCTTTGACGGTGGCGGCGGTGAGGGCGTCCAGCGCGCGTTTGGTCAAATCGGTGGCCGTGATGCCGTCGGCGCCCGTGCCCAGGTTAGTGAGATGAATGTCCGGCAACGGCAAGGTCACGTCCTGGCCGCCCATGCCGCTAAGGCTGACATGGACCTTCGCGCCGGCAATCAGAAAATCATCCACTTCAAATTTCTTGGCGGGTTTGCCGGCGGCCTGGGCGGTTTGATTCGTTGACAGCTGCTGGCTGGCCGCGGGGGCGCCGCTCACATTGTCGCGGATTTTGGTGAGATTGTTCCCGCTGAAGGGACTTCCTTCAAACGTGATTTCCGGATTCCGGACTTCAATCGAACGGATGACAATTTTGTCCGAGAGCACAGACAACGGGTTCACGCCGACGGCGACCACGCCGACACTGATGGCTTGCGGTGTCTTGTAACCTGCGGGATTGCCGACCACCAGCCCCCGGATCTTGGCCGAACCGGTCAGCAGGGACAGATTCACCGCGTCCAACGTGATGGGCACCTGGGTGATTCTCGGGCCGACCTTTTCCACGCCCACCTTGACGATGTTGCCGAGGAACAAACCCACCACAATCACCGCCACAACGACCAGCACGACGAGGAGGATGACCAGGCTCCAGAGGATTTTTTTGACCTTTTTCATAATTTGAACAATTAACATCCTGCCCGCGGTTTTGGCGAGCAAATTTGCGGCGCAAAATCATTTCAGCCCGCGGCCAGCTCCTGGACGGCCTCGATGAACTCATGAACGGGATACGGTTTGATCATGAACCGATCCGGCTTTTGCGGCAGGCCCGCATAAATGCTTTCGTCCACGGTGCCGCTGACCAGAAGCACCTTTTGGTGGGGATTGGCGCGCCGGCACTCGCGCACCAAATCCAGGCCGTTCATTTCGCCCATGGCGTAATCTGTCACCACGACCACCGGCTTGGCAGCGGCATATTCCTTCAATGCCACCCGCGGATTGCTGAAGGTCCGCACGTTGAAACCCAGTGGTTGAAGGATGGCCTCGGCCAGATCGAGCAGCATCTGCTCATCGTCCACCACAAAAATGGTGATTGGCGGTTTCGCACAGTTGCTGGATTTGGACTGGCTCATCAAACAAGGTGAAGGTTAGAAAAACACTGATTGACCCCTGCGGCAAGCACGTTTGAACAAAAACTTATTCACATCCGGCTGGAAAATTCCCATTGCGTCCGGCTAATTCACGCCGTAGATTCACGGCTAGGCAATGAAGTCATCGCCACAAACCAGGGATTTGCGGTCATGAAATCAAGGACAACGCAAAAGAAAACGGCCACGCGCGCCGCGCGCCCGCGCCGCAACGCCAAATCCGGACCCAAACCCGAGGTGCCCGCCGCCACCGTGGTTCGCCGCGCTTACAACCGCCGCAAAAAAATCGAAGTCCCGCCCATTTTGCTTGAAGGAGACCAGCCCGCGCCGCCGCCCGCCAGCGGTCCCGGCCGGAAATATGCGCTGGGGCCGACACCGCCCGCGCAGCAGTTCGAGACGGCGGAAACCGAGTTGCCCGAAGCCTACGGCACGAAGAAACTTTTTTTGACCGCGCGCGACCCGCACTGGCTTTACGCACACTGGGATCTGACGCGCGAGCAGCAGGTGAAGCTCAATGCGAAGTCGTCGGACGGCCATTTGATTCTCCGCATTTACATCGGCAAAATTGAAGGCCATCCGCTCTACGAAATCCACGCCCACCCCGAATCGCGCCACTGGTTCGCACACGTCGAGCGCGCGGGAGATTCCTACGCCGCCGAACTCGGCTACTACTCGCCGGTGGGGCGTTGGATGCGCGTTACCGCTTCCGGCGCCACCGTCACGCCGCCGGACGCCGCGGCGGTGGAAACCGAAGCGGAATTTGCCACCATCCCGTTTGAATTTCCGTTTCTCCGGTTAATCCAGATCATCAAGCAGGCCGTGCATGAAAACGTCCCCCTGGCGCAGGCGATCGAAGAGCTCCGCCGCCACGGCCATCCCGATCTGCCGCGCACGACCGCCGCGCCGCCCGCGGCATGGACGCCGCTGCAGGAACAGGCGCTGGCCAAAATCATCAGCATTGACGAGGTGCGCCGTGTCTGGATGGGCTCGCTGGAGATCACCGAATTGATCCGCCGCAAACTCGCGCACGAAATGACCTCGCCCGGCGTCTCGAGCCTTTCGAGCCCGTTCGGCGGGGCGGAGCAATCGAAGGGCTTCTGGTTCAACGTCAACGCGGAACTGATCATTTACGGCGCAACCGAGCCGACGGCCAAAGTCACGCTCGACGGCCGCGAAATCAAATTGCGGCCCGACGGCTCGTTCAGCTTTCGTTTCGCGCTGCCGGACGGCAAATACGAACTGCCCGCCGTGGCCGTATCCGCCGATGGCACGGAGGCGCGCGCGGCGGATTTGAAATTCAGCCGGACCACCGAATACCGCGGCGATGTCGGCGCGCACCCGCAGGATCCCGCGTTGAAACCGCCGTCGCCGGAAAATATTTGAACCAAATGGACGCGTCGCAACGAGGAGCCTTGCTGTTCGTCCGGTTTATCGCTGGCTGTGGCATGGTCATCGGCTTATTGGACACCGGGCTGTATTTGACGAAGTGTTTCGAACCCAAACATCCCCTGCCGGTGAAAATTTACCCGATTGTGCTCAATTCCATTCCATTTGTGATCGGCGTCGTCGTCTTGATCAAGTCCAGGGCCGTCGCGGAATGGCTTTCCGAGAAGCTCGACGTATAATTTTCCCGGGTCATGCAAGGCTATTTATCCCTCGTCCTGCACGCGCACCTGCCGTTTGTGCGCCATCCGGAACATGAAAATTTTCTGGAGGAGAGCTGGCTGTTTGAAGCCGTCACCGAAACCTACATCCCGCTGCTGCAAATCATGGAAGGCTGGCGGCGCGACGGCGTGGTGGCGCCCCTGACGCTGTCCCTTTCGCCGCCATTGTGCACCATGCTGGGCGACCCGTTGTTGCGCAACCGCTATGAACGGCATTTGAACGGCCTCATCGAGCTGGCGGAAAAGGAAATTCACCGCACGCACTGGGATCGCGCCTTCCGCGAACTGGCGTGGATGTATCATCAGCGCTTCACCTCGGTGCGCGACGCGTGGCATTTTTTCCAGCGGGACCTCGTCGGCGCGTTCCGCCGGTTTCAGGACGAAGGCCGGCTGGAGATCATCACCACCGCCGCGACGCACGCGCTGCTGCCGTTGCTGGCGAACCATCCGCCGTCCCTCCGCGCGCAAATACTGACGGCGCGCGACCATTACCGCAGTTGTTTTGGCCGCGACCCGCGCGGCATCTGGCTGCCGGAATGCGCCTACGTGGAAGGCGTCGAGAAATTTTTGCAGGAGGCGAACATCCGCTGGTTCATTCTCGATTCACACGGCGTGCTCTACGCCAGGCCCCGCCCGCGTTACGGCACTTTCGCGCCCGTTTTCACGCCCAACGGGCTCGCCGCCTTTGGCCGCGACCTCGATTCCTCGCGGCAGGTCTGGAGCCGGCAGGAAGGTTACCCCGGCGACCCGCGCTACCGCGATTTTTACCGCGACATCGGCTTTGACCTCGATTTCGATTACGTGAAACCGCACCTGCCGTCGCCGGAAACGCGCGGGTTCACCGGCATCAAGTATTACGGCATCACCGGCGGGTCGGCGAACAAGGAGATTTACCGGCGCGACGCGGCCCTGCAGGCGGCGGCGGAACACGCCGGGCATTTTTTGGGCCAGCGCGCCGCCCAGGCGGAAAAAGTCGCCGCCGTCCTCGGCCGCCCGCCGCTCGTGGTCGCGCCGTATGACGCGGAATTGTTCGGGCATTGGTGGTATGAAGGACCGGAATTTCTGGATTATTTTGCGCGCAAGGCCTGCCACGACCAGAAAGCCATCGTGCTCGTGACGCCGAGCGAATATCTGCAACGGCATCCCACGAACCAAATCGTCACGCCCAGCGCGTCAAGCTGGGGCGAGGAAGGTTATTACCGCACGTGGCTGAACGAGAAGAACGAATGGATTTATCCGCACCTGCACGTCGCGCAGGACCGGATGACCAAGCTGGCGCGGCGATATAAAAAACCCGCCGCCCTGCCGGCGCGCGCGTTGCGGCAGGCCGCGCGTGAATTGCTGCTCGCGCAGGCCAGCGACTGGCCGTTCATTCTGCGTGCGGGGACCAGTCCTGACTACGCGCGCCGCCGCGTGAAAGACCATTTGCTCCGGTTCCTGACCCTGTATGACCAGCTCGCCACCGCGTCCGTGGACGAATCATGGCTGCGCGAGGTCGAATCGCGCGACAATATTTTCCCCGACGTGGACTGGACCTGCTGGCGATAAATTTGCCGAAGTTCCGTGCCGGTCCGGCCCGGTTTGGCCTCTCCAAAATGAACGCGCAGCCTTCCGGCTGCGCGTAAACGATTTGTTTGATTGGAAGCGGCGGACTATTTCTGTAGCTTGGCTTCCCAGTCGCGCGATTGGGCTTCCCCATTCCTCTCAAATTCCATTTTGCCTTTGATGGTGCCGTCCGCGAGCGTGCCCGAGTATTTGTTGGTCATCGTGTTGTCGTTGAACGTGCGGACCACATTGAATGAAACGTCCGCGCCGGTGATTTTGCCGTCGCTGATATCCGTGGCGTTGGCCTGGCCGCCGCGTCCCGGCGCGGTCAGCTTGCCGGTCAGTTTGTCACCGTCCAGCTTCAGCGAAAGGCTGTTCGTCCGGTCCGGCCCGCCATTGCGGCCGGGCGTGGTCCAGGTGTAGGTCCCCGTCGGATCCACTTTTTTGTCTTGGGCCCGGGCAGGAACGAGGACGCCCATCACCAGGATGGCGCCGGCCAGGGCGGCTGCGAATTTATAAGCCTTCATGTATTTGTAGTGTGGTTGATTGGTTGTTGGAAGCGGCCCCAATGCATTCCAACGGCGCACCGGAGAAACTGGC
>Ga0265340_10000946_pt1 | contig 16538 bp, 13 predicted proteins | sample 4CB225metaG_FD_202082 | JGI IMG/M metagenome (GOLD analysis project Ga0265340, IMG submission 202082) | Rhizosphere microbial communities from Carex aquatilis grown in University of Washington, Seatle, WA, United States - 4-CB2-25 metaG | ecosystem: Host-associated > Plants > Roots >...
GTAGGTGTGGCCGGTGGGCATGGTCCATACGAAGGTGCCGGGGTGGGGTTGTTTCAGGTGGGCGAGCGCGCCGTCGAGGGCGTGTTTGAAGATGTGGTGTCGTTCGCAGAAGGGGCCCATGTTGCCTTCGCACGTTTTGCCGTCGGGGTGCCGTTTGGAGTGGTCAAGATCGCAGACCAGCGACGGCCGGTCGCAGGTTTTGAACCGGCAAGTACCGTCGCGTAGCTGGATGTGGCGGCGCAGCACCGTACTGGGCCGGTAGGTCGCGGTGTCGGCGGCCAGGAAACTACCGTCGACCGGGTTGGTGACGATCCGGCGCATGGCCCGGTCGCGGGCCAACTCCTTGGACACTTCCGCGGTGATCGGGCCGTAGCCGGTCAGCTCGCCGGGGGCGTTGGACACGCCCATGATCACCGACGCCGGCACGGTCACGTTCGCCTCCCCGCAGCCGCGCGAGCCGAACGCGAGCTTGGTCGGGACGACGCCGGCAAGTTCGCCGGTGGCGATCGCCTCCTCGAAAGGGGCGAGCAGGAAATCGGCCCGCAGCTGCGCGGTGGTGCGGGTTTCGCCTCCGGCGAGCTTCGCTGACAGCGCGGCTGCGGTGAGCACGTTGTACACCTTGAGTGCATCCGCGGCGCCCAGCACCGCGTGCAACTGGGCGACCCCGTCGTCGAGTGGGGTCAGCCACACCCCGCGCTCAGTCTTCGCCGCCACATGACGCTTTTGCGCGGCGACCGGGTCGGCGACGATCGCCGCTTTGCGGACCGCCTTCTTCACCTGCGCGTTGGTTTGGTCACCGGCGCGGGCCAACACGGTGGCCTCGACCTCGACCGCGGTCGCCGGGTCGAGGTAGCGGCACCCGTCGGCGATGGAATGCGCCTTTTGCACATCGATCTCACCGGCCGCCAGCGCCGCACCGGTCGCCGTCAATCCGTCGGCCAGGGCCAACGCCAGGCCGAGGCGAAACCCCGCCGAGCCCGACGAGATCGACAACCGGGCGGCGATCTCGTCATCGGGATTGCTCCGCCGAACCGACCCCAACGGACCGCGCTTCGCGCGCGCGACATCTGGGGTCAGCCCGATCGACAGCGGCCGGCGGGCGAACTCCGCAACCGCCGCCAACTGCCCCGCGTTCGACCACGCGACCTGCCGATCCCACGCCGCCACGACTTCCATCACGTCATAGTCGTCATCGAGTTCAGCTGGTGTAATCCCTGCGAGCAGCGTCGCAAGCTCGGGCCCCGGAGCCATCCCCGCAATATCGAGCTCGCCGTCCATACCCCGAAACTACCTGCAGCCACTGACAAATCCCGACGCCGCAATCACAATGTGGAAGACAAAGAAGGGTTTGTTCGCGTGGCTAGCGGGCGTTGCCGTTGCTGAGTTCTTTCGCGAAGTCGGACGCGGTCTTCTTTGTGAAGATTCCATCGATCGTGGTGGGGCCGACGATCTCGGCCTGAATGATCTCGACAACGAAGACGTTGCCGTCGACCACGTCCGCTACTGCTGTATCAACGTGTGAACCGGTGTACTCCGCCCAGACCTTCGTTGCGTCGGGGTTGAACGACAGTTCGACACTCCAGCCCAAACCGAAAGGGTTCGATGCTGCTGCGGCGGTGATATCGCTACCGACGATCACTGAGGGCCATAGCAGGTACTTGAAGTAGTCGGAGGTCCCATCGGGGTTGCCGCACGTGACGAGGAACTTCGTGCGGTCATCAGTGCGACTTCCCGCCTTCTGGTTGGCCGGCGTCGAGCAATCAAGCGCGGCATAGGCAATCACCTCGGCAGCCGTTGGCGTGGTCTCTACCGTTGACTGCGACCTGCCCGTTGCGCGACTTGGAGGGAGTGTTTCGTTCCCGATCTCTGCGCGGGTGAGCCCGGCGTCGCTCGTCTCGTACACCTGCCGAAAGCTCAGGTGGGTTGGCGCCTGTGTAGCTGAGAGTGAAGGCGAGCCTGAGCTCCTGCAAGAGCTGAGCGCCACGCCGCTTGCGATCGCTACGACTAACAATGCGATGCGTGGCATCACTGCGGCGGTGCAAATGGGCCCTGCGGCGGTGGTGCTGCTGGTGCCGCCGGCGATACCGGTGCAGAGTCGACCGGTGGCGGCATCCGGACCGACTGAACCGGCGCCGGTGGTTGCGGATACAACGACTGAGGTGGTTGCGCTACACCGCCGTACTGCGGCGCACCACCGAACGGACCCGCACCTCCGTACTGCGGCGCGGCCGGTGCTGCTGCGTACATGCGTTGTTCCTCGCGACGGCGTCGTTCGGCGAGCACCGCGGACAAGTACGCCCAGCCTGGTGTGCCGGGTGGCGGCGCGGGTGTGACGCGGGCCATCACTGCGGCCACGAGTTCACCGCCCATCGCATCGCGCGACGCGGGGTTGAGTTCGTGTTGGCGCGCGAGGAACTGCCTGCACGCCAGCGCGAGGCTGTCGTCGACTCGCGACAGGTCTAGGGTCGCCGCCCACCAAGCAAGCGGCGGCGGCATTTGCACCGGCATCGCCGTCGCACCAGGTACCCGTTCTTGCACCACGATCGTGCCGGCGAGCATGTCGCCGAAGCGCTTACCTCGCCTGCTGAAGACGCTGGCGAACAGCGCGGGTCCCCAGCACTCGAGCGGGAACATGATGCCCCGGACCAGCGCGTGCCGAAACCGCACCGGCCCGCCGTCGTCCCGCACAACTCGCAAGCCCAACGCGGCCTTGCCGGGTGTTCGCCCGCGCCACACTGTCTCAAGCAGCACGTTGTATCCGACGAACGTCAAGACGATGACGCACAGCACGATCGCCGCTCCGGCGTCGCTGTCGGAGCCCGACACGGCCTGGCCAACGATGAGCACCAGAAGGAAGAAGAGGATGAACTGCAAGAAGAGGTCGATCAGCTTGGCGAGCAGCCGTGACGGCCAGTGCGCCAAGCGGACGTCGAGCGCTACCGCCTCGCCCGTCACCACACCAGCCGTCATAGTGCCTTAGTCTGCCCTCTAGTGGACATCGATGTGTTCGTTGCCGCACATCAGGGCGAATGGGCGCGCCTGGAAACGCTCGTGCAGCGTGCCGAGCGGCCGTCAAGGCTCAGTGGTGCCGACGTCGATGAGCTGATCGCGTTGTACCAGCGCACCGCGACCCACCTTTCGGTGATCCAGTCGCGGTCACCCGACGCGCACCTCATCTCGCGGCTCTCGGTGCTGACCGCACGGGCCCGCGCCGCGATCACCGGCACGCACGACCCCGCGTGGCGTGACTTTTCCCGATTCTTCGTCGTCACATTGCCTGCGGTCCTGTATCGGACGGCGCGGTGGTGGGTCTCGACCGCGTTGGCGTCACTCGCCGTTATGACAGCGATCGGGGTCTGGATCGCCACCCACCCGAAGGTCATCGACACGATCGCGTCGCCCACCGACGTCCGCCAGCTTGTCTCGCATGACTTCAAGGACTACTACTCCGCGCATCCGGCAGCTGACTTCGCTGCCAACGTGTGGACTCACAACGCGGTGATCGCGGCCGGCGCCTTAGGGCTGGGCATCTTCCTGGGTATTCCGACGATCTACTTGCTGTGGGGCAACTGCGTGAACGTCGGCGTGATCGGCGGCATCATGGCGGCGAACGGCCGGTTGCCTGAGTTCTTTGCGCTGATCCTGCCGCACGGATTCCTCGAACTGACCGCCGTCTTTATCGCCGCCGGCACCGGTTTGCGGCTCGGTTGGGTGCTGATTGACCCCGGCCCTCGAACCCGCGCTGATGCGGTGGCGGAGGAAGGTCGGGCAACGTTCTCGATCGCGCTGGGCCTGATCGCGATGCTGATGGTGTCTGGGGCGATCGAAGCGTTCGTGACGCCGTCGCCATTGCCGACCTGGGCGCGCATCTCGATCGGCTTGATCGTCGAAGTCGCGTTTCTCACCTATGTGGTCGTGTTCGGCTCACGCGCGATCCGCGCGGGGGAGACCGGCGACCTCGACGAGGCGTTAGGCGCCGACACCGTCGAAGCAACCGCCTAGCGCGCGAGCCCTGGTGCGCAACGGTCGCAAGAACGGCCGTTGAACACCAGCGCTCAGCAGAACTACAACCGACCCGCGGCCTTCAGCGCGAGGTACGCATCGGAGACCTTGCTTGCGAAGTCCGCTGGACCCGCGTCGACGACCTCGACATCGAGCTGGCGCAGGAGCGCGGTGACCCGGCGGTGCGCCGCCGTCGTCCGCTCGGCTGCTGCCGCGTCGTACACCGTGCGCGAGTCGTCATGCACGCCGACCATCGCGAGCACCTGCGGGTCGGCCACCGACGCGACCATGACGACGTGCTTGCGGGTCAAGGACGGCAAGACGGGCAGGAGCCCCTCGGTGATCGCCGCTTCGTCCAGTGTGGTGAACAGCACGATGAGCGCCCGCTGCTTGACGCGCCGCAACACTTCGGCCACCAGTTGGCGTCCATCTGTTTCGACCAGGCGAGGATGCAACCCGGCCATCGCCTCGAGCAGGCCCGACAGCGGATCACCGTGGGTACGCGAACGGCTGGACAGCAGCCGCGGCGCACTGTCGACCGCGATCAGATCGACCCGGTCACCTGCGCGCGAGGCCAGCGTGCCAAGCAGTAACGCCGCGTCCAGTGCGGCGTCGAGTCGCGGCGCCGCCCCGATTCGCGCGGCCGACGTGCGGCCGGTGTCGAGGACCAGCACGATCCGGCGGTCACGTTCGGGCCGCCAGGTGCGGACGACGACCGCCGAGCGCCGAGCGGTCGCGCGCCAGTCGATCGACCTGGCGTCGTCGCCCTCGACGTAGTCGCGCAGCGAGTCGAACTCGGTGCCCTGCCCGCGCACCCGCGCAGCTGTGCGGCCGTCGAGGATCCGAAGCTTCGCCAGCTTTTCTGGCAGGTACCGCCGGCTCGGGAATGCGGGCAGCACCCGCAGACTCCACGGCACGTGGTGACTGCCTTGCCGCGCCGCGAGGCCGAGCGGACCGAAGCTGCGCACGGTGATTCGCCCGGCCTGCAGTTCGGTACGACGACGCGGCCGGATCGTCGTCGGGAAGCGGCGCCGATCACCTGCGCCGACGTTGATCGGACGGCGCGCTGGTGACGCCTGCGCGCTCGGCGGCCAAGCATCACGCAAGACCCCGCGCACCCGGCGTCCGCCGGTATTGACGATGAGCACGCCAACTTCGGACACCTCGTCGAGGCGGCGTGCAGTGTCGCCGTATCGAGACACCCGAAGGGAGCGCACGCTACCGGCCAACGCCAGGTCGGCGACGATGGCAAGAACGAGTGCACCTTCGACGATCAGCAGCATGTAGCCGTGCAACGGATAGACGAACACCACCAGCACGCCAGCCAACGCGACAATCGCCGCGCGCCGTGTCAGCGCCATGAGAGTGCGTTCACCGTGGAACGGGGACCGTGGCGAGCACGCCTTCGAGCACGGCATCGGTCGTCGCGCCTTCGAGTTCGGCTTCCGGGCGCAGCGCCAATCGGTGCCGCAAGGTCGGGCGCGCCAAGGCCTTCACGTCGTCGGGCGTCACGAAGTCGCGGCCCGACAACCACGCCCACGCACGCGCCGTCCGCAACAACGCCGTCGCCCCACGCGGCGACGCACCCAGTGACACGGACGGCGAACTGCGGGTCGCGCGGCACAGATCGACGATGTAGCTCAGCACCTCCGGGGCAACCGACACCCGCGCTGCTGCGGCCCGGCCCGCGGCCAGCTCAGCCGGGCCGGCCACCGCGCGCAGACCGGCCGCCGCCAGGTCGCGCGGGTCGAACCCCTCGGCATGACGCCGCAGCATCCCGAACTCGTCGTCGCGACCAGGCAACGGAACGTTGAGCTTCACGAGGAACCGGTCGAGTTGTGCTTCAGGCAACGGATATGTGCCTTCGTACTCGACCGGGTTCTGCGTGGCGATGACCATGAACGGATCGGGCAGTGGGCGCGGCACGCCGTCGACGGAGACCTGACGTTCCTCCATCGCTTCGAGCAACGCGGCCTGGGTCTTCGGCGGCGTCCGGTTGATTTCGTCGGCAAGCAGCAGGTTGGTGAACACCGGGCCCTTGCGGAACTCGAACTCGGCCGTGCGCGCGTCGTAGATGAGCGAGCCCGTAACGTCACCGGGCATCAGGTCGGGAGTGAACTGCACCCGCTTGGTGTCGAGCGACAGCGCTGCGGCGAGCGATCGCACGAGCAACGTCTTCGCAACTCCCGGCACTCCTTCGAGTAGCACGTGCCCGTCGGCCAGCAACGCGATGACAAGGCCGCTGACGACCGCGTCTTGCCCGACGATGGCCTTCGCGACCTCGGCCCGTACTGCGGCGAACGAGTCTCGCGACTGCTCGGTGGAACTGGTCGACGTCACGTTCGGAGTACCTCCTGCTCGAGGGCGGTCAGTGCTTGCGCCAGCGTCACCAGTGTGAGGTCATCAGCCGGTGTCGAACCGTAGAGGAGTGCCTCGATCGGCGCGGCGGGTTGTGCTGCCCGGGCCGCAACAGCCTGCACGAGTGCGGCGGGCTGTGGTCGGGGGCCCAGGCCGAGCCGGTGCGCGAGGCGGTCTCGGGTGCCTTCTCGTAACGCGTCGGCGGCGGTGTCGAGCGAGCGCGATCGCCGGTACAGACGAGAGCGGCCGCGCACGGTCTCCGATTGCCGGACGACGACCGGCAGGTCTTCTGGCACCAGCCGCCCGAGTCGCCGGCCACGCCAGATCGCGACGACGATGACCGCGATCACCAGTTGCAGGAACGCCAACTTCAACCGGCTCGGCAGCAGTGACAGCACACTGCTGTGCGGTCCATTCGACACCGCGGCGATTGCGGGCGGCACCAGCCAAGTGACGTTTGGGTGAGCGTCGAGCAGCCCGATTGCGAGTGCGGCGTTGCCGTCCTTCGCGAGCGACGAGTTCGTCAGCGGAGTGCCGTCGGACAGCAACGTCACGCGATGGCCCGACCTGCCGAACGTCACCAGCGCGTAGCCGTCGCCGTCGGGATAGCAACCCTGGCCGCCATCGGGAACGGTGTAACCGTCACCCGACAACTGAGCCGAACCGGCAACAGTCGCGGCCGCCAACGTGCAGGCTGGCTGTCGCAGACTGCTTCCGTCTTCGGGCTGGACGGCGAGTGGCAGGCCGAGCGCTTGGATCTCATCGAGCCTCGCGCCGACGATCACGAGATCGACGGGCGTCGCCGCGATCGTGCTGAGCTCGTCGCTGCTCAGGTACTGCGGTGAGACGACGACCAACGTGCTCTTACTCGGGTCGAACTGATCGCTTGATCCGACGCTGGTCACCGTGAAGACGTGCACGCCTCGGTGTCCGAGCAACACGGCAAGTGCATGACTGCCGGACGCTGTGTAGGAACGCGGGTCGAGTGCACCACCGGTCGCCCCTGAACCCAGCGCGACGACGATCGCGCCGAGCACAACGACGACCCCGGCGCCGATCAGTAGACGCGACCGCCGCCAGCGTTGGCGGATCGTGGGATCTGTGCTCTGGCCGGTGCGGACCGCAGCTCCCTCAGCGGCCTGGGAGTCAGCTGCTGTGAACTCGTCGGTGGCGGTCATGCGCTGCTCACCAGGCCGCGATGCGAGCCGGCGACGCGAGCATCGAGTCTGCGCAGCAACTCTTCGTCGCTCGCAGTCGCTGCCCGGCCGCCGTACCAGACTTCGTCGAAGGTGGACGTCGCGATGCGCAAGTCGTCGGCAAGCGCGGGTAGCTGTTGCGCGGTTTCGCGGCTGAGTTCGTCGGCAGTTCGCCCGGGTCGTGGATCGAGCACGCCGCGATGCTCGAGTTCACGGGCAATCGCACGCAGCCGCTCGCGAATTGCCTCGGCCCAAAGGCCGTCAGCTGCAAACTGTGCCGCGGCTCGGCGGTGGTCGTCTGCAGTTGTCTCGCCAATTCCGAAGATCGCCTGATCCGCAGCGTTTGCCGTACGACGCAGAACGCCGACGCGCACAAAGATCAGGACGACGACAGCGGCCACGACCACGACGATGAGCAACAGGCCGACTGCGTGTCCGGGCGCGTGGCGGGTGCTCGCATCGATCAATTTCAGCAGCTTCTTCAGCAACCACTCGATGCCTCGATCGACAAGCGACGGATCGTTCTTGTGGTAGGCGCGTTTCGCAAGCTCCGCACGGGCCGCGGCTTGTGCGCCGTCGCGCGTCACAGGGTCGGGCGGCCCCGTTGCCGCAAGCCAGCCCCACATGCTCGGGCCCACGCTCCCGCCCACCACGCCTAAGCCGGGAAGCCCACGTGCGCAGCACCCGGGAAGCCGCCCGGTGTCGACATCGCCGAGGGCGTTGCCGCGGCCCGTGCGGCCTGGGTCAGTTGCAGGTCGAGGCCTTCGGCCCGCATTCGGCGGTCGACGTAGATCAGCGTCAGCGCTGCCGCGATCAACGGTTGGGTGAGCATCCAGACGCCCGCGCTCGCGATGACGAGCAGTACCAACGAGGCGGTCGACGGCGTGTGGCCATTCAAGGCGGACGCGAATATCACGAAGTACACCGGCAGCGACAAGACGCTGCTCGCGATCGAGACGATGATCGTCACCAGCGCCCGCAATCCCCATGTGCGCCAGAACGCGCCTCTCACCAGTCGCCACGATCTCGCGATCGAGGCGCCCGGCCCGCGGCGTTCCAAGATGAAGATCGGGACGGCGACCGCAAGCCGCCCCCACAGCAGCCCGCCCAGCACGACGGCGGCGATACCACCGAGCACACCGCCCGCGACGCCCAAGCCGGGACTGACCAGGCCGAGCAGGATGCCGAGGATCACAAGGACAAACGGCGTGAACGGCAGGATCTCGGCGAGGATCGAGACCATCAGGAGACCGAACCAGCGTTTGCGGATCGATCGGAGGATCTCGCGACCGTCGGCCGGCTGGCCGATCACGGCCTTTCCGACAACGCCTGTGACGATGCCGGCGAGCAGGGCAACGCACAGCGCATTGACTACGAGCGAAACCAGGTATCCGGTCGCTGAGAGCCCGGTTGAGTGCAGGTTGTCGCCGCTGCTGTCAGTGGAGTTCGTACTAAACGACGTCGAGCCAAACGTGCCCGGCACATTGTTGAGCGCGAGGCCGACGCCGAGACGGATGAGGGCGGCGGCGACCGCGAGCACCGCCGCGAACCCGAACACGATTCTCGGATGCTTGCGGATCGTCGAGAAGCTGCCGTCAAGCACCTCGCCGACCGACAACGGTCGCAGCGGCACGATGCCCGGCTTGTACTCCTGCTGATAGCCCCCCCACTGGCCGTACTGCGTACCGCCGTATTGGGGGTCCTGCGGGTATTGGGGGTACTGCCCGTATTGGCCGTACTGGGGCGGCGGCACGTTCTGACCAGGAGGCCCGTACTGCGGCGGCGGACCGAACTGGGGGTTGGGCACGTAGTGCGGGGGTGGCCCGAACTGGGGGTTGGGCACGTATTGCTGGGGTGGCCCGAACTGGGGGTTGGGCACGTACTGCGGCGGTCCAGGTTGTCCGTGTTGGCCGGACGGCGGCCCGTAGTCGCCGTACCGATGGCCGGGCGCGGGTGGGGGCGGTTGTTGCCATCCCCACGACGACGCGGTCGGCGGTGGTGCCGCACTTCCGGCCGGTGCCGGTGAAGTGAAGTACTGCCACGCCGGCGGCGGGGTCGCAGGCGGTGGCACGGCAGGCGGTGGCACGGCTGTTGGTGGCACGGCAGGCGGTGGCACGGCTGTTGGTGGCACGGCTGCTGGTGGCTCCGCTGCTGGTGGCTCCGCCGGATCGACCCAGCCGGGCGTCTCGCCCATGCGCTCTCCCGTAATCGCGACGCTCGGACATCTGCCACTGTGAGCCAGTCGCCGCCTGTCAGCCAGTTATCGTGTCACGGCCAGGCGACCTAAAGCGCCGTTCGGCTCCGGCGCTATCCCGGTGCGGGGCATTTGCGCGGCACTAGGCAGACAACCAGTCGGAGCTTCCAGGAGTCTGCCCCTGTGCGAGAGTTCATCCAACCTGCTGGCGGCCGGAATCACTTTTCGGTGGGACGATGAGTTGCATGAGGGCAGATGGCACCATGAAAGCCATGAGTGCAGTGCCGGCGACACGATGAAGGGCCGCGTGCTGGTCGTCGACGACGACACGGCACTGGCCGAGATGCTCGGCATCGTACTGCGCGGCGAGGGGATCGAACCCTTCTTCGTGTTCGACGGTGACAAGGCGCTCGCGGCCTTTCGCGAGACGAAGCCTGACCTCGTCCTTCTCGACCTGATGTTGCCCGGCACCGACGGCATCGACGTCTGCCGCCAGATTCGGGCAGAGTCCGGTGTCCCGATCGTCATGCTGACCGCAAAGAGCGACACCGTCGATGTTGTCGTGGGCCTTGAGTCCGGCGCCGACGACTACGTGGTCAAGCCCTTCAAGCCGAAGGAACTGGTCGCTCGACTACGCGCAAGGCTGCGCCGTACTGACGAGCCGGCTGCGGAGACCATCACGATCGGCGATCTGTCGATCGATGTCGCCGGTCACGCGGTGAGCCGCAGTGGCGGGCAGATCCCACTGACGCCGCTCGAGTTTGATCTGCTCGTCGCGCTCGCGAAGAAGCCACGCCACGTCTTTTCCCGCGAGGTCCTGCTCGAACAGGTGTGGGGCTATCGGCACGCGGCCGACACCAGGTTGGTCAACGTGCATGTGCAGCGGTTGCGGTCGAAGGTTGAGCTCGATCCCGAGCGTCCCGAGATCGTCGTGACCGTTCGCGGTGTCGGCTACAAGGCAGGGCCCGCGTGAGCCCGAGCACCCGTGTGAGCCCCAGCACCCGCACCCGTACCCGCACGCGTCGAGGCGGTTGACGCTGTCCGGTCGCGGTCGTCTGCGCAGCCTCGCCGGCCGCGTTCGCCGAAGAGTACGGCGGGTGCTGCGGCGAGTGACCCGCCGCTGGCGACGATCGATTCAAGTTCGGGTCGTCAGCAGCACGCTGGTCGTCTCCGCGATCGTCGTTGCCCTCCTCGGCTTCGTGGTGCTGCAGCAGGTCAAGGAGGGCCTCATCCAGGCCAAGTTGAAGTCCTCGGTCGCTGAGGAGCAGCTTGGCGTGACCAACGCTCGCACGCTGCTGTCCAAAGAAGCCGGCTCCCTCGACGTCCAGGCGCAACTACAGGAAGTCGTGCAGGCGCTCAGCCCGTTGCAGGGTGGCCAAGAGGGTGGCTACGAGGTCGTGGGTTACGAACTCGTGACCGGCACCCAATCCGCGACGGCACCTGCCCTTAACCCTGGCCTTCTCGCAAGCAGTGTGCCCGCGAGCCTGATCAAGGCACTGAACGGAAGCTCGCAGTACTACTACACGTACACCCGACTGGTCTACGACGACCCTCCTCGCTCGCCGGGCGGTCCGCACACCTTCTCGTCGTACCCAGGGCTCGCTATCGGCAGTTCGATGCAGGTGCCGGAGAACAGCTTCAACACCTACCAGTTCTACTATCTGTTCTCGCTCCAGCAGCCCCAGCAGACCCTCGCACTGGTATGGCGCACGCTGTTGTTCAGTGGCATCGCACTCGTCGTGCTGCTCGCCGGCATTGCATGGCTGGTTACCCGCCAGGTCGTGACACCCGTGCGAATGGCAGCGCGCATCGCCGAGCGCCTCGCCGACGGGCGCCTGCAGGAAAGGATGAAGCCCAAGGGCGAGGATGATCTGGCCCGGCTGGCCGCATCGTTCAACAAGATGGCCGACAGTCTGCAACGCCAAATCCGACGATTGGAAGAACTCTCGCGCATCCAGCGCCGGTTCGTGTCCGACGTGTCGCACGAACTGCGGACGCCGTTGACCACGGTTCGCATGGCGGCCGACGTCTTGCACGACGCGCGCGCCGACTTCGACCCGGCGAGTGCGCGATCCGCCGAACTCTTGCAGACCCAACTCGATCGCTTCGAAACTTTGCTCGGCGATCTGCTCGAGATCAGCCGCCACGACGCGGGCGCCGCATCGCTCGAGGCCGATGCACTCGACGTCCGCGACCTTGTTCGAAGAGTTGTCGACGCGACCGAGCCGCTCGCCGCTCGGCGTGGCAGCACCGTGACTGTTCACATGCCCGATGAACCGTGCATCTGCGAAGCCGACGGCCGTCGCGTCGAACGAATCTTGCGCAACCTCCTGGTCAATGCTGCCGAGCACGGTGACGGCAATCCGATCGACGTGTACGTCGTCGCCGACGCCGCGGTGGTGGCGATCGCGGTGCGCGATCACGGCATCGGCTTGCGGCCGGGCGAATCGTCATTGGTATTCAACCGGTTCTGGCGTGCCGACCCGGCGCGGGCCCGCACGACAGGTGGGACCGGCCTCGGTCTTGCCATCGCGTCGGAGGATGCCCGCTTGCACGGCGGCCGGCTGCAGGCGTGGGGCGAACGCGGAAAGGGCTCGCAGTTCGTGCTCACGTTGCCCCGCCAGGCCGGGTCGATCGTGAGCGGCTCGCCGATCCCGATCGAGCCGCCGGACGCGAGCAGCGACGAGACTCCGCCGACTGACGGGACAACCGAAGCCAAGCCCGCGCCCCACCACCCTGGCAGCATTTTGGCGTTGCGGGGTCGACGTGGCTGAGCTCGGTGGTCGCTCCACGATTGTCGGCACCGGCCTATCGGTGATCGCCGCTCTCGCACTCGCGGCGTGCACCGCTGTTCCCGACAGCGGCCCGGTTCACGCCGGCCAGCAGCAGGAAGCGGGCGCCGCAGTGAACATTCACGTGAACCCGCGCGAACCTGTTCCAGGTTCACAACCAGACAGCATCGTGACCGGCTTCCGCTTTGCGAACGCCGACACGACCGAAGCGCTAGGCGTCGCAAAGGCCTACCTCGTCGACGGTGCGACTTGGCAGCCGAGTGGCGCGGTGGTGGTTGCCGACTCCGGCACGCCGCTCACCGATGTGTCGACCGGCCCGAACACAGTCACCGTCAAGGTGATCGACAATCAGATCGGCCAGCTTGCGGCCGACGGTACCTATCAACCGTCGCCATCGGGTCGGCAGATCGAGTACGACTACCAACTCACGAAGGACCCGAAGCAGAACGACCAGTGGCGCATCACGAACGCGCCGCCCAACCTCGTGCTCACTGTCGCGCAGATCCAAAGTTCTTATCAGGCGGGGTACGTTTACTTCCTGCGCCCTGATGAGCAAATGCTCGTACCTGTTCAAGTCTTCCTGCCTGTCACCCGCGACCTGCTGGCACAGGAGCTGCTCACGACATTGCTGGCCGGGCCGCCGGCGTGGCTGAAGCCGGCTGTAACCACTGCATTGCCCGGCGGCACGGCGCCCGGACCTACCCAGATCAATGGCGTCACGACCGTCGATCTCCCGCGCGGTGCCGCGACGCTTTCGGCAGCGCAGCGCAATGCGATGGCGGCGCAGGTTGCGTACACGCTGGCGAACACGCACACCCCGTCGCAGAACTTCGGTGAGCTGAAAATCCTGTCCGGCGGCCAACCACTGATCAGCAGCCAGCAACTGCAGACTGCGGCCGACTGGCCGTCCTTCGATCCCGACGCGCTGAACGTCAACTTCTACTACAGCGACAGCAGCCATCTGACTCGCGACCACTTAGGTCGGCTCGTACCGGGCGATACCGGCGAACGCGACACGACCCCGCTGCTTGCGCCAGCCGTCGCACCGCGGACCGGCGCCGATGCAGCAGACCAGTTGATCGCTGGTGTGGTTCAAGACGACACCGGCAAGGAGTCGCTCTACGCCGGCCCATTGCTCGCGCCCAAGCAGTTGCTTACGGGCAGCAACTTCACGACGCCGTCATGGGATTCACTTGGCAACCTCTGGACCGTTCAGCAACAGCAGAGTTCAAGCGCGCCGAAGGTGCGGATCGCGCCGTCCGGCAAGGCGGCGCTGACCGGGTCGGTCGCGGTCCCGCCCATCCTCGCGAACAAGTTCATCGAGGACTTGAAGGTGTCCCGCGACGGCACCAGAGTTGCGGTGCGCGCGGTCTCGACGAACGTCAGCCAGGTGCTGGTGGGAGCGGTCTCGAAGGACGGCACGTCGATCGTGAACTTCTACCCGGTTGCGCCTGGCCTGACCTCGGTCACCGACTTCGTGTGGGCGTCATCGACGAAGCTCGACATTCTCGACACGGTGCCCAACACCAACGAGCCAGGCACGACCAGTCAGCTTTGGAGCGTGGACGTCGACGGCTGGGCGCCGTCACTGACGCAGGGGACGGTTCTAACGAACGCAGTATCGATCGCCGCCGCGCCCGGCCAACCGCTGGTCGTCGCGACGTCTCTCGACCAAATCGAGCAGCTCAGCGACGGGCAGTGGCAGTTCGTCGGCAACGGATCGTCGCCGCGCTACCCAGGCTGAGCTTCGAAATCGAGGTGTGGACGGCGGGGGCTGGCCGCACAGGTCACGCACCGAGGCCCGTACGGGGACGTCGTTAGCGCGACGCTTGCGATCGTGAAGGTTGTCGGGTCGGTGCTCGAACTCGTGCTGCCGTCGCGCTGCGCTGGATGCGGCCGGTCGGACGCCGCCGAGTTGCGGCTGCGCGGGTTGTGCCAGCCGTGCATCGCCGCGGTTCGGCAATCGGTTCCTGTGGCCTGGGAAATCGCGGTCCCCGGCACCCGCAGCGTCGTCCCGTCCTTTGCTGCGGGTGCATACGACGGCGTGATCCGGGCCGCGCTGCTCGACTACAAGGAGCGCGGCCGGCTCTGCCTGCGCAGGGAGTTGGGCGGCAGCCTCGCTGTCGGCGTGTTTGCTGCAGTGGGTCGCGACGACTCATCGGTCGTACTCGTTCCCGTTCCCTCAGCGACGGCCACTCGACGGGCCCGCGGTCACGACCCGGTCGGCGCGATGGCGGTCACCGCAGCTGGCTACTTGCGAGCCACCGGGCGCAAGGTCGAGGTTCGCGCGTTGTTGCGGCAGCGCCGCGCTGTAGCCGACCAGTCCGGACTCGACGTCGACGAGCGCCGCGCCAATCTTGGTGGGGCGCTGGGCGTGCGGCGGCCTCAGTCGGTGCGCGGACGTCGGGTGGTGGTCGTTGATGACATCGTGACGACCGGCGCCACCGCGGGCGAGGCAGCTCGGGCGCTGATGAACGCAGGTGCGCTTGTGATCGGTGTTGCGAGCGTCGCTGCCACCCTCCGGCGGCACCCGGCCGCGTCCGGTGATCTGTCCGGCGCTGCCTTGGCGGGCTAGGTTGAAGAGGTGGCGTCCGTCCGGGTCCGTGGTTGCGTCGGTAGGTACCTCTGCCGGTTAGCCGATGCCAGTCGCAGGCAAAACGGTCCACGTAAGGCGACTTGTCGTCGTCCGATCACGGTGCGGCTTAGAAGTAAGTCCTGCCTCGCCGGCGGTCCACATGGCTGCCGACCGAGAGAAGGTCAGTAGTGGCACCGATGCGCAACTGCGCGCCGCGAGAACCTCCGCAGGCGAATGTGGGGTCGAAGACCAGGTCGGCCGGGCGGGCGTCACACCCTGGATCGGGGGCGTCGCGCCCCGGGATATTGGGAAGGAACCCGGCGACGGGACCGGACCATCAGTTCTCGACGGGGACCGGACCATAAGTACAGAGGGAGGACCTGCGGTGGACATCGTGGTCACCGGCCGGCGGATCGACGTCCCGGCTCAGCTCCGCGCGCACGCCGAGGAGAAGCTCGCCAAGGTGCCGAAGCTGGCGCCGAGGGCCCAGCGCGTCGACGTCGAAATTTCTCGTGAACGCAATCCGCGAATGGCTGAGCTCAGTGAGCGGGTCGAACTGACCTGCGTCTCGCCTGGTCCGGTTATCCGCGCAGAGGCCTCCGCGCGCGAGATGCTCGAGGCGTTCGATCTGGCGTGGGTAAAGCTCGAGTCGCGACTGCGCAAGGCGGCCGAACGTCGCCACGTGCATCGGCGCATCCGGAAGCAGGCCTCGGCGGCGGTCACCACGAAGGAGCTCGGCCGTCGGGCAAACGGAACTGGCTTCGCGGTGGCCGAAGTCACGGCAACTGCCAGCGATGACGCGGCCAGCGAGGATCGTGACGCGTTCGGCGACGGCTCGCTCGACGAGGCGCCTGGTCCGATGCTGGTACGGGAAAAGCTGCACAAGGCATCGCCGATGACCCTCGATCAGGCGCTCTACGAGATGGAGCTCGTCGGGCACGCCTTCTTCCTCTTTGTCGACGAAGAGAGCGCGCTACCAAGCGTCGTCTACCGCAGGCATGGGTATGACTACGGCGTGATTCGGATCGACACTGGTTCTGACTCGACGGTGCGCAAGTGACTCGCGGCCCGTGTCCGTACGATGTGCTCAGGGGGCTGGCCCCGTGAGGCCTGCACGTTCGAGATCGCTGATGAGCAGGCTGCCGGGGAGGCGCTGTGAGCGACGGGCACGACGGGATGGCTGAGGTACGCCCACTCGTCAGTCGCGGTGACTCGCCGCGCGATGGCCGGGCGCTCGGTATGGAGCCGTCGAGCGTGGGTTCGATGAGCAAGCTTGCGGCTGGTGACCCGATCCGGGTTCTCGTGGTCGACGACCACGCGCTCTTTCGGCGCGGCCTCGAGATGGTGCTCGCCCAGGAGCCCGACATCGAGTTGTGCGGCGAAGCCAGTGACGGTTCCGAAGCAGTGGCCAAGGCAGCCGA
>Ga0265340_10000947_pt1 | contig 16520 bp, 9 predicted proteins | sample 4CB225metaG_FD_202082 | JGI IMG/M metagenome (GOLD analysis project Ga0265340, IMG submission 202082) | Rhizosphere microbial communities from Carex aquatilis grown in University of Washington, Seatle, WA, United States - 4-CB2-25 metaG | ecosystem: Host-associated > Plants > Roots > Rhizosphere...
GCCCACGACCAGCTACATTGGCCACTACATTGACACCAGCGCGGCGGGCAACGGCAACAATACCAGCGCCATTCTGGCTGAGGTCTGCAAGATGATTACTAACCCTGACCCCAACGGTAACGGCTACTATGCGGTATATGTGGACGCGAAGCGCGGGAGCAACGGCTACTGCGCCTACCATAGTGTCGGCACCTGCGGCGGCAAGACTGTCCAGTTCGCCTTCTTCTTCAATCTGGATGCCGACGCGGGTTGCGATCCCGGCGATACCTCTGGACTGCGCTCGCAAGGTATGGCGGCGTTGGCCAACGTCGACGGCCACGAGTTGTCGGAAGCACGCAGCGATCCGGCGAATCCGGGCGCGTGGTATGACTCCAGCGGAGAGGAGAATGGCGACAAGTGCGCCTGGACCTGGGGCGCGCCTCTGGTCACCTTCTCCAATGGGACCAAATGGAAGATCCAGGGCGAGTGGTCGAACGCCGCCTACACCGCTGGTACCGGCTATCCCAACGGCAGCGGGCAAAAAGGCTGCTTGTCCGGGCTGTAACTCATTCAGCGATGTACCTACAGGCCTCCGGCAACGGAGGCCTGTTTTTTTGATCCAACCAGATGTGCGGATATTGCTTGGAGCCGCGCCCAGAGCGTCGCTGTTCTAGGCGAACGAGACGGACATAGACTACGCTGCCTACATGCTTCCTGTGTCGCGGGGCTTTCTAGCGGTTAAGTGCCTGAATGGCTGGTTGCAACCACGAATAGAAAAAACGATTGACCGATGGGAACTGCGAAGCTAGCAGGCTAAAGAGCGGTAGGGCGGTGAAGGAAACCATGCGAAACCAAAAATCGCTGCCAAGCTCGCCCGGCTTAGTATCGGTGATGTAGCTCAGGATGGCGTCTCGGTGGATTTGTGAGAATACCAGCCCGACCACAACGACGACGAAGGCCAGCAACACTATCAGCAGGATCTGGACGGTTGCCTTAGGCTCAAATGGATATTGCGTAATGCCAATCAACGTAAGTACATACATCCCTCCTATGGCAACGATCAGGGTCCTGATCCTCACCAACATTACCAGGAGAAAGTTAACGTAAACCATGCATACGCAGCGCTCCCAGGCACGCATGCCGAGCTCGTAGGTAGTATCGGTATCGACGAGGAGCTTCTTCTCTTCCTTATGCTCTGCCCAGCGCCGGGCCAGGAGGTCCAGAGCACGGCCTGTCACCTTGGCGACTTGTGCCTGATACTTGCCGAACTGCCGGATCAACTCCCGTTCGGCCTCACGATGCCGCCACCAGTCCAAAGTATAGGGATGCTCAAGGAGCTTCACCCTACCAGCACAGCTCAAGGTGTCGTTCCACTCGCTTTCCAGATTGCCTGCTTCGAGAGGATAGGTTTTCAGCGCGCAATCCAGCGCCTCTTTTTCCCGGTGGAAGATGCGCTGGAACTCCTGCAGACTGCCGGCGCCGATACGCCAGATAGGTTTCCAGGAAAAGCCCTTAATAGTCTCGAATCCCTGGCGCAGCGGCAATGAGTCCAGCGCCACGAGAAGTTTTCGGACACCCAACCAGATTTCCCACAAGCGGACCGTGGCCAAGAATATGCCCCCCACGGCCAGGGTGAAAAACACGGACATGCACGCCTCAAGGAAAGGGCGCTCTAGCGATAGCAGCGGATGAGGGTGACTACCCATCCACCAAAGGACGGCACAGAACACCACCAGCAGGAGCGCGTATCCGAGCGCCGATAGAGGCCGAAGGTTCAACGCTCCCCGAAGTGCCGGCAATGCCTTTATACTGACGCCCTGCACGGTGGGTTGCATCATGCCTTTGGGCAGCCGCGGGCGCCGATGATCGAGTACAGCATAGCCCGCAGCAGTATGATCGGCCCACCACAGCCAGACGGTCAGAAAGAAGAACGTCGGCATGATGAAAGACAACCCTGACGTAAGCTGTGTCGCGCGCAGCGTCGCGAAACGCACGATAAAGGCTGGGGTCTCCTCGGGCTGGCCCCAAAATATCTGGGAGAACAAAACAAGACAGCCAGCGAGAAACAACAGTGGCCACACCCACCCACGGTGCCAGCGAACTCCCTTCTGCCCGAGTACCGCACGGTTGAGCAGGTCAACAAGCGTGCAAAACAGCACCATTATTAGCGCAAAGTCGAGGAAAATGTCGAGCCTAACGTCTCCCTGGTCTGCGTATTTCATAGTAGGCCACAGCAGAATAACGAGGATCAGCACCAGCGTTAATCCGGTGAGGAGAACCAGAGTGGCGCGCGGGTCCAATGCGGCAGGAGCGAACTTGGCATCCGATTGTGTCTTGGCCAGTACCGAGGCCCGCCAAATGGAAATTGAGAACGCGATGCCCAAAAGGACCCCCGCTAATTGCACCACGCGCCAGGAGTTCGGGATGCGCACGCGCCGCACTCGGCCAGACATTTGATCGTGAACTCTGGGCAGAGTTGTCACCAACTCTTCGCCTGAATAAGGTCCGAGATTGGCAATTGGCCAGTAGTCGTCCCGGCCCAAGGCCAAAACGTGCACCGGCGGAGAATCATAGTCGGTGCTGCGGTTGTTCGGATCCCATTCGTACAACCAGCCATACTGATACAAGCGCAGTCCGCTCGACCGACCGAATTGGGGATGCGTCCCCAGAGCATGTCGGCAGCCACGCCCCGGATGGTCGTCGTCCTGTGCACAGGCAGAGCCTGACGAGGTGTTGTCCGTGACCCAGGCGGACAGCAGGGAGCGCATGGCGTTGTAGGTGCCTGCCTCGTTGGAACTGGGGAAGATGCGCTCCACGTGTGCATCTTCAAAACTGTGATAGTTATGGTTGGCCATGGGCGTGAGGGAGTATGTGCTCAAGGCAAGCAGTCCGTGCAGCCTCGGGTCTTCGGCTTCGCGGCGAAACAGGAGGTCGGCATCGATGGTCACAACCCTTCCCTGGGGGTATTCCGTACGCAGGAAACGGGCCAGAAAGAGGGCATCCATAGGGTCGGTGGCCCGCAGTATGATGAACTTGACTTTGTGGCGCTGTAGCTCCGAAACCACGTCAAGCATGATGGATTCTTGCGACAACGGCATTTGCTTGTAGGAATACTCTGCGATCGTATCGTTGGAGCCAGGAACATAATAATTCGATGGCAACGTCTCGCGAGGAGGTGCGTTGGGGTCATTCTTCGCCGGCACAGCCAACGAGTCCTGGTAGGCGGCGCGCAGCTGCGAGATTTCACGAGGGAAGTAAAGCTTCAAGAAACAGCTCTGGTCCTGCGTCGCTCTCTCTTCTTCGCAACGTTCCTTTTCAGTGGCCGAGAATGAGTGACGATCTTGGCCGCTGTCTCCCTTATTTTTCTCCTGCGGTGTCGCTGGCTCGGGAGGCGTATTCCCCGATTCTCCATAAGCTGTTTCATCTTCCGATAGGATTGCGATTTCCTGCGCGGCATAACCGCGCTCGGCAAGTTCGGGCTTGCAACCTTTCCTCAAGAACCGGCACAACATGCGTCTTAGAAATGGTTGCTGGGGCACTTCATACTGCTTCCCTGTCATGAACTGCACAAAACGTTCGATCATCACTTCGTCGGACTCGTGCAAGCTGACGAAGTGCACGTTAAACCGCTGTAGATCCTCGTCCTGATCGAAGCTCATGATGTGATCGCGGCTGCTGATGGAGCCGCTATGAATGCTCACAAGCGGGTAGCATTTCCCTGGCTGCTGGGTAGTCTTGTCCTTGCATTTCAAGAGCTTCGATAGAGAGTCGAGCGAGCCTGAAAACGTGGGCCCCAAAATCCGCAATCCGGGCTGTCGGTTCCCGTCAGGATGCCAGTTGGTTCGCAGGTCCTTGCCGGAAGCGGTTTGTATTACGTCGATAGCATGAAGAAACTGGCGCTTGCGAACTCCACCGGTAGGCGTTTCGCTAACCACCAGGACGAAGAGCGGCTGCATGTGCTGCTTCTGCTGCTTCTGCTGCTTCTGCTGCTTCTGCTGGTTCTGCTGGTTCTGCTGGTTCTGGTCGCCACGAAACGCGATAATTCCGGGGTAATCCTCTTTCCCTCTCTGATACCACTCGGCCGCAAGCCTGGTCTCGTAGCTAGACGGTTCTTCATGGACCTTGGAGTCCCAAGGCATTACGGCACGATCAAAGACGTAACCTTCATCCTGCGCTGCTTCTTCGATCACGTCGACCGTGCGGTCAAAAATCAAGGCCAAGTGAGTGTGAACGGGATCTGGTGCTAGTGCAATGACGAAATTGCTTGGGTCACGGCACTTTTCGCTCGCCGCGCGGTCCTCTGTTTGCTCTTGTTGCTCCTGCTTCTTTTCGTCGTCGGTCTGGTAGTCTCGGACCTGGCATGTCTCCCGGATTACCCGCTCAATCTCCCGGCGGTACTCATCTTTGCCCTGTTGCCATATCTGTTCGTGGGCACGTTCCCTGCGTTCAGCAGTGTTTCCCGGGTCGTCTGGATTGTTTTTTCCCGGGCTGGTTTTCGCAGGAGGCTGTGCGGCGACATCGTGGGTCAGGCGCGCTCCTGGCGCTAACCACAGCGATACTAGCACCGTGCCGACCAGAACACTTATACCGTTGCGTTCCATCTCGCTCTGTCCGAAGGCAGATGGCCGATATTAGCACTGCTGTCTGGACAGTCAATACTGCGCGGGAAATTATTCGTTGCTTAGATTCGGCCTAATCCCACCACCAACCGGCTATGCGTAGGAACATGGATTGCGGCACAGACCTAGGCCAGGGGCCTTTGTTCTTAGATGGCCGGAGGGCTGTCATCTCAAGCGGCCAATTTACTGCCAAGTGCGATACCATGAGCTATTCGGCTGCATCGCGCGCCTGATGCGCCACTCACGGTTTCTTATGAAAGACTTCTACATTTCCGATTGCGCCCGGATGGAGAACCAGACCATCACCTCGCTGTTCGTCGTGGCCAACAAGCAGGTGAAAACGAAAAAGAGCGGCGACCTTTACCTGTCCGTCGTTCTCGCCGACCGCAGTGGCCAGCTCCAGGCCAACATGTGGGACAACGTGGCCGACGCGCTCGATGCCTTCGAGCAGGACGACTTCGTCAAGGTGAAGGGCATCGTCCACAAGTACAACGGCCGCTGGCAGCTCACCATCCACAAAGTGCGCCGGCTGGGCGACTCGGAGATCGACTACTCCGACTACATCCCCAAGACTACGAAAGACATCGAGCAGCTCTGGCGCACCCTGGGCGAATTTGTCGACAGCTTCGAGAATCCCTGGCTGAAGTCGCTGGTCAAGGAGTTTATGTCCGACGACGCCATCGCGACAGCCTACAAGAACGCGCCCGCGGCCAAAACGCTGCACCACGCGTTCGTTGGTGGCCTGCTGGATCACGTGGTTTCGCTGTTCACGGTTTGCGATCTCGCCGCGCGCAACTACCCGCAGGTGAACCGCGACCTGCTGTTGACCGGCGCTTTCCTGCACGACATCGGAAAAATTCACGAACTCACCTATCAGCGGTCGATCGCGTACACCACCAAGGGCCAGCTCCTGGGGCACATGATCATCGAGCTGGAGATGCTGCACCTGAAACTGGCGCGGCTGCCCGGTTTTCCCGACGAACTGAAAATCCTGCTCGAGCACATGATCCTCAGCCATCACGGGCAGTATGAATTCGGCTCGCCCAAGCTGCCCATGTTTCCCGAGGCGCTCATGTTGCACTATCTCGACGATCTCGACTCCAAGATGGAGAGTATGCGCACACAGTTTGAGCGCGAATCGGAACTCGACAGCGCCTGGACCAGCTATAATCCGTCGCTGGCGCGTCCCCTGCTCAACACCAGAAAGTTTCTGGAGAAGGGACTGTCCGCCTCAAGGGTGGCCGAATTGCCCAAGCCGGTTATCGCCACGGGTCCGTCGGGCGCTAACCCCGCTGACGAGCCGGCCGCCGCTGCGGAGCCCCAGCCCCAAGACGCGCCCTCCGCAAATGGTCCCGACGAACCATTGGCGTCGCCCTTGGACGCCCTGGAGCGCAAGTTTGCCTCGCACAAAGTGACACCCGTCGGCGGCAAGTCCAACTAAAGGCAATCCATGCTCGACTTTTCCCGTTTCCAATGGCTCTCGTTCGATTGCTACGGCACGCTCATCGATTGGGAGACAGGCATTCTTGGCTATTTGCGTCCGCTGCTGCAAGCCAAAGGTTGCACCGCCGGCGATGCCCAGATTCTGACCATGTACTCGGAGTTCGAACCGCGCCAGCAGACCGGTCCTTATCGCTGCTATCGCGAAGTGCTGGCCAGCGTGGTCCGTGACTTTGCGCGCCAGCTCCATTTTGAAGTGACGGACGACGAAGCCGCCGGACTTGCCGAGTCCATTCGCGACTGGCAGCCGTTCGCGGACGCGGTCGCCGGACTACAGCGTCTTCATCCCCGCTACAAACTGGCGATACTCTCCAACATCGACAACGACCTGTTCGCTTTCACTGCCTCCAAGCTGGAGATATCGTTTGACGCCGTCGTGACCGCGCAGCAGGTGCACAGCTACAAGCCGTCGCTCAATAACTTCGAGGCCTTGCTGCGCCGCTATGCCATCCCGCGCGAGCGTCTGTTGCACGTCGCCGAGAGTCTGTACCACGATGTGGTACCTGCTCATTCGCTGGAAATTGCAACCGTGTGGGTGAACCGCAGGCAAGGTAGAAAAGCAGCAGCGACGAAGCTGGTCCCCGCACAGCCCGATCTGGAAGTGCGGGACATCGCCGCCCTGGCAGAGGCAGCGGGAACCTAAGACTTGCGGCTAGGGACGCACCTTGGTCAAAGGAGCGGAAGAACTCGCGCCCGCGTCCTTGCCGGATCGATCGTAATCAACGCACCCCGCTCTAGTTCTTCAATCAGTTGCTTGATCGCAAGCACGACCGCTGTCCCCATTCTAGCCGGAGATGTTTCTTGTCCCCGAAGCTGTATAACGCTTGGTCCACGGCGTGGCATTGACGCAAGGAGCGCTCCAAAATCCAGATCATGGGTGAATACGACGCATCTGTTCTTGGTCGCCCAGTCGAGGATTTCGCGGTCTGGAGCAGTCGGGCTTCCGGTGGCGCTCCAGTGATAGGCCTCCCAGTTCTCGCGCCTGAAGCCTTCAACCCAACTCGGCGGGAGATTCATGTCGATGAGGATCTTCACGCTGATTTCAAGTCGACCTCGCGCTCTTCGGAGCGCAATGCGGCATACGAAAGAGCTTGAGCAACGTCCTCGGCCTCGAGGTAGGGGTAGAGTTCCAGAATCTCAGCTGTGCTGTGACCTTCGGCGAGCATGCCAACAATCGTTCCGACGGTGACGCGCATGCCACGCACGCAGGGTTTGCCACCCATTACCTGCGGGTCAATTGTGATTCGATCAATGGCCATCTCTTGCTCCAGTTTCTCCGACTTTATCAGCGAAACACCCCCGACTCAAGAGACAGGCGGGCAACTGGGACCAGGATTGCCGGCCTATGAATTGAGCTTCAGCGCCTTCAGTGTTCAATTCAGTCATGCAGTATTATCTTCCTCACCATGAACCGTGGCCAAACTTGGCCATCTCACCGGTGGACACTATGAAGTCAATCCCGGCGCAGGAGCAACCTCCCGCGCCCAATGCTACCGGCGTGGTGATCGCGCTGGCGGCTGGCCTGGTCGTTCTACATGTTCTTACCAACGGCCAGTACGGTTTCCATCGCGACGAACTGGCCACGCTGGACGACGCCCGCCATCTGGCTTGGGGCTACGTTGCCTATCCCCCAATCACGCCGTTCTTCGGACGCATACAACTTGAACTCTTCGGCCCATCGGTTCGTGGTGTGCGTTTCCTGTCCGCGATGGCGCAGGCAATCGCCGTCGTGCTGTCAGGATTGATGGCCCGCGAGTTGGGCGGCAAGCGGCTAGCGCAGATTGTGGCGGCCCTGGCGGTTGCCATCGCTCCGGTTTCTCTGGCCGCTGGAGCGCTGCTGCAGTACGTCACCTTCGACTATTTGTGGTGGGTATTGACTGCCTACCTGATAATCCGCCTACTCCGGACCGAAAATCCGCGTCTCTGGCTAGGAATTGGCGCCGCTATCGGTCTGGGCATGATGACCAAGTATTCGATGCTCTTCTTCGTCGCTGGCATCGTGGCAGGACTGCTGCTGACGGACGCCCGCCGCTACCTCAAGAGCAGCTGGCTGTGGGCGGGTGTCGCGCTTTCGTTACTGATATTCCTGCCCAACCTGATCTGGCAGATCCAGCAGCATTTCATTACCCTCGATTTTCTGAAGCACATCCATGCGCGTGACATCCGCTGGGGTCGTACCAAGGGCTTTCTGCCTGACCAGATCTACATCGCGGCCAACCTGTTTACCATTCCGCTGTGGGTGGCCGGGTTGTACTTCTACTTCCGCAAACCCGAAGGCAAGTCCTTTCGCATGGTCGGCTGGATGTTCGTCGTCCCCTTTGTGCTGTTTGTCATTGCCAAAGGTCGCGGCTATTACATGGCCCCGTCTTATCCAATGCTGCTGGCGGCGGGAGCGGTTGTAGAAGAGCGATGGCTGGCATCGATGCGATCGACGCGCGCGCGAGCTTGGCGAGTGGCCACGTTTGGCGTCCTGACAGTGGGTGGCGTCTTGATGGCGTTTTTCGCATTGCCAATGACGCCGGTGAATTCCAGCCTGTGGAACATAGCAGTCAAGGTGAACGACGACTTCCGCGAGGAACTCGGCTGGCCGGAGCTGGTGGCCGAGGTTGCGCGCATCCGCGACACTCTGCCGGCCGGAGAGCGGGACCATGTCGCCATCCTCGGCGCCAATTACGGTGAAGCGGGAGCCATCGACATGTACGGTGCCGCGTACGGATTGCCGAAAGCCATCAGCGGCGTGAATTCCTATTGGGCACGCGGCTATGGCGATCCTCCGCCGCAGACCTTGATCGTGCTCGGCCTGTCGCACCACTACGTGGACGAGTTGTTCCAATCCTGCGAGCTGGCCGGCCACACCGGCAACCCGTACCGCGTATCGAACGAAGAGAGCAAAGACCATCCCGACATTTTCATCTGCCGCAACCTGCGCGACCCCTGGCCCGAATTCTGGAAGGACTTCCGGTACTACGGGTGAGCTCGGTGCCGTCCGACGACGATCCCGCGTGACAAGTCACATTCCTTGGCCTAGAGTCTGCCATATGCCTGATGTCTCCTCTCCGCCGCTCATTGCGCGCGCCAGCGAGCACCGCGGCCGCACCGCCATTGTCGATTCGAGCGGAACCTACACCTACGACCAACTCCTCGATGCCTCGGCCCGAGTGGCTTCGGCCCTGCTTGCCGGCCGCGACGATCTTGCCCAAGAGCGCGTCGCGTTCCTGATCGCGCCCCGGTTTGATTGGGTGGCAGTACAGTGGGGCATCTGGCGGGCGGGAGGCATTGCGGTGCCGCTGCCGCTCGGTTCTCCGGCGGCTGAACTCGGATATTTTGTCGATGACGCCCAGCCTGCCGCGCTGGTTTACGATGCGCCCTCGGCAAGAATCCTTCTGCCCATCGCTGCGGCGCGCGGAATTCGCGCCTATTCCTGCCGAGGAATGCTGGCACGCCAGCCGGCACCTTTGCCCGCCATCGCCGGCCAGCGGCGCGCCATGATTCTCTACACCAGCGGCACCACCAGCCGCCCCAAAGGCGTGGTCACCAGCCACGCCAGTGTCACCGCCCAGATCACGGCCCTGGCCGAGGCGTGGGAGTGGTCCGCCGACGACCGCATCGTGCTGTGTCTCCCGCTACACCACGTTCACGGCATCATCAATGTTGTCTCCTGCGCGCTGTGGTCGGGCGCAGTCTGCGAGATGTTGCCGCGCTTCGACGCCCATGCCGTATGGGACCGCATCGCCAGCGGCGCCGTGACGCTGCTTATGGCGGTGCCGACAATCTACGTCAAGCTCATCGCCGCCTGGGAGGCGTACCCGCCCGAGCGTCGCACCATCTTGAGCGAAGCCGCATCGCGGCTGCGCTTGATGGTGTCCGGCTCCGCGGCCTTGCCGGTCAGCACGCTGGAGCGCTGGAAGGAAATCACGGGCCACACGCTGCTGGAACGCTACGGCATGACCGAGATCGGCATGGCGCTGTCGAATCCGTACCGAGGCAAGCGCGTCCCCGGCAGCGTAGGCACTACCTTGCCGGGGGTCGAGGCGCGGCTGGTCGCCGAGAATGGCGAAGCCGTGCGACCCGGCACCCCGGGCGAGATCGAAGTCCGTGGCGCGAATGTTTTCACGGAATACTGGGGCAAGCCGGAAGCTACACGCGAGGCCTTCCGCGATGGCTGGTTCCGCAGCGGTGACACTGCTGTCATCGAGAACGGCGTCTATCGCATCCTGGGACGCACCAACATCGACATCCTCAAGACCGGCGGGCACAAAGTGTCCGCGCTGGAAATTGAGGAGACGCTGCGCGAACATCCGGCGGTCGTCGAGTGTGCGGTCGTCGGGGTACCCGATCTGGAGTGGGGCGAGCGAGTCGCGGCCGCCCTCGTGCTCAGCGATGGAAACGCGCTTGATCTGGAGACCCTTCGCACCTGGGCCAAAAAGCGGCTGGCAACCTACAAAGTTCCTTCGCGGCTCCTCATCCTGGAGGCGCTTCCCCGCAACGCTATGGGCAAGGTGACCAAGCCTGCCGTCGCGGTGCTGTTCCAAGCCGCTTCCCTCAAATAGCACCTCCGCCGCCCCGCTTGACCTCGTGTGGTATGCTGCCCCTCATCTTCCGAGTCTGGCGCCCGATCTTAGCTGAAAGAGGAGCCCCATGTCAGACACCGCGATTCCGTTTCCCGGAGTTGCCACCCACACCAAACTCAACCGTTCGCAAATCACCGGCTTCTGGGCTGCTTGGACCGGCTGGACCCTGGACGGCATGGACTCGGTCATCTATGCCCTGGTGCTCAGCCCCGCGCTGACGGAACTGCTCCCCAAGTCGGGAATCAAAGCCACGCCGGGAAATGTGGGATACGCGGGCTCAGTCCTGTTTGCGCTGTTTCTGGTGGGATGGGGACTGTCGCTGATCTGGGGGCCGATCGCCGACCGCTTCGGCCGCACCCGCGTGCTGGCAGCCACCATTTTTGTCTACGCCATCTTCACAGGCGCCGCGGCGTTGTCGCAGACGGTGTGGCAACTGGCGCTGTTCCGTCTACTGGCGGGCATCGGGATCGGCGGCGAGTGGGCGCTGGCAGGCACCTACGTCGCCGAAGCCTGGCCGGAAGACCGGCGCAAGATGGGCGCTGGCTACCTGCAGACGGGCTACTATGCCGGATTCTTCCTGGCGTCCGCGCTCAACTTCACGGTAGGAGCGCACTACGGCTGGCGCGCCATGTTCTGGTGCGGCCTGACGCCCGTCATTGTAGCTTTCATCGTCCTTCGCCGGGTGAAGGAGCCGGAGCGCTGGGAGCGCAAAGCCAAGGCGCAAGGCGTCCCCGAACACTCTCCCCTGCGCACAATCTTCAGCGAACGCTACGGCCGCCGCACGCTGGTCAATACGGTGTTGCTGGCGTCGGCGATCTGCGGCTTGTGGGCGGGCGCGGTATATGCGCCGACGGCCATCATCACGCTGGCCAAGAAGGCCGGGATGTTGCAACCGGAGGCCGTGCGCATGGCGTCGTTTGGTATGGGCCTGTTGTCACTCGGCACCATATTAGGCTGCCTTGCAGTTCCGATCATGGCCGAGCGCATCGGGCGCAAGCGCACTCTGGCGTTCTATTTCCTGGGGATGGCGGCGTGCATCCTGCTCAGTTTTGGCTGGGCGTTCTATTTGTCCCAGGGACTGAAACCGTTCATCACCGTGCTGTTCTTTCTGGGGTTCTTTGGCGGCAACTTCGCCATGTTCAGTTTGTGGTTGCCGGAACAGTACGACACTTCGGTCCGGGCCACCGCCTTCGCCTTCACCACATCGTTCGGGCGCTTCATCGCGGCGGGTGTCAATTTTGCAATTGGCGCGCTGGTCGTACGAATGGGGAACCTCGGCAAACCGGTGGCGATGACCGCCATCGCCTTTGGGATTGGCTTGCTGGTGATTCCGTTCGGGGTGGAAACCCGGGGCAAAACCCTGCCCGACTAAAAGACCACCTGGGTGCTAGGTGCCCGATTCCTTTCGCCTGCGTTCCAGGCAGGCTCTTTCGCGGCCTTTGCGAAAGGGCGGGAGCGAAGCAACCTGGACCGCCGGCCTTCAATCGAATGGTGGGGCCGTCATTTAACGTGCCGATGGTATGATTTCGCTTTCAATTCACCGGAGGACTGCAATGGCAAAAACTAAATCTGATGAGAATGAACAGGCAATTTCCCGCGAGCGTCTGGCGGAACTCTTAAACGAAGACCTTTCCCGCGAATACCAGGCCATCATCGCCTACGTTGTGTATTCCCAGGTGCTGAAAGGCGCCGCCTACATGAATATCGCCGACCAGCTGGCAATCCACGCCAAGCAAGAGTTGGACCACGCGTTGATTATTTCCCGGCAGATTGACTACCTCGGCAAGATGCCCGTGGTGACCCCCAAGCCCGTCCGGACCTCAGACGATCCGAAGCAAATGCTGCGCTTCGACCTGGAGAGCGAGGGCGAAACCATCCGCAATTACCGCGAGCGGGTCCGGCAGTGTGAAGAGCTGGGCGAGTACGCCATGGCGGAACAGATTCGCCAAATTCTCATCAACGAGCAGGACCACCAGATCGATCTGGCCACGGCCCTGGGTGAGGATGTTCCCGAGCTCAAGGGTTGGAGGGCAAGGATCTCCGGCAAGGGAAACCGCTAACGCCGGGCGGCCCAGCTAGAGCAGTTTCAGAGTTGGCGTAGACCTGGTAGAGCCCGCCTTTTAGGCTAGCGTCAAGATCGTCCCACACGATAAGGCTTGAGCCGCAGCGAACGCGGCGCTGAACCGCCGCTCTACCCGTGCTCGCCGGTCTACATCAATTCTGAAAACGCCCTAGGCGCCTTAGTGCGCCGAGCCGGGTTTCTTGGAGCTGCGGGTTTCCCACCGCGGCTACGATCTTTTCGGCGGCTTTCGAAACCATGGGATGTTGCCGCTACGGCAACCCTTCGATCTCTGCCGGTTTAGCTTCTGCCACCGCCGGCTTGACCTCCGCGGTGGCGGCCTGCGTAACCGGCAAAGCAGGATGGTGGTGCAACGCCTCGAAGCTCATGCGGCCCAGATCATAAGCGCCGTAAATGATGTTGGCCCGCCAGATGTCGCTGCGGAAGGTCAGGATCTGGCGGCGGAAATAGCGGAACACGTGGTTGCCCGCCTTAAAGTTGGTACCCGCTGTGTTAGCGGCCAGGCCGGGCACTACGGGCTCGCACGTCTTCAGCTGCACGACGGCCAGGTCCCCGTCGGTACGCACCATATCGCCGGTGGAGTTTTGCGTGATGTTCGCCATCCCCGGTCGCGGCACCAGGTGCACCGACTCCACACACCCGGCCATTTCGAGGTCGCGAATGACTTTGCTGCGCTCCTCGTCGATGTCGGTGGTGATGTGGTGCACAAACTGACGATGCTTGAGAGAAAGAGTCGCTCCTGTGTCGTGGGTCGAGGAACTCAGCCAGACGGTCTCGGAATCGCCGGACGACTCCGACCATTGCCAGATGCGCAGGTGGTCGCGGCGGGCATAACTATTCAGGCTCTTCTGCCAGTTCATGTCGGCTGGTTTGCCATCCAGGAGAAATGACCTCATGGGGGCTTGCGCGTAACCGCTGTTGTTGAGAAACGCGTAGAAGTCGCGCAGGAAGGAGCGTTTGGTGAAGGCATCGCTGGTGTTCCAACCGGCTTGCTCGAATGCCGCTTCCACCTGTTCGCGCGAGCCGACGAAGGCGAGATTCACCACGTCAGCATCGGCCAGCGCCGGGGTAGTGGAACGCCGCGGAAGCGACGCAGCGTCGCGCTCGAGATCCAACTCCGCGCTCGATTCCACCGCAATCTCGGCGGGCGGAACCAGAATCGGCGCAACCGACGGGACCGGCTCGGTCAGCTTGATGCGCAGGTCGGTACCTGCGGGAAGATAGATTTCTGGTTCAGGAAAGATGGGGAAGGTGGCCTTAAATGCGATCAAGCCGGCGTCGGAATAAGGGTTAAAAGTCGGAAGGTGCCGGAGACGGCTGTTGATTCTCCCCTGTGGCGAATCGCTGCTCCGAACTCCCTGAATAACGCCCTTGGTCGAGACCTGCTCGCGAGCATTTTCGACTTCCACCACTGAGGCAGAGATGCTAATGGGCTGCTCCGGGGTTACGCTAACCCGATCAAAGCGCAGGTCCAAGGCAGCGGTCTCGTGATAGATGCCCCAGCCAACCTTGCGAACGGAATGGACAACGCCCTCAATGCTGGTACCCACGGGAAAGACCACACCGTTGTCGCAGCTGGCAGCCTCGGTAAGCACACCGTAAACCGCATCGCCCGGCTTCGCGCTATAGGAGGAAACAGGAGCGCGCAAACGAATCCAAAGCGTCTGCCCTGCGGCCAGGCCATCACAGCCGAACGCCAGCCCAGAACAGAGAAGCAGTGACAAGGGGGCCACTCGGCGGCACAAACCGGGGAAGACTCTCATCCAGACCCACGTCATCCTTTGCAATGGAGTACGCACATCATAAATGATGAAAGCGTTGCGCCACGTGCATTCTTTGTTAATTAGACGGGGCGCAATTGCTTAAGCGTTGGATGCGGCACCATGGTGGAGTGAAACCGTTTTAGGATAAAGATGCGGTGACGATAGGGATTTGGCAGCCGGGCGGGTCTGGGAATTAGAGTTGGTCTCATAAATGAGTTTTGAAAGGGCACGACTTTACAGGCTGCGGAAAAAGTCTTCGTGAAGAGAGGCTCGGGTAGTGCGGCGCTTCAGCGCCGCGTCAGCCGCCGATCAAGAACCTGGCCTTTAGGCCCTGAGGTACGTGCCCTTGATGTCGCTGAGACCTGCGTACTCGCAGACTTTCGAACCGAGGTACCTCAGCGGCTAAAGCCGCCGCTCATCGGTTTCGGTTAACGCGGGCCTGAAGGCCCGCACTACCCGAGCAGTAGCATTGCCGATTTTTTCCGCAGCCTGTTTAGCCGCAACAGGCATTGAAAACATTGGGCTTCAGCTCCTGAGGAGAATCGAGCTCCCCCAGGCGCAGCATCTATGAGGAGAGTTCTAGTGGTCGAGCACGTGCCGGACCGCCGCAGCCAGCGATTCCATGGTGAAAGGCTTTTGCAGGTAGCGGATTCCGGGACGCTGATCGTCAGCCATTTGCGGTCGCAGCTCGGTATAGCCGGTCATCTGCAGGATCCTGATTTTCGGGTAGAGGGTCCGGATCCTGTCCGCCAGTTCCTGTCCGCCCATCCGCGGCATGATCATGTCGCTAATCAACAAGTCGATGGTTTGCGAGGTGTTCATTGCCAGGTTAAGAGCGTCCGCCCCATTGCCCGCTTCCAGCACGCGATAGCCCAGCTTCCCGAGTTGGTGGCTGATAAGTTTCCTGAGGTCGTCTTCGTCCTCAACTAATAACACGTTCTCCGTTCCTTTGGTTGTGGTTGCGTCTGCCTGTGCGATGACCGGGTAAACCTTTCGCTCCGCAACCGGGAGACAGATGCAAAATGTCGTCACCGCCTGAGGTTGGCTCTCCACCCGGACTCCTCCTCCGTTCTGGGTAGCGATCCCATAGACCGCCGACAACCCCAATCCCGTCCCCTTACCGCGTTCTTTGGTGGTAAAGAAAGGTTCGAAGATCCGGCTGCGTACTTCTGCGTCCATGCCGCATCCGGTATCGGACACAGACAGCAGTACGTAAGGTCCAGGGGACACCCCGCCATAAGATATGCACGCTGTCGCATCCAGCTGGAGGCATCGGGTCTCGATATGGATGGCTCCTCCGGCCGGCATCGCATCACGAGCGTTGACCACCAGGTTCATGACCAGTTGTTCCAACTGGCCGGCATGGATTTTGACGCAAGTGCCTTCTGCGCCCAGGTGCGCGGTCAGCTTGATGTCCGCTCCAATCAGGCTTCGTGCCATTTTCACGATCTCGGTCACGGACTGGTCGACCGGGGTAATTTCGGGCTCACCCGCGTCTTGCCGGCTGAATGCCAATAACTGTCGGGTGAGTTGGGCAGCCCTGCTCCCGGCCTCTTTGATCGCCCGCGCCCGCTTGGCCAGCGACGTGTCGGGGTCGACGTCGTCGGCGATCAGGTCGGCATAACCGTTGATGATCTGCACCAGATTATTGAAGTCGTGTGCCACGCCGCCCGCCAGCCGTCCGATGGCCTCCATCTTCTGGGCATGGAGAAATTGTTTTTGTAGCGACTTGTATTGCTCCTCCCTTAGCCTGCGCTGGGTGATATCGCTCATGACGAGCACCGACCCCACCGCTCTTCCTTCCTGCAGGAGAGGAGCACAGGAGACCGACACATGGATCGCAGTGCCGTTCTTATGAAAGTGCACCTCCTCCAGGGCCTGCAGCGTCTTCCCCGCCAGGTAAGCCTGGGCGATAGGACAGTCCGACTGCGCCAGCGGGGTACCATCCAGGCGTTTGTAGTGGCAGACGTCATGCACCACTTTGCCCAGCAGCTCGTCCATGGTATAG
>Ga0265340_10000949_pt1 | contig 16505 bp, 14 predicted proteins | sample 4CB225metaG_FD_202082 | JGI IMG/M metagenome (GOLD analysis project Ga0265340, IMG submission 202082) | Rhizosphere microbial communities from Carex aquatilis grown in University of Washington, Seatle, WA, United States - 4-CB2-25 metaG | ecosystem: Host-associated > Plants > Roots >...
AGCCGACCCGGCCGCCACGGTCGCCGCGCAGGTCGAGGCCGAGGAACAACCCGTCGGAGAGCTCGAGCGAGCCGGTCGGCACCGGCTCGCCGTCGAGGGAGAGGATCGGTTCGGATTCGTGGTGGCGACGTACCTCGTCGTCGGTGAGCTGGGCGCGGCCGATCGCGAGCCGCAGCTGGTTGAGCGAAAGGTCCTCGCGCACCCGCACCGGGAACGACAGCGGGACCACTTCAAGATAGAGCCCGCCGTGATAGCCGTCGGCGATCTCGTCGAAGCGCGAGCTCCCGTCGGTGATCACCCGGGTGAACACGTCGGCGCGGCCGGTCGAGCTCTTCGGGTTGGCCTTCCCACGCACTCCGGCCGGCAGCGACAGGCGCTCCTTCAGCGGGATCAAGTACGGCCGGTTGGTTTCGAGCACGGCACCTTCGCGGTGCAGGTTGATCTCGTCGACGATGAAGTCCTTGACCCGGCGCTCGACCGTGTCGGCGCCGGGCAGAAAGCTGCAGCGGATCCGGTACGCGACCTCGCCCAGCCGCAGGTCGAGGCTGGCCGGCTGGATATTGTCTTTCGGGATCGTGAAGCCGCCAGCGTCGATGACACCCTCGGCAATCGCCGAAGCGAGCCACTGACTGGGCAATACGCCCTCGCGTTCACCCGTTCGGCCGATCAGGTTTGTCACGGAGATCACGTTTTCATAGTAGAAGGCACAAGGTGGGGTCACCGTGCCAAAAAGGCGAGGTCATAGGGCGCGGGGAAGGTACACACATTGAAGGTTCCATTGCACATGTCGCTCGGCCGTCGGCCGCGCGTGATCGCCACGATTGCGGCCGTCGCCATCGGCTGCGGCCTGATGGCGAGCAGCGCCGCGTCCGCATCGACAGTGCTACCGGGACATCCGCAGCCCGCGCTGCACGCCCCCGCGCGCGAGATCGGGTACGCCGTCAACCGACCGCTGTGCTCGACCGTCGTGAAGGTCGGGCAGGTGACCTGCTACGCGATGCAGCGGGTTGCCGTGAAGAAGGGCACCCCGGGCGCGTACGAATACCTCAAGACGAACACCGTCGGGCCGGGCCCGGCGGGCGGCTTCACCCCTGCCGACCTTGCGTCGTTCTACGGCTTCAACCCGGCACTGAACCGGGCCGGCCAGACCGTCGGCATCGTCGACTGGTTCGACGACCCGCACATCCGCAGCGACCTCGGACACTTCGATGCGCAGTACGGCCTGAAGGCCGAGACCGCGAAGTCGTTCCGCAAGGTCAACGAGAACGGCAAGACCGCGCCGCTGCCATCGAGCTCGGAGGGCAAGACCTCCGCGGACGAGATCGCCCTTGACGTCGAGTCGGTCCGCGGCGTGTGCAACACGTGCAAGATCCTGCTGGTTGAGGCCAACGGCCCGACCGACACCGCCATTGCGACCGCCGAGAACACCGCCGTACGGATGGGCGCGACCGAGGTCAGCAACTCCTTCGGCGGCCCCGAGGGACCGCTGCCGGCCAAGATGGTCGCCGCGTTCAACCACCCGGGCGTCGTGATCACGGCATCGACCGGTGACGACGGCTGGTTCGACTGGGACTTCGCCAACAGCAAGACAGCGCCGCCGAACCCGCAGGCCGCGTCGTTCCCGTCAACATCACCCGACGTCGTGTCGGTCGGCGGCACCGGCTTCCAGCCGACCTCGGACACGACCGGCACCCAGTACGTCTGGAACAACGACGGCAAGGATGACATCAACGGCCTCAACGACGCGCGTTCCGACGGCGCGGGCGGCGGCGGGTGCAGCCAGCTGTTCAATGCAAAGAGCTGGCAGGCAAACTTCGCCGGATACAGCGCGACCGGTTGCGCCGGCAAGCGGCTGGCTGCGGACGTCTCGGACCTTGCCGACCCGGCCACCGGCTTCGACGAGTACAACACCTGGGGCGGCAGCGGCTGGATCACGGTGGGTGGCACGTCGCTCGCCTCACCGCTCGTCGCCGCGCTGTATGCCCTCGCCGGCGGCTCGGGCGGGACGCCCTACCCGGCGCAGACCATCTACCAGAATGCGAAGCTGCACCCGAGCTCGTTCACGGATATCACGATCGGCGGCAACAGCTTCTGCGGTGGCGACGACACGACGAGCTGCGGCAACGCGGTGCTCACCGACTTCGGCGGCACCAACCCCAACCCGAACGCGCTCGGTGCCGGCAGCGTCGACTGCAGCTTCCCGCGCAACACCACCGCCTCGTCGTCACCGCCGCTGAGCTCCGAGTGCAACGCGGTCATCGGTTTCGACGGCCCGTCCGGCGTCGGGACGCCGATCGGCATCCAGCTGTTCAAATCAAACAGCCCGGTGGTCTCGCTCACCACGCCGACGGTGGTGAAGCTGCACCACGCCGCGAGCTTCACCGCGCACGCGACGCCCCGCGCCAGCGGTGCCCACATCACCAAGTACTTCTACAGCTGGGGCGACGGGCGGAGCACGAGCAGCCACTCCGCGCACGCGAAGCACACCTACACGAAGTCCGGCACGCACACCGTGACGCTGACCGTCACGGACAGTTCGGGTCACCAGAGCGTGACCCACCGGAATATCACGGTCGGCAAGAAGCTCAAGATCGTCGTCTTCCGCTCGATCGTGATCCGCGCCGGTCACAAGGCCACGTTCAGTGCCGAGGTCATCGACCCGAACACCGGCGGCAGGCTCCGGCACGTGCACTGGAACTGGGGTGACCACCACACCAGCAGCGGCTTGAACGTGTCACACACCTGGCACCATTCCGGCAAATACCTCGTCAGGGTGACCGCGAGCGACTCGACCGGGGTGCGGACGACCTTCCACGCCAGGATCTCGGTCAAGACTTAGCCGCACCGGATCGTCAGCGGGCCGCCGGCGGTCGGCCCCGCTTCGGCAGCGGGCCGGCCCGCTTCGGCATCCGGCCCGCGCTCGTCAGGGCTTGGCGCAACAACATCTCGACGTTGAGGCTGCGATATTCATCCGTCGCCCATCGGGCCAGCGCATCGTGAACCTCGGGGTCGATGCGCAACAGAACAGGCTTGCGCTCCGGGCTCACGTGTAGAGCGACCCGGCATTCACGATCGGCGACGCCGGTTGATCGCCACAGAGGACAACCATGAGGTTGCTGACCATCGCCGCCTTGCGCTCTTCGTCCAGGGTGACGATCTCGCGCTCACTGAGCCGGGCCAGCGCCATCTCGACCATTCCGACCGCGCCTTCGACGATCCGTGACCGCGCCGCCACCACCGCGTTCGCCTGTTGGCGGCGGAGCATCGCCTGGGCGATTTCCGAGGAGTAGGCGAGGTGGCTGATCCGCACCTCGACGATCTCGACGCCGGCGAGGATGACCCGTTGCGCGACCTCGGTCGCAAGCTCGGTCGCGACGATGTCGGTCGAGCCGCGCAACGACGTACCGTCCTCGGTCGCGTTGTCGTACGGGTGGGTGGTGGCGACGTGACGCAGTGCAGACTCGGCCTGGACCGTGACGAAATTCAGGTAGTCGTCGACCGCGAACAGCGCTCGCGCTGTGTCCGCGACCTGCCAGACGACGATCGCGGCGATCTCCACCGGGTTGCCGTCGGCGTCGTTGACCTTGAGGTGGTTCGTCTCGAAGTTGCGCACCCGCACGTTGATCCCGCGCCGGTTCGTCAGCGGCAGGACCATGACCAGACCGGTACGACGGACCGTCCCAACGTATCGGCCGAAGAACTGCACGACGTGGGTCTGACCCGGCTGGACGATGGTCAGCGAGATCAGCACGATCACGGTGACCAGCACCGGTATCCAGGCCCAGCCCGGGTGCGAACCCCTGGCGACCAAGATCGCGGCGGCGACCGCGATCGCCAGCACGAGCACGCCGTACCAGCCGTTGATCGCGAGCGCCGCGCGTTCTTGAATCTCGACCCGCGCGCCTTCGTGTCCTACCGGCGCAGCCGCCGGCAACGGAACGTCCTGACCTGTGCTCATCGCGCTGCTCCCCACTCTAAGTGATATCTAAGTGATATCACTTTATGAAGGAGTCGGCAACTGGCGCGGGCTCAGCTCTTGGTGAGCATCACCTTCAAGGCCCCGGAGTCGCCGGCGTTGGCGAACACGTCGTAGGCCTTCATGATGTCGTTCAACGCGAACTGATGGGTGACGAACCGAGCAGCGTCGAGCTGCCCGCCGCGGAGCAGCTTCAGCAGCATCGGCGTCGAGTAGGCGTCGACCAGACCGGTCGTGATGGTGACGTTGCGGATCCACAGGTCTTCGATGTGCAGAGTGACCGGCGCTCCGTGCACGCCGACGTTGGCAATGTGACCACCGGGACGGACCAGCCGGGTGCAGAGATCGAAGGTGTCCGGCACGCCGACCGCCTCGATCGACACATCCGCGCCCAGCCCATCGGTCAGCTGGCGAACCCGCTCGACCGCGTCCTCGTTGTTGGGGTTGATCACGACGTCGGCACCGAACCGCTTGGCCAGGTCGAGCCGCGCGTCGGTCACGTCGATGGACACGATGTGACTCGGCGAGTAGAGCCGGGCGGTGAGGACCGCGGCTAGGCCGATCGGTCCGGCGCCGACGATCGCGACAACGCAACCAGGCTCGACGTGCCCGTTCAGCACGCCGACCTCGAACGACGTCGGCAGGATGTCGGCCAGCATCAGCACGGCCTCGTCGGTGACGCCGGGCGGAATCAGATACGTGGAGGTGTCGGCGAACGGAACGCGGACGAACTCCGCCTGTACGCCGTCAATCTTGTGTCCGAGGATCCAGCCGCCCCCGCCGAGGCACTGGCCGTAGGCGCGGTCGCGGCAGTATCGGCAACGGCCGCAGGCGCTGATGCACGACACCAGCACGCGGTCGCCGGGCTGGACCGACGTGACCTGGCTGCCGATCGCCTCGACGGTGCCGATCGCCTCGTGGCCGAGGATCCGGCCGGGCGTGACCGCGGGTACGTCGCCTTTGAGGATGTGCAGGTCAGTGCCGCAGATCGTTGCGGCGTCGACGCCGATGATCGCGTCGGTTTGGTCGATAACGATCGGGTCGGGCACATCGTCCCAACCCTTCTCGCCCGGTCCGTGATAAACGAGTGCCTTCATGGCCGTCCCTCTCTCCTCGACTAGCTCGTTTCACACTGCGCCGCGCGACCGACCTTTGCCTAGAGTCGGAAGTCTCGCCTTTCGGCCCGAATCCGAACGGTGATCCGCTACTGCCAACCGGAGGTATCGGTCCGGCGCAGGACGCCGCGGGTGGTCGCAGCGAACACCGTCCCGTCGGCGAGGGTGCACAGCGCATACGGCGTCGCGCCGGCCAACCCTTCGCTGCAGTCCGCCCAGGTCACGGCCTGGTCGTCGCTGCGGAACACGCCCGCGTCCGTGCCGAGGTAAACCCGCCCGTCGCGGTCGACCGCGATCGCATAGCTCTTGTCGGTGCCGGATCCTGGCGCCGAGAACTCGAGCCAGTTGTTGCCGCCGTCCTCGGATCGGAGCACGGTGCAACGCTGGGCGGCTGCATACAGGCGGCCCGCGCCGTCCTCGGCGACGCCGTACACCGACATCGCGGGCGTGGTCAGCCGCTGCCACTGCGCCCCATCGTCGGTCGAGCGGAAGATGCCCCCGCGCTTGATGCCGGAGCCCGGATCACCGGTCGTGACGAGCAGGTGTCCCGATCGGGTGCGGAGCAGGTCGAAGACGAGCGGATCGGTGATCTCCGCGCAACCGGTCCAGCGATGGCCGTCGTCGACCGACCGGTAGAGCCCGGCCCCCAGAGTGCCTGCTAAGACGACGTGCGCGGCGGGTTGGCCGACGACGTACGCGCGCTTCCCACGCAGTCCTGACGGTGACCAGTCCCCCGCATCGCCGGTTCGTCGATAGACGCCGTCGTCGGTGGCGAGGAGCGCATCGCCGCTGTCGAGCCAGCACCAGCCATATCCGGCGTACGGCGAAAGCCCCGATCCCGCCGCTGCCCAGGACTCACCGCGGTCGGCCGACGTCCATGCGCCGCCCGCACCGGCCGCCGCAAGATCACCGGTCGGCGCGATCGCGACCGCGAAGGTGTCTGAGCCGGACATCCCGATGTCCGTCGGCGTCCACTGCCGGCCTCCGTCGACCGAGAACCACACCCCGTCATAGCTGCCGGCAAAGAGCTTCCCGGCCGGAGTCGCGGCCAGGGCAAAGATCCGCCGACCACTCAATCCATCGGCGGCCAGCTCCCAGTGCCGCCCGCCGTCGGTCGATCTCACGACCCCCCCGCTGCAACCGGCGTACACGGTGCCCGAGGCATCGGCGCAAAGCACGTGCACCACGCTCGCAACGTCCGGATGCTCGGCCGGGCTCCACGAACCGCCGTGTCGGCACCAGATTCCGCCACCGCTGGTGCCGGCGATCACGGTGCCCTCCTCGAGCCGCAACAGCGCGTGCACGGTGGCGCCGGGGAGGCCGGCCGGCTCGCTGCGGTCGCCCATGATCGCCCAGCAGCCGTCGGTCGAGGTGGCCGCGAGGACGCGGCCGGGGCCGTCGTCGATGAGCCGGTAGACCGTCAGGGTGGCAAGGCCGCCCTCGACGGCAGTCCAGGTGCCTCCCCGGTCGGGCGAGGACAGGACACCCCGGCCGCCGGTGCCGACGAGCAGCGAGCCGTCGTGTTGTGGCAGCACGGCGTAGAGCGCGGAGGCGCCGAGGTCGGAGGCAATCGGCTGCCAGGTCTGCCCGCCATCGGTGGACTCGTGCAATCCGCTGGTCTCGGTCGTCGCAAGCAGCCGCCCCTCTGCGTCGTTGGCGAGCGAGGTCACGGTGCCATCGCCGGGCTGGTGGACCTGCGGCACCCAACTGCGACCGCCGTCGAGCGAGCAGACGACGCCCCGAGCGACTGTGCCCACCACGATCCCACCGCCGGGCGTCGCTGCAATCGCGAACACCCGGGGTGGCCCGGGGCCGGCAACAACCGGGGCGATCCCCTGGACGCTCACCCGGACATCGTCTCCGATGCGGGTCGACCTCGCCATCGCGCCTAGGATTCGCTCGTGCAGATCATCGAGGGTGCCGGGCAGTGGACCGCGCCGAGTGCGGGCGAAGCGACCGACTGGGCGGAGCAGTTCGAGGTGCCGGCGCTATCGGTCGGGACGTACTGCATCCCCGCCGGCGGCGTGGACGACCAAGAGCCGCACACCGAGGACGAGATCTACGTTGTCACCGCCGGGCGAGCCCGGATCGCCACCCCCGGCGACGGCTCGGTCGAGATCGGGCCGGGTTCGGTGATCTTCGTGGCGGCCGGCGAGGATCACCGCTTCGTCGACATCGTCGAGGACCTTGCACTGCTCGTCCTGTTCGCACCGGCGTACGGAACGAACTCCACCGACGCGAGCTAGCTGCGTCAGGTCCCGCTCGGTGACGGCGTATCGGGTGTCCGTACGCCACCGCGATGATGACGGGCGAGCGCCATCTCGTGGCCGCGGTCAGCTCCGTGTCCGGTAGACGGCGATCACTGCGCCCGAGCTGGTCGGATCTGCGGACACGAGGCGTAGTGAGACCGGCACCCCTCCATCCGGGAAGAGCCTGCGGCCTGTTCCGAGCACGCGCGGATGGACGAGAAGCATGAACTCGTCGATGAGGTCATGACGCATCAGAGCCTGAATCAGCGCGCCGCTGCCCATCACGACGAGGTCGTGACCCGGCCGCTGTTTGAGTTCGGCGACCGCGCGGAAGATGTCGCCGCCGAGCAGTGTCGTGTTCGGCCAGGGAGGCTCGCGCAAGGTCGTTGAGGCCACGTACTTCGGCGCGTGGTTCAGGCCGTCTTTGAACGGGCTGTCCTGGGTATTCCAGTAGCCGAGCATGTCCTCGTAGCTGCGGCGGCCGAGGAGCAACCGCAGCCCTCCGAGTGCTGCCACCCGGGCGTTGACTGCGTCTTGCACTTCGTTGTTCATCGTAGGCATGGCCCATCCGCCGTGCGAGAAACCCCCTCGGGTGTCTTCCTCAGCGCGACCGGGCCCCTGCATCACACCATCGACGGTGACGGAGTTGATCACGACGATCTGGCTCATCAACTGCTCCTTCGGCGTCAGTGCACCCACATCTGGTCGAAGAGAACTCCGAGTTCCGGGTTGCGCTGGTAGTTGTGCACCCGCGCCGACACGACGTCGACGTACGACGGGTTGACGAGGGGGACCCAGGGCGCGGCGTCGACGATCCGTCGGTCCGCTCGGGCCCACAGTTCGTTCGCAGCCGCTAGAGATGACGACTCCGCGCGTGTCGCTCGGTCCATCAAGCGGTCGATCGAGTGGTCGCAGAACTCCGCGGTGTTCACGTTGTTCGGACTTGCTCGATTGAATGCCGTACACCGCAAGAGCGAGCCGATGAATTGTGATGCGCTTGGCTCGTTGGGCGTCCAGGCTTCGACGGCAGCCTGGACCAGGTGGGTCGAGTTATTGATGTAGTCGAAGTAGTTCGGGTTGGTGGACACATGGAGTCGGGCGTGCCGAAATCCGATTTCGTGCAGCGCGGTCACGACTTGGCGGATCGCCGGAGCCGGGGGCGGCAATGTCCAGACCGTTACCGGAACGTTTGACCGGCCGGAGGCTCGGACCAGCTGCTGCGCCTTCACGATGTTGGGCTCGGTCCAGGCTCCGCTCGGGTCGGGTCGCACCGTGTAGGGACAGTACGGCCGATGCCCCGGGAAGTCCGGTGGCAGCAGCTGGCAGGTGACGGTTGCGGGGTTGAACCAGTCGGCGGCAACCGCGCCGCGATCGACGGCGAACGCAAGCGCACGGCGTACCCGAATATCGGTGAACGGTGCCACCCTGGTGTTGAGGATCAGAGCTGCGGTCGCCTCGGTCGGTGCGATGTAGATGCGGTTCTTGAACTGGGCCTCGAGCGCACTGAGTGGGCCGGCGGTGCGGGCGTCGGACCAGTCTGCGTGCCCCGCTGCCACCAGTTTCACCTCAGGGGTGGTGGAAACGCCTGGATACATTCGCCAGTCGATCTGGTCCGGGAACCCGGCGGGTTGCGCAGCGGAGGACCACTGGTGGAAGAATCGGTTTCGGGTGAGGACGACGAGCTTCCCGGCGGCATATCGCGCGACCTGATAAGGCCCGGTCGCCGGGATCAGCCTGGTCGTCTGCTGCGCAAGTGGGGTCGCAGCGGGCACGGCGTCGTCGTCACTCGCAAGATCAGTCAGGAAGCCGCCATTCGCCCGGACGAGCGTGATCGTCACGGTGCGGGCAGCCGCATTGATGGAGATGCCGGGAATCTCGCATCGAGTCGCCCGGCAGTCGCTCGCGCCGACGATCTCCTGGTTCAACGGGCCCGGCACGACGCCCAGATCTTCGCTGAAGATGACGCGCTCGAGACCTCGGCGCACGTCGAAGGCGGTGAGTGGTTGGCCGTTCGACCAGCGGATGCCGCTGCGCAGCTGGAACGTGTACACCCGACCGTTGCTGGTTGGTGCGGGGAGCGCCGTGGCGAGATCCGGGACGACCACGGTGCCCGCAGCACCGGTGGTACGCCGGAACCCGACGAGTCCGTCGTAGCTTCCGTTGAGCAGCCACCCTGCCAAGGCGCTCTGTTGATAGTCGGGGTCGAGCGGCCCGGTCTCCTGGCCGGCGAGGTCGAGAGTGCCGCCGCGGTGCAGCGCCGGATTGATCGTCGCCGTCACCCACAGTCGGCCGCCGTCGGCGGTGAGACCCCCAGGGATCGCGCCCACGGGCACGGTGCGGACCACTTGCACCGTTGCCGGGTCGATCTCGGCGACCGCCTCGCCTCCCTGCGACGCCACCCACACATCACCGTCCACGGCCGCGATCTGCGTCGGCTCGCCACCCACCTGCACCGCGCCGGTGACGGACGTCCCGTTGGTCGGGAACCGCGCCACGGTCCCACTGAGGTTGTTCGTGACCCACACGCTGTCGCCGACCAGCGCGATTCCCTCCGGGTCGTTGCCGACGGGAATGGTCTGGACGACGGCGTACTTGCTGCCGCCACCCGCGATCTCCGACACGTCGTTCGAGCCCGAGTTGGCCACCCAGATGTCGCGACCGGCACTGATCCCACTCGGACTGTCACCGACCGGAATGGTCTCCACGACCTTGCCCGCGGCAGGGTCGATGCGGGACACGGTGCCGTCTCCGGTGTTCGTGACCCAGACCGAGCCGTCTGCAACGGCAATGCCGCCGGGAAGAGTGCCGACCGGGATGGTCTGAGCCGAATTGGTGGCGGGGTCGATCCGGGAGACCGTCCCGGATCCGCCGTTCGCCACCCACACTGAATCGAACCCGACTGCGACCGCGGACGGTGCCGCTTGGACCTGGACATCGGTGATCACCTGGTCGGTCGAGGTGCTGATCCGTGAAACGGAGTGCGCGTCGGTATTCGCGATCCACACCGACCCGAACCCCGCGGCGGCGGCGCCGGGCCCGCTCTGGACGGCCACGTCATCGACGAGATGGCCATTGCCGGGGTCGATCACACCGGCGGAGTTCTCCGGGAGTGCGGTCAGGTTCGGGCTTCCGCCGCCCTGCGCCAGGCTCACGATCACCGCGACTACGACGACAACGAGGACGACCGCAACGGCAATCAGCGCCCGCCCGGACAGGCGCGCGAGCGGGCCGGGCAACCACGGCAAAGGTGGCGCCGGCGAGCGCGCAGGCGTCACGGTCGCGGCAATCAGTGACGCCATTTGCTGAGCCGGGTCCGCATCATCGGGAAGAACCCGCACCGGCCGGACCGGTTCGCTCAGTCCCTTGAGCGTGACGCTCTCCTGTACGACGTAACGGATCCCGTCGATCGTCCGGGCCAGATGCGTGACCTCGCCGGTCGCAAGGACGTCGCCGGCCTTCGCCTGTGAGCACAGCCGGGCGGCCAGGTTGAGCGCACCGCCGCGATAGCCGTCTTTGCCGCGTACTGCCTCACCGGCATCGACGCCGATGCCGACACTCATCGGCAATCCGGGGTCGGCAACCGTTTCGTCGACGAATCGTTGCTGCAGTGCCACGGCGAGTCGCAACGATTGTCGCGGGGAAGCGAAGACGCACATCGCCTCGTCGCCGCGCAGCTCGAAAACGGTGCCGTCGAACTCGCCGACCAGCTCACGAACGATCGTCGCGAACTTGTCGGTCAACCGGGCCGCGGCCTCGTCGCCGCGTTGCTGCGTGAAGTTCGTGTAGCCACGGATGTCGGCGAACAGGAAGGTCAACAGCTCGGAGCCGCGACCAGGCGGAGCGGCCGACGACTCACCCGCCTGGATGATCCCCTCGATCAGCCCTTCGGCCCGTTCGTCTGGTCCACCCGACGACATTCGGCAAGTATGACCGAGGGGTCGCGCCGTACAAGCCCGGTTGGGATCGACGAGCGATCCGGTCGGACGTCGCCGACAACGCCGCACAACGGAAGGACGGGACGCGAAGTGCGTCCCGTCCTCCGGTGATCAGTGCCTGCGCTCAGGTGGGGCGCCGGCTGTGACCTTCGACGTCGTCCTCGTCGGCCGCGCCGACCAGCGCCCGCTTGTGGCCCTGGACGTCGTCCTCGTCGGTCGCGCCGACCAGCTCGCGCTTGTGACCCTGGACGTCGTCCTCGACAACCGGGTAGCGCTTGTGACCCTCGACGTCTTCGTTGATCTCGTTCTCGGCCATCTCGACTCCTCTGCAGATCCCGGTCCCGGTGACCGGTCGCTTCACACTGTGACGCGGACCGGGCCTGAGAGCAGTCGGATCACGGACACCCGCGGTGTCATCCTCCCGACAGTTCCTCGCCGGCAAACTGCGCCAGTGCAGCCGGGTCCTCTACCGTGATCTGGCGGCCGTGGAGGTGGATCCAGCCTCGGCGCTCGAAGCCGTTCAGCGCGAGGTTGACGCTCTGCCTGGTCCCAGCGACCCGCTGGGACAGCTGTTGCTGGTTCAACCCGAGATCGATGACGCCGGCCGCGTCGCGCGGATACTCCAGGAGCGTCTTGGCCACCCGCCGGGGAAGGTCGAGGAAGACCAGGTCCGACGTCGCCTCGGTCAGCCGCCGAAAGCTCGCTGCGAGTGCGGTCAGCAGGTTCGTCGAGATCGCCGGAAACCGCCGTTGCAGATCGATGATGCTCTCCCGCGGCACCACCAGCACCTCGACCGGATCGAGGGTCTCCGCATCCGCCGAGCGCGTGCCGCCGTCGACCACGCCGAGCTCTCCGATCACGCCCCCGCGCTCGACCACGGCAAGCATGAGCTCGCCGCCATCGGCCGACCGCACGACAACCTTCATCCGTCCGCTCACCATGACGCACAACGAATCGCTCGGATCGCCGGTGGAGAACACCAGCTGCCCGCGCGGATACCGGCGCAGCCGGGTCGACTCAGCGATCCGCTCGAGCTCGGCCGGCGGCACTCCGGCGAACAACGCAACCTCGGCCAGCAGCCGACCGACGTCGATGTGCTCAGCCATCCGTCTCAGCCCTCGCGTTGGTCGAGATCGCCCTCAGCACCGATTTGACGTCGTACGGCGTGAGCTGTGGGTGCTTGCTCAGGATCCGGGCCACGAGTCCGGTGACGTGGGGAGCGGCGAAGGAGTTGCCGGTGCTCACGATCGTCGTGCCGTTGAGCCACGGCACCTCGACATCCATGCCCGGCGCCCCGAAGTCGACCGGCGGGGCCGGGTTCGCGTCGATCGAGAACGGGTCCTTGCCGTCGTGCGCGGCGACCGAGATGACCGACGAGAACTGACCGGGGTACGTCGGCGCCGGCACGTTGTTGGTGGCACAGACCAGGACCACCCCGGCGAAGGCCGCCTCGTCGGCGATCTCGTGGAAGATGCCGAAGTAATCCTCGCGGCCGGTGCTCAGCGACAGGTTGATCACGCGCGCACCGTGCTCGATCGCCCACCGCAAGCCGGCGGCGAAGACGACTCCCTTGCCGGACAGCCGTTCGCCTAGGACGCGAACCGAGGTGAGGGTGGCGTCCGGAGCGGCGTGCTTGATGATGCCTGCGCAGGCGGTGCCATGACCGAACAGGTCCTCGTGCGGGCCTTCGGCGTACCGGACTTCTTCCTCGTCGGGGTCCCAGGACAACGCGATCGCCCGCTCGACCGAGCCGACTGCCGGGTGGGCAGGGTCGATCCCACTATCAACGACCGCGACGTCGATGCCAGCACCGGTCGCGCCGTCCCACGCCCACTCCTTTGTGACCGGCAGGTCGATCCGACGGATCGGGGTGAGCACCTCGGGCGCAAAGGCCTCAGCCCAGGCCGGTCTCAGCGAGTCCGTGGCGACCGTCCTTCGGCGTAGGTGGCGACCTCGCGAAGGACGCCGAGAGCAAGCCTGCGCTCCGCGGCGCCGCGGCGGGCGAGGTTGGCAAACGTCGTGGAAAGCGCGGCGAGATGAGCGTCGGACCCGGTCAGCTGTTCGGCGGCGCGACTCGCGGCCTGCGCGAGATCGCCATCGACGGTTGCGGCGTCCGCGACCGCACCGAGCAGCACCCGGCCAAGATCCGAGAACGACCGCACGCTCTCCAAGGCGATTGCGGCAAGGTCGGCGAACAGGGCCAGCAGGATCATGTCCTGCTCCGCCCCCGGGCGCCTGGCGTCACGGTCGAGCAACGAGATGACGCCGAGCGACCTCCGCGAGGACGCAACGGGAACCGCCAGGATGGCCTGAGGGACGTAACCGGTCTGCTCCGCGATGTCCCGGGAGAACCTCGTGTCGCTCGCGAGGTCGCTGATTGCGATCGGCTGCCCGGACTGCACCACCCAGCCGGCCACTCCCTGACTTGCCGAGATCCTCATACCGGTCACGTCGCCGGCCCCCTCGCCGGCCGCGGTCGTGTAGATCAGCTCCGACTCGTCGTCGCTCAGCAACGCGAGCGAGCACGCGGCCGCTCCGAACAGGCGGCGCGCGGTCTCGGCGAGCGAATGCAACAACTCGTCCGCGCCGACCGGGCGGATCGCCGGGCCGAGGTTGGTGGCCAGCTGGCCCAGCTCGCTGAGCAGGTCGTCGGGAGTGGTCATGACCGCGCCATGGTCCGAGCCGATGCGCTCATCGTGCTCCCCTGCTCCGGCTGGACGCGGAGCAGCCAACGTGCCACGATCCGCGCCATCCGACTAGAGTTTCTGACTTCACCGCCTGCGAGGAGCAACTATGCCACCGGACCCGGCGATCATCGACGCACTCGGCGCGACCGACCTCTTTCGCTCGCTCGACCGTCGAGCCTTGAACAAGGTCGCGGGCGCGGTGAAGACGACCGAACACGACGCCGGCAAGGTCCTGACCACGCAGGGCCGGGACGGCGTTGCCTTCCACCTGATCCTCGAGGGCACCGCGACCGTGTCCGTGGACGGCCGGCCCGGGCGACAGATCGGTAAGGGTGCCTACTTCGGCGAGATCTCGATGATCGACGGCGAGCCGCGGTCGGCAACGGTCACGGCTGATGAGCCGTTGAAGACAGCGGCCCTCACCGCGTGGGAGTTTCGCCCGCTGCTCGACGAGGAGCCGTCGATCGCGAAGGCGCTGCTGCTCGTGATGTGCGGACGACTACGCCAGGCGGAACGTACGACGAGCGCGCCAGCCGACTGACGCCGTTCGGTCGGTGGCACCCACCGCAGGCCGGCCCGGCCGCGGCGGACCCGAAGTGTCGGGAGGATGACAGCGAGAGTGTCAGCGATCCGACTGCAACCCGCGTCGGTTCGCGCCAGAGTGTGAAGCGGCCGGTCACCGGGACCGGGGCGAGCAGAGGAGTCACGATGACCGAGAACGAGATCAACGAGGACGTCGAAGGTCACAAGCACTATCCAGCCGTCGAGGACGACGTCGAGGGCCACAAGCGGGAGTTCGCCGGCGCCACCGAGGACGACGACGTCGAGGGCCACAAGCGGGAGTTCGCCGGCGCCACCGAGGACGACGACGTCGAGGGTCACAGCCGCCGTCCCACCTGAGCACATGCTCCGGTCGTGACCGTGAGGACGGGACGCATTTATGCGTCCCGTCCTCCTTTCTGCCTGCCGCGAGCTGTATATCCGTATCGAGCCCTATGTCTGCAAGGGCTCGCCATATGCGACGGTCGGCCGTCGGCGTACGATTCCCCCACTTCGTCCAGCGCCAAAGTGAGGTCGGGCATGCCGCGTTATCTGATCGAGCGGACATTCTTCGTGCACGAGCAGGAGATGCCTGAAGTCGGGCGTCAGTCGAAGGAGATCGCGGCCGAGCGATTCCCCGAGATCGAGTGGGAGCACAGCCACGTCATCGTCGACGACAGCGGCGGCGTCCGCACCTTCTGCATCTACAGCGCGCCCGACAAGGAGATGGTGATCCAGCACGCCGCGGCCCTTGGCCGGCACAACGTCGACCAGATCCACGAAATCGCCGGCGACGTCACCCCGGCGGACTTCCCCGCCTAGACCTATCGCCTAGCGAGTCGTCGGGCTACTGGTCGGCGCCGCGCCGCAGGTGCCGGGCATCCGGCAGGTGCATCAGCGCCTGGAACGCGATGGCCTGGCGCTGTCGCAGCGTCCTGATCAGCTCCACCTGGTCGGGCGGGGCGCACTCGAGGGCCTCGCCGTACAACGCGAGCGCGTGTGCTTTCGCCCAGCCGCGACCGGCCTGCTCGGCGGCCGCGACCAGGTAGTCGATCGCGCGCTCGGGCTGGCCGGCGCCCCGCCAGTGCCGGGCCAGCACCGCGACCGACTCGCCCTCCAGCGAGACCTCGCGCTCGAGGTAGTCGGCGACCGCGGCGTGCATCTCTTGCCGCTTCTTGCGGGGGGTGGTCTCGTACGCCGCGTCGCGGATCAGACCGTGTTTGAACGAGAACTGCTGCTCGCCCTTGATCAGCGACTGGCTCTCGCGCCGGATCAGGTCCCGGGCCTCGAGCGCCCCGAGCAGACTCGGCAGCGTCGCCTCGTCGACCATCTGGGCGAGCGCACCGCGCCAGAAGATCCGCCCGATCACCGAGGCGGCGAGCAGGACGGTTCGCTCGGCGGCCGGTAGGGCGTCCAACCGAGCCGCCACGATCCCGCGGATCGTGGTCGGGAGGGTCGAGCCACCGGCGGACTTCTCGGTCAGCGCGGCAGCAAGCTGTTCGATGAATAGCGGGTTGCCCTCCGAGGTATCGGCGAGCCCGGCGACCTGCTCGCCCTCGCCGTCGGCGTCCGGCCCGAGCAACCGCTGCACGAGCTCGCGGGCCGCCTGCGGCGCCAGTGGCTCGAGCGGGACAGCGAGGTAGGACACCAGACCGTTCGCCCAGCTGGGCCGGGTGTCGAGCACCTCCGGGCGGGCGAGCGTGAGCAGCAGGATCGGGAGGTCGTGCAGCCGCCCCGCGAGCTGCTCGATCAGGTCGAGCAGAACCTGGTCGGCCCAGTGGATGTCCTCGAAGACGAGCAACGTCGGGCGGTCGCGAGCCAGCGCTTCGAGGAAGCACCGGACCGAGAAGAACAGGCTCTCGCGATCCTCGACCTCACGTTCGGGGGTGTATCCGAGGACGATCGCGAGATGGTCGATCACGCCGGCCGCGTCGGATCCGAGCAACGGCTCCGCGGTGTCGTGGAGCTTCTTCATGGCGACCTCGGCAAAGTCGCTCTCGAAG
>Ga0265340_10000953_pt1 | contig 16461 bp, 16 predicted proteins | sample 4CB225metaG_FD_202082 | JGI IMG/M metagenome (GOLD analysis project Ga0265340, IMG submission 202082) | Rhizosphere microbial communities from Carex aquatilis grown in University of Washington, Seatle, WA, United States - 4-CB2-25 metaG | ecosystem: Host-associated > Plants > Roots >...
GGTGTGGGGGGCCTGCCAGTGGGCGGTGACCTGCCGGGCGGTCATCTCGACTAGGACCGACCAGACCAGCGCGGGGGTGATGTGCCAGGGGATCGTCCCGCCGCTGGAGGCCGTCAGAGCGTTCAGGAGGAGGGTGCTGAGGGCACCGCCGTGCGCGGTCCACCGCCAGCCGGGCAGGGCCCTGCCTGTGGTGGCCCCAGCCAGATAGGCCAGGGTTGAGCCGAGGATCAGCATGTCGACGAGGACCGGGAATCCGTAGGCCAAGTGCCGCCCGAAGATCGGCACGGCAGCCTGATGCAGGGCGTGGAACGACAGAGCAGCGCCGATCCCGGCGACCGGACAGAGCACCAGCACGGCCGCCGCCCACAGCCAGCGGGTACGGCTCTGCCTGTTCTGGGACTGCCCAGCCGAGTGGGCTGGTCCTTGCCGAAGCGGCGACGGCCGCTGCTGCTCTGTCGGGGCACTGCCGCTGTCCAGCGTGTGCTGATCGCCCGGCGATTGCCGACGGGCCGCAGTCTGAGGTCGGCTCGGCGTGCTGCTCGGATCTGGTGTGGAGGTCTGGTTCACCCCTGTCGCTCTGGTCATGTGGGTAACCCTGCGGCGGCCGAGACCTGCCCCTGTTACCACCTGACTGAAGGGCCGCAGGCGTCGTTTCGGTGATGCTCGCCCGGGGGGACTAACAGGGGTGGGACGCCGTTTGCGCAGTCTGTTTCTGCCGGTCATCGGGCTAGCGACCCCTGCTGAGGGAGGACGGGACAGCTGTGAAGATCATGATTTGGAAGGCGCCGGTTGAGGCGCTGCGCTCAGGTCCGAGACGACCGCAATCGGCCTTCGATACCGGGTCAAAGCCGGGTCTGTCCGGTGCGGGCCAGCGCGGGTTTCGGGGCAGCCGGCCGGTAGGGATTGAGGTCGGCACCGTAGGGGTGCTTACGCGTGTGGGTGGGTGGCGCTGATGCTGCAGTACCGGTCATCGCGCCGCTGGCCCACACCGATCCCCCGGGCCCGGGTCCTGGCCCTGATCCTGGGGGCAGGCGGTCTCGTCGTGGTGCTCCTGGCCGCGCTGGTCCTGAGCGCGTATCACCTGGTTCACCCCTTGACTAGCAGCTTTCCTCTACCCCCAGGGGTGAACCGGAACCGGGGTGTGAGCGCGGCGGTGGCCCGGGCCCGCGATGACCTGGCGGCCAGGGCGATGCCTGACACCGCTACCGGTCACGAATACGGGCAACCGGAGCTCTCCACTCGCGACCCGGGGGCCCGGCTTCATCTGCCGCCGGCCCGCGGGGTGGATTCGCTGGGGGTAGCGACCGGGTTTCCCCAGACTCCGCTGGGGGCGCTGAGCGAGCTCATCGCCATCGATACCGCGGTGCTGCAGTCCGCCTCGCTGCCGATGACCCGAGCAGTGATCACCGCCTGGGCCGCGCCGGGAGGTCCGAGCGCGCAGTCCTGGTCGGGGGTGAAAGCGATGGCGGCGTTCCTGGAAAGCGCGGGGGTGTCCGGTGCTGGCTCACCGCGCCTGCGTGTGGCTGCCACCGCCGCGATGGGACTGATCAAGGGGCAGGTCGGTGACGATTTCGTTGTCCCGTGCGTCGACTTCAGCATCGACGTCACCCGAGACGGCGCGACGGATACCGGGGTGAGTGTGGATTGTCAGCGAATGCTGTGGCTCGACGGCCGCTGGGTGATCGGGCCGGGAGCCGAGCCGGCGCCGGCCACCCAGGTCTGGCCCGACACCGATCCCGCGATCGCAACCGGGTTCCGGGACCTGGCCCCGAGGCCGACCTGACCCGTGTCCTTCCAGCAGGCTCATTCTTTGATCATGACGGAGGTGTCCTCATGCGGTACCTAAGGGCGGTGGCCTCGGCCGGTGTCCTGATCCTGTCCCTGGCTGGGATTCCGCTGGTCCTGGCGGCGACCATCGGTGATCCCCGGCCCGGGTGGGTCGCGGTGGAGGCCGGTGACGTCTCGGACACCGCGCTGGTGGATGTCCTGGTCACGCTCGCCTGGCTGTCCTGGGCCTACTTCGCTGCCACCGTGCTTGTCGAGGCCGTCCACCTGATCGGGGCACGACACGGACGATGGACGCCGGAGGCGTGGCCAGGCCCAGGCCGCCAGCTGGCCCGCACGCTACTGACCGCCGCCGTTGTGGCGCTGCCCGTCTCCACATCGGCCCAGGCCTTCGCCAGCGGTTCTGCCGTGCCGGCCACCGTTGCGGTTGCCACGGCTGGGTACAGCGCTGGTCTTTCCCCGGGCACGGTCAGAGCCGAGCTATCCTCGGTCTCCCCCACCACATCAGCCCCCGCCCCGGCCAAGGACGTGGTGTCACCGGCAGTTCAGAGCGGCCCGCTGCGGGAGTACGTCATCGAACGCCACGGACCGGCGACGTTCTGGGAACTGGCGCAGATCCACCTCGGTGACGGGCAGCGCTGGCGGCAGCTCTGGGCGCTGAACGAGGGACGCATCGAGCCGGACGGCACTCGCCTGCGCACCCCGGGCCTGCTGCAGGTCGGCTGGACGATCCGGCTGCCGGCCGCCCCGGCCTCACCCGTCGCCGGTGACAGAGCCATGTTCGCCGCTGCCGTGACTGCGGACCCGAAGGACGGCCCGAACCTGACTTACCATGTGCGCGAGGGAGATCGTCTGGGATCGATCGCGGTCCGGTTCCTCGGCGATTTTGGGCGGTACCGGGAGATCCGCAACGCCAACGCAGATCTCATGCCCACCCCGACCGGCGCTCATGGCGCCGATCACATCCAGACCGGCTGGCGACTCGTCTTGCCGGCGGGAGCCCATGATCGTGGTCCGATCCCGCATGCCACCGGGCCTACCCACGACGCCCCGGCAACCCAGCCGTCCGGGCACGGGCCGGGATCCTCGCCATCACCCAGCCCGAAATCGCCCAGCCCGCAACCAGCGCAGGCCGAACCGGCACCGCGCCCGGCCCCTTCACCGGGCGGTTCCTCCGCGCAGTCCGGTTCCAGCCCCCACCGCGATTCCAGCCCCCCTGGCATCAGTCTGCCCGGGGGATGGATGGACCTGCCGTTGGCCGTGGCCGTTGTGGCGGCGGCTGCGGCGATCTGGGTGCGGCGACGCATGACGTACCTCTACAAGCCTTTTGAGGATGAGGACGACGAGGAAAACCCCGACGGCGACCTGCAGGCTCTGCCGGCCGTCGTGACCCGGCTACGGCGGGCAGTACGCGAGCACGCCGCGGCCCTGCCCGAGGCATTCCCCGCGCCACGAAACCCGCCCTCCGGCAACCCCGCACTGCCGGTGTCCGCACCGGTCACAACCGGGATCGGCACCCTCACGCCCCTCATTCCCCCACCCGAAGGGCTGGGACTGATCGGTGCCGGGGCATCCGCGGCGTTGCGGGCCCTGCTGGTGTCTGTCCTGTCCGTTCCGGCCTCGCACCGCCACCGTGACGTGATAATCACCAGTACTCTCCTGAAGGTCCTGCTGCCCGGCCTGCCAGCGACCGGCGCGGGCTTCCCGAGTCTGGTCGTGGCCGAACCGGGCCAGGTCCTCGCCCTGCTGGAGAACAACGACTCCAGTCACCTGCCGGTACCGCTACTGCTGATCGGCGAGGTTCCCCCACCACGGGCTCATTCCCGGCTGGTCCAGGCCCTGCGTGGCGGTGACGATCGATCCGTTCTCGCAGTCCTCCTGGGTGAATGGGCGCCCGGGGCGACAATCACCGTTGAAACCACTGGGGAAATCACCGATCCCAGCCTGGACGAATACCCGCGACGGCTCGCGGTCCTGAACGAGGGCACCACCCTGAGTCTCCTGCAGGTCCTGCGGGAGGCTTCACCCAGCCCGCACCCGAACCGGACCGGGGCCGCGCAGGAACTCACCGGCGACGACGAACCCCGCCCTCCGGAAACCGGTTCCAACGTCCCGTCGGAACGGGAGGCGGTGAGCGTTGGTGGGCGGCACGTTGAGACCCCGGGCATCGATGCGGTGCGTATCAGCGTGCTGGGAACCCCGGCCATCCACCGTCAGGACGGCAGTCCGGTCAGCGGGCTGCGGCGGCACGCGAGCGAACTACTGGTCTATCTGGCCGTGCACCGCGAGGGAGCCCGGCTTTCGGAGATCATGGAAGCGCTGTGGCCCGATGCCACGATGCGCCGCGCCCAGCAGCGTCTCTCGACCGAGGTAGCGTCCCTGCGCCGGGCTATCCGCACCGCCGCCGCCGATCCCCACGTACAGCCGGTCGTGAATACCGGCGGGCACTATCACCTCGACCCCCACGCCGTGGATATCGACCTTTGGCGGCTACTCGATCACCTCAACCCACCCGCTGGCTCCGGACCGCAGCGACCGCGTGCGGGCTTTGAGGGCCCCTGGGGTGTCCTGGCGGAAGGATGCGATTACGACTGGATCGAGGGTCCGCGTGAGCACGTGCGCCGTCAAAGCGTCCGCGTTCTGCTGAGCCGCGCCGAGCAGCCCGACGCCGATCCCCACACCGCCGTTACCTTGATCACCCGAGCGGCCGATCTCGATCCCGCCAGCGAGGACCTCGCCCAACGCACCATGCGCGCTCTCGCCGCTGTCGGCGACGCGCCGGCCATCCCCGAGCGGTTGACCCGTCTGAGCAACGTCCTGGCAGGCATCGGCGAACAGCCCTCTCCGGCCACCATTGCCCTGGCCTCCGACCTAACAGCGTCGTTGCGGACTCCTCGGTGAGCGTCACCGGCCACGGGCAGGTCTTTCTCCCGCCCCCAAATCTGACACCGCCCTATGTCATGTTAAATCTGAACGGAATTCGGAACAAAAGGGTTGACGCGTCATATCTAGGGCATGTAGATCAGGGTGTCCCGGGTTTCGGTCGACGATGGGGAGGGTCCGTGGGTTTACGCGCCCACAGCAGGGCAAGCACGGCGGTGATCCTCACCGCGCTCCTCCTGCTCACCGCCGCTTGCACGGACAGCGGCGTCAATACCCAACCGGTCCCTCCGGCCCCCACCTCTGCGCCGGCCCCGACATCGACGATCGATCCGCGCGCCCAGCCAGCGGTGAGCGCTTATGAAGCGTTCAACGATACGAGTAATAATGCGCAGCGTCATCCCGTTGGCCATGACCAGAAATGGTTGCCGGGAGCAGATTTCACCAAGACCAGTTTCGACCCGATCAGAGCCGAATTCATCAGTTATATCTGGGGATTGAAGGAGCAGGGGGTGCAGTACCGGGGCACGCCGCCCCCGGCGCACATCTCGGTAAAGTCCATCCGTCTGGACGCCAAGCCCTGGCCGACGGTTCTGCTGACGGACTGCCAGGCCGGTGGCGACTGGGACGAGTACGTGATCAAGACAGGAAAACGCGTTCCCGACGCCGGAAACGGCAAGATCCCTCCGCCCTATCTGATCACCGCCAAGATGATCTACTACGAGAAGCATTGGGGCATCCAGTCCACGACCGCGGACAAGAGCCGAACATGCACCGTCTAGCGCTGGGCGCGATCGGCGCACTCACAATCCTTCTCACATTTCACGGCCGTCTGCCAACCAACGCGGACACCGGGGTTTTCTGCAATCCGAAACTGACAGTCAAGTGCAAGGTGATCGTCACGGTGTCCGGGCACCCCGCCACATCTCTCCCGGGATCACCGGCGACAACCCGTACCAGCACGGCGGCGAACACCACGCCGGCGGCGGCGAACCCCTGCCCGACGATGGCTGCGGTTCCCCAGCCTCCGCACTCCGATCCGGTCTGGCTCGGTCACCGCACCGGAAAGATTCTCGTACAGCCGTGCTGGCTTCTGGTGCAGATGGGTGGGCATCCGTTCTGGGCGCCTCCCAACTCGAAGTCAGCGAACCAGGTACTGAACGCCAGGATGTCCCCGGCCCTGTTGGCGCGGCGGGCGGTGGCGCGGTTGCAGATCCCGAAACCGGTGATGCACCGCTCGCCGAGCACCTCGGTCGGGGATGTACCAGTGACCTGGGTGAACGCGTGGACGTGGGTGTGGACGACGCCGTCGATGTGGCATCCGCTGTCAAAGACAGCATCGATCGGTGATGTCTGGGCCACGGTCACGGTGACCCCGACCGTCCTGACTTTTCATCCGGGCCTGGGTACCGCGCCGCCGCCGTGGACTGGTCCGGGACGGGCATGGACGGCCGCCGATGGGAACGGGGCACCGACCCGTGGTGGGCACGGATTCATGTACCGGTCCGTGAGTGCTGGGGTGAAGGCCTCGTTGCAGGTGCGGTGGGCGGTGTCCTGGACCGGGTCCGGTGGCAGCGCGGGCACCCTGCCAGCGATGACGACGCGGACAACCGCCCGGTTCGCCGTCGAGCAGATCCAGGTGGTGAGCAACTGATGTCCACGGCCTTGACCGGAGCAGGACGCGATCGGCGCACGAGGATGAGCAGCCTCGGGCCGGCTCGCGATCGTCATCTGGGCTGGGCGGCCCTCGCGGTGACGCTGATGATCGGCATTGGTGCGCTCGGTGGCTACCTAAGTCTGCGGGCGGGCTCGAAAACCCCGGTAGTGGTGCTGACCCGCACGGTCCCGGCCGGCCATGTGATCACCAGGGCGGACGTCTCGACGGTGACTGTTGCCGGAGCACTGAAGACGGTCGCGGCCGCTGATCTGGACGCCGTCGTGGGCCGCCGGGTGGTCGTGACGGTGCTGGCCGGAGCACTGCTGCAACGGTCGATGCTCGGCGCGGGCGGAGCACTGGAACCCGGCCAGGCGCAGGTGGGATTGGCAGTGACGTCTGGACAGGCGCCCGCCGACGGCGTCCAAGCCGGGGAGACGGTGGAGGTGCTGCAGATACCGGGCTCGGGTACGGGCACTGGGCCGGCGGATCCCGCTCATGTCCTGGTCCCGGCTGCCCCGGTGTGGTCGGTACGGACCGATCCGGCGCGTTCGGGCGGGATCCTGCTGACCGTGACAGTCCCGGCGGACCTGGTCGGGCAGATCGTGGCGGCCAGCGGGGCCGGGCAAGTCGCCGTTGCTCGGGTGGTGACCGGGTCATGACCGGGAAACCTGTGAGAGCCAAGTCCCGGCCAGGCCTTGCTCCCGGTCGTTGGGCGTGGATGAGGGAGGGTGCGGGATGATCGTGGCGGTCTGCTCGGCGAAAGGGTCGCCCGGAGTCACCACGGTGGCGACGGTCCTGACGCTGGGATGGGCGGGCGAGCGGATCCTGCTGGAGGCCGACCCCTCCGGCGGTGACCTGTCACTGCGGATGCATGCGCCGGGCACACAATATCTGGCCCGCGAGCCCACGATCCTGACGCTGGCGATGGCGGTGCGCAGCGGCGCTCGCGGCGACGGGCTACCCGGATACGCGCAGGCAACGAGTCTGGGTATCGCGGTGATTCCTGGTCCACCGGTGATGGAGGCCTGGACACCGATGCTGCCGTTGTGGGAACAGGTGGCCGGCCGGATCCGTGAATGGCCGGGCACCGTGATCGCCGATATGGGCCGCCTGCAGCCGGGCCACCCGGGGTGGGCGCTGGTGGAGGCCGCTGATGTGGTGCTGCTGGTAACGACCACGAGCGTGGAGGCCCTGTTCCATGCCCGCGAACACGCACGGGAACTGGAGCGCGTCCTGGGTTCACGCACCCGGCGGGACCGGGTGGCGGTGGTGGTACGCCGAGGGATTAAGGACAAGGGAGCGCTGGGTGAGGTAAGTCAGGTCCTGCAGCAGATGGTTCCGGTGGTCGGCGGGATCGCCGATGACCCCCGGGGGGTGGCGCTACTGGGCGGCGGCGACAGCGCGCACCTGCGCCGCTCAGTCCTGATGCGCTCCGGCGTGAACCTGATCGGACGGATCCAGCGATCCTGGCCCGAACCGCCAACGCCAGCGCCCATGCCCCCGGTGCGGCTGCTGCGGGAGGCCCCGTGAGCGCCGAGCACACCTGGAACTCCCCGCAGGAGAACAACCACGCGCAGCAACCGCTGGTGGATTACCAGCTGGTCCGCGCCCTGCAGCGGCAGGTCGCCGACCGGCTGACCGATCTGCGACAGCACAGCGGGCGGGCGGAGCTGACCGCAGACGACGAACGGCAGCTGACACTGACGCTGATCAGTGACACGGTGAGCGCCCACAACCAGGCCCTGATGGACTCCGGCCAAGAATTGCCGGACCCGGCGGTGGACGCACAGTTGGCTCGCGCGGTGGAATCGGCGATCTTCGGGGCCGGCGCATTGCAGCCTCTGTTGGACGATGAGGACATCGAGAATATCGATATCAACGGGTCGCGAGTGTGGGTCACCTACGCGGACAGCCGGGGGAAAGTCCTGCTCGATCCGGTCGCTGACAGCGATGAGGACCTAATCACGCTGATCTCGACTTTGGCTGCATACCACGGGATCAATGCGCGCCCGTTCACCCCGGCCACCCCCGAGCTCGATCTGCGGCTGGCAGACGGATCGCGCCTCTCAGCGATCATGACGGCCTCACCGCGGCCGGCCATCAGCATCAGACGTCACCGGATCCGCGACATCTACCTGGCTGAAATCCCCCCACCTCCCTCACCGGCCCGCGGCCGACGGACCCGCTCCCCTCTCACGCCCGACCTGGGGGCAGGGCCGCCAGCTCAGACGCTGCTTCAGCTGGGCACCGTCGATGAGCAACTGGCGGTCTTCCTGCGGGCGGCAGTCCTGAGCCGGGCCAACATCCTCATCGCGGGGGCCACCGACTCGGGCAAGACCACGCTGCTGCGGGCGCTGATTCATTGCATTCCTTCGCACGAGCGGCTGATCACGGTGGAACGGGCCCTGGAGCTGGGCATCGACGGGCACCGCCTGCACCCGGATGTGCTGGAACTGGAGGAGGTGCTGAGCGGTCCGGACGGCGGTGGGGTCAACATCAGGAGACTGGTGGCCCGCAGTCGCCGGATGAACCCTTCCAGGGTGATCGTCGGTGAGGTGATGGGCCCCGAAGTCGTGGAAATGCTCACCGCGATGCACCAGGGCAACAACGGGTCACTGTCGACCCTCCACTCCCGAAGCGCCGAGGATGTCTTTGACCGCCTGGCTACCTACGCTGCTCAGTACGAGAATTTCCCCTTCCCCGTCACCCACGCCCTGATCGGTGCGAGCGTCGACCTGGTCCTGTTCATGGCCAAGCACCAGGGACGCCGGATCGTGACTGAAGTCCTGGAAGTCACCGGCAGCAGCGATGGAACGGTCACCCGCGCCCATCTCTTCACCGCCGGAGCTGACGGGCGCGCCAGCCGTCAGGGCGACGTCGCGATCCGGCGGGCGCAGGCACTGGCTGAGCACGGGTACGACGACAGCCAGTGGGAACCGCACTGGGCTCCCGGCACCCGCCACCCGCCCAGCGGGTGGGAGCCACCGGACTCCGAACCAAGGCGCAGGTCGCGGCGGAACGGTGACCGGCCATGACCGGGCAGCGGCGGAAACGACCTGGGCGGAAGAGTTTTCCTGCTGTAGCCAGTGGAGGGGTAGGAGGTGAGATGAGTGCTGCCTGAGGCGGGGGCACTGATCGGGGTGGGGATGGGGGCCGCGTTCGCGGCATCGCTACTTCTGCTGTTGGCCACGGTGCGGGGGTTTCGCCCTGATGATGCTCGACCTCCGGCCGGCTGGCAGATCTGGTGGCGCGCCGTCTGGTCGCCGAGGGCCCGGCTGCGGATCGGCACCGCGATCGGGGTGGGAGTCCTGGTGCTGGTGCTGACCCGCTGGCCGGTGGCCGCGATCGGGACCGGCGCGCTGATCACGGCGTGGCCGTACCTGTTCGGCGGGGCCCGGGCGGAGCAGCACACAATCGCCCGTCTGGAGGCCCTCATCACGTGGACCGAGTCGCTGAGAGATACCGTGGCCGCGCACGCCAATCTGGAGCAGGCGATCGCGGCCAGCCTCCGCCGGGCTCCACCGCTGATCCAACCGGCCATGGCCCGCCTGGACGGGCAGATCCGGGTACAGACCCCCCTGAAAGCGGCCCTGCTGGACTTGGCCGAGGACCTTGATGCCCCCGGCGCCGACCTGGTGATCGCCGCCCTGATCCTGTCCGTGAGCCGGCGCGGGGACCGCCTGGCCCAGGTCCTGTCCGCGCTCGTCAGCGCGGCCCGCGAAGACCTTGACCTGCGCCGCAAGATCAGCGCCGGACGCGCCGGACTGCGCCGATCGGTCCAGATCATCATCGTGATCACCGTGGCGATCGCCGCGTACCTCACCCTTTTCGCGGGGGCATTCATGCACCCCTACGACACTGCGGGCGGCCAGTTGGCCCTGGCCCTGGTGATCAGCCTCTTCGCCGGCGGGTTCATCTGGATGCGGCGTCTGGCCACCGATCAGGACACGATGCCGTTCCTGACCCGCCCCGGGCGGCCCAACGATCCCGGGCAGGCGCAGATCATCCGAGCCCTGACCGGCCTCAGCACCCCCACTGCCTCTGGGGGGCCACCCCAGTACGGGCCGACAGCGCCAGGACGGGGAAACCAATGATCATCATGAGTGGCCTGGGTGCCACCCTGGGTGCCGCCCTGTTCGCGCTGGTGTGGTTTCTGACCCCCCACCCTCCCTCGATCCTGGCCCAGCTGAACCGTTTCGATACCCGCCCCAGCAGCCGGCCCGAGCCCGGCAACCGGCCGGCGGGACTGGCAGGACTCTTCGATCGGCTGGGGACGCTGATCACCCGGCGGCTGGCCAGTTATGGCATCACCTACCCGAGCCTGCGCGCGGATCTGATGCTGACGGGGGGAACCCTGGAGACTCTGCTGGCCCTGAAGGCCCTCGCGTTCGTGTCCGGGCTCCTGGCCGCCCTCTCGATCATCGTGATCCTGCACGCCACGCTAGGAATCACCTTGCCTTTCGCCAGCCCGGCTCTGCTGAGCGCCGGGGCTGGGGTGGGGGTGTTCTTTGCTCCCGATCTGTACCTACACCAGCGCGCCCGCACCGCGCGCCGGCAGTTCCGGCGGGCGCTGAGTTCCTGGCTAGACCTGGTCGCTCTGGAAATGGCCGGATCGGCCGCCCCTGCCGAAGCGTTACCCGCCGCGACCCGCCTCAGCAGCGCCTGGCCGATGCTCGTCCTCGGCGACACCCTCTACCGGGCCACCGCCGCCCGTCAGGACCATTGGGAGGCTTTGACCGACCTGGGCTACCGCATCGGGATCAGCGAACTCATCGACCTGGCCGACCTGACCCGCCTGGTCGGACGCGACGGAGCCCGCGTCCGTGACACCCTCACCGCCCGCGCCGCGGCCATGCGCCGGGCTCTGCTCGCCGAGGCCGAAGCCCAGGCCGGGCAACAGGATCAGTCCATGCTCATCGCGCAGATCCTCATCGGTCTCGGCTTCATCATCTTCATCATGTACCCGGCACTCATGAACGTCATGGCCTGACCGACATTCCTCAGGAAGGAGGAAGCAGCCACCATGACCGAGGTCCTCCTCAACCCGGCCTGCCCGCCCCCAGCGACGCCCGCCCCCAGCCCAGCGCGCCGACACCGATCGGGCCACTGCCGAGATCGCCACTGCAGCACCGACGCCGGGTACAGCACGCTCGAATTTGTCCTCATCGCGCCGGTTCTGCTGATATTCACCCTCATCGTAGTCCAGGTGGCGCTGGTGTGGCTGGATCGTTCCCTCGCGCAGGACGCTGCCCGGCAAGGGGTCCAGACCGCTCGCGCCTACGCCGCGACCGACGCCGACGGGCGCCAGGCGGCCTCCACCTACCTCGGCACCGTCGGCTCGTCCCTCCTGCCCGCCGCCCGCATCGACGTGACCCGCACCCCCACCACCGTCACCGTCCGCATCCATGCCCGCGTCCTGCCCGTCCCCGGAATCCTGCACCCTCTCAGCATTGATGCCGACTCCAGCGGCCCGATCGAACGTTTCGTGAGTCCCGATGCCCGCTAACCCGTACCCCACCGCACCCACCGGCCGAGCCCGCCGCACCCGAATCCGCGCGCACCGCATCCGGCTCGCCGCGCGAGCGCCCGCTGGGGCCGGGCAAGACGGGATGATGACCGCTGAGCTGGTCATCCTCGTCGTGATAGTCCTCTTCTTCCTGCTCCTGGTGACCGGGCTGGGCCGGTACAGTCGCGGGCGCCAACTCGTCCAGGACACCTCCGCCGCCGCGGCCCGAGCCGCCTCTCTGGCCAGCAGCCCCGCCCAGGCCAGCGCCGACGCCCGCCAGGTCGCCACCGACACTCTGCGCCAGGGCGGGATCTCCTGCCAGCGCGCCAGCGTCGTCGTGGACCTGCACGCGTTCGGACCTGGCGGGCAGGTCAGCGTCACCATCCACTGCACCGCCGGATTATCCGACCTGGCGATGACCGGGCTACCAGCCACAGCAACGCTTTCAGCGACCTCGACCAGCCCCCTGGACACCTACCGGGTCTACCACCCATGAGCCCAGCCGCCGCTCGCCCGCCCACCCGGCGGCCGCCGCACTCACCGGGAGCAGCCCCGCGCGACCGCGGCCGGTACCCGTATCTCGGATGCGCCGGCGATGGTAGCGATCGCGGGTCACTGATGCTGTACATGCTGCCGATCTCCGTGGTGCTGCTGCTGTTCGCCGGGCTGGTCATTGATGGCGGTACGCATCTCGCTGCGCGCGGGCGGGCCGCCGACCTGGCCTCTCAGGCCGCCCGAGCCGGGGCCAACGCCCAGGACCTGCACACCGGCCGGAGCCCACGCATCGACCCGGTCGCCGCTCAAGCCGCCGCCCAACGACTCCTGACCGCCGCCGGGGCCACCGGCACACTCACCGTCCACGGCTTGAACACCGTCAGCGTGAGCGTCCGGGTCCCCGCCCACACCATGATCCTGGCCGCAATTGGATTCCGTGACGCGTCCGGGAGCGCGACCGCGACCGCCACCGCCCTACTCGGCGTCACGACAGTTGCCCGAGGTGATCCCTGATGCGATACCTGCGCGCCGCGCTCGCGGTGCTGCTGCTCCTGCTGCTTCTCGCGGGTTTACCGGCCGCGCTCGCCCTGACCATCGGCAATCCCCTGGACGGATGGGAGGCCTTGTGCGCCGGCGACGTCTCCGACACCGTTCTGCTCGATGTCCTGGCCGCTATCTTCTGGGCCGCCTGGGCTGCCTTCGCCTGGGCCGTCCTCCGCGAGATCCTCGCCCTCACCGCCGGTGCATCCCGCCCTCACCTGCCCGCGTCTCTGCCCGGACCCCAGCACCTGGCCCATACCCTCGTCACCGCCGTGCTACTCGTCCTGCCCGTCACCAGCAGCCTCACGAGCACCAGCCCAGCCACCCACACCACCGCCACTCTTCACCTCACCCCCACCGCCGAGAGATTCTCCCTCACCCGACACGCCCCGGCGCATCCCCCCCACCCGGGTGTGACCAGCACACCGGGACCCACCACCCCCCTCGCAGCCCGCACCGGCGACTCCGGCTCGGGTGGTTCCTTCTCCACTTCCGGCATCCGGCCGACGCACCGCGCCGCGCTGGACGTGCGCGGATCATCGCCGTCCTCCGCGCAGTTCATCCTGGGCTCCGGTGTCGGTCTGATCGCCGGGGTGAGCCTGCGGGAACTAGCCCGCCTGCGCCGACGCCAATGGCGCCACCGGCGCCCGGGACGGGCTGTTCCCACCGTCTCACCCGAGATAGCCGAACTGGAAAAGGCGCTCACCCAGCCCGGGCACCCGGCCCTGAGCGATACCGACCGGGCCGTGGTCCTGGCCGCCCATGCCGCCACCGCGGACCAGCCCATGGCCCCGGCCCGCGGACTCGCCCCGTGGGATGCCCTGTGCGACGCCGCCGGAGCACCACTGCCTCACCTCACCAGCGAGCACTCGTCCCCTATCAGCGATCCGCGCAGCACTCACCCCGCACCCAGCGACCCTCCCGAGCCGGGTCGGCGCGTGCTGGCCTCACCTCTGGAGACGCTCCTCACCACCGCCGCGACCACCACCCGAGATATCGATGCCCTCGCTCCCGTCGTGCACGAGCAGGTCCGCCGGTTCGTGCAGCGCACCGACCCTGACCTGAATCAGGACCTCAGAGACTGGCACTCCCCCCACAATCCCCGCCCTCGCCTGAGCCTTCTCGGCCCGATCAACCTGCGGTCCAACGGCGAATTGCCCTCATCCAAGCCACGCAAAGGCTGGCACACCGAGGTCATCACCTACCTCGCCGCCCACCCCAGAGGCGTCGCCCCCGAGAGACTCGGCACCCACCTGTGGCCCAACGACCCTGACATAGCCACCAAACCCAAGCTACGTCAGGCCATCTGGGCCGTCCGCTGCTGGCTCGGCACCAACCCCGTCACCGGAAGAGATTACCTACCTCAAGCTAAAAGCATTACGGGAGAAGCGATCTACCGTATTGATGGCATCCTCACCGATGCTGATCTTTTCCGGCGGCTACGGCTGCGGGGCACCACTGCAGGCTCTGACGGCATCCATGACCTTGAGACCGCCCTGACTTTCGTCACCGGCACCCCCCTCGACCCCACACAACGCCGCCCCGGCGGGTACACCTGGCTACTCGACATCCCCATCGACGCCGAATACACCGCAATGATCATCGACGTCGCACACGTGGTCGCCACCCACCACCTCAGCACCGGGCGACCCGACCTCGCCGCCCACGCCGCCCAGGTCTCCCTCACCGCCGGAAGCTTCGACGACATCCCCCTGCTCGACCTCGTCGCCGCCAGCGACGCCCAAGGACACGACGCCGAAGCCCTCCACTGGATCCAGCAGATCCTCACCGCACACGATGCCGAAGTCGAAGAAGACCTCCCCCCACGCACGTCCGAAATCCTCCACCAGCGGCAGTGGCGTCACCACCAAGCGAGCTGAACAGCCAGAGAGAACGGGCCCGGCCCCCGCCGAATGGAGTGCCAACGATCAGCGGACTCCACAGCGCGCCGTCAGCGGGGGCCGGGGGCTTAGGTCCCACACGGCTAGGTCGCGAGCCGGGACCTCGAACCTCATGAATTGTGCCCGGCCACACTGGTGTCCTCCCGATCTAGCGGCGGAGGGGGAGGATGACAGCTCGACAGCTACGGCCGTCTGTGATCGGCCCGAGGGACCGATGTGTGGGATGTCGGAACGGCCCGCCCGGATTTCCACGCCGAGCGGGCCGCCCACCCGGCCGCAGCGGCTATGTGGGCCGGGCGACCATGGCGCGGGAAGAAACGAAAAGAAGCCGCGCCACGGTGGTGATTGGGGCCAGAGGGAGCGATGTACCGAAAGAGGCTGCACCCAGATTCAACCGGGACAGTCCAATCTAGCTCGTATCTCTGCCACTGCTTATAGGCTGCCATCAGAATTATGAAATCCGTTTCGGAGATTCTGAGACTCTTTTGACGAAGCAATTCGGGACGGCCGCCCTCGTTGAGCGTTACCCAAATGAGGGAATTATCGGTGGTTACTTTCATTCCATCGGCGACGCCACCTTGGAGAAGCGCTTTATATGACAAAGACTCGTGCGGTGTCAACGTTTCCCGCCTCCATGATAACAAACACCCATTCCCCCCATTTTTGCGCGGCCATCAAAACCGCCTCAGCTTTATGCTTTCGTATGATGACAACAAGACGGTCGCATTGCTCCTCCTCATCTGCCTCAGCACCCTCAGTTTCAGACTGAATGAAGGTGTCGGCGAGGACATATCCCTGAGCAGTTGCAAGCGCGGCCACAGTGCTCCGAACCGAATCAATCTGCGCTTGGGTGAAATTTTCGGGAACGATGATATAGCCGATGGCCTTCGTCATGTCCACACTCGCAGCACTCGGACGCAGTCATTCTCTAGCCGGGCAAGCACCTCCGCGCGTGCGTCTTCAGACTCTCCGAGGTGCTCGTCGCAAAGTATGATCATCACTTCAATTCGATTCTCTTGTCGCTCGGAGCGCTCCGCGATCAGTCCGAAGACATTTTCTAGAGCCGTCGTTTGCTTCGGCGACCTCTCCTCCCAAACATCTTCCAGCGTCAGGAATTCTCTTGCCGCCAGTGACCTGAGGTCCATCCGCCATTTATTCTTGGTGCGGCACGCCGCTGTCATGCACGGTGGGCCCAGATATCCGATGCAGATCGGCTTAGGCGTGTCGAGAATCATGTCGTAATCACCTCGATTATGTCGACACCGACCCTCGTGAGTTCAAGTCGTGCCCAGTCACGAGCCATCGGGGTGACCCCCAGGTCAGTTTCTCGGGGGACGATGATCCGCACTGACCGTTGTCGACGCGCATTTTTCAGGCTCTGGACGAATTGGAGGAGCAGATAAAACTCTCTGTATCCAGAGGCAGACGTGATGTCGACATACGTCATCAGGACATCGTCGCCCGTTCTCGCTGCGTATTCCTTGAGCGCAGGCTCCGAGAGCTCGGCTTCCTGAGCTGAGGTTCTTTGGTAGGCGAGAGTGATAGTCATGCGTTCCGCCTCCGGCGCTCTAGTTCGGTGAGCTGAAATTCGTCGAACTCTTTGCGGAGACGTTCGGTGGCGAGTTGTTCGAGCGACCTAGGCATGTAAGCAATTTCGGCTTCTGCCTTGAAGCGAGCCCACATGCTGTCCCCTTTCT
>Ga0265340_10000957_pt1 | contig 16441 bp, 15 predicted proteins | sample 4CB225metaG_FD_202082 | JGI IMG/M metagenome (GOLD analysis project Ga0265340, IMG submission 202082) | Rhizosphere microbial communities from Carex aquatilis grown in University of Washington, Seatle, WA, United States - 4-CB2-25 metaG | ecosystem: Host-associated > Plants > Roots >...
CGGTCAGCACCCGAGGGCCAAGCGTGTCTCGGGGCAGGATGAGCATCGGCACGCTGAAGCTGCCGCTCGGATCGGCGACGACCGCCGGCATCGACGTGGTCAGGCCGACGCTCCAGGCCAGGCTGACGGTCGCCCCGGGCGGGAAGTTGGTGCCGATCGCCTGGGTCACGAAGCCCGGCGGGCCGATCGGCGGGTCGAGACGGAGGGTGGGCGCCAGCGTGCCGCCCTCCAGGCTCACCGACTGGCTGCCGGTCGGGTCGTTGTCGGCGACGACCAGGGTCGCGCTGCTTGTCCCGGCGGTGGCCGGCTGGAACACCACCCCCATCGTGCACGCCTGGCCATGCTCGAGGACGGCACCGCCGCAGGTGTCCGTCACGATCGTGAACGCGCCCGGATTCAGTCCAGCCAGGCTGACCGAGGCGATGACCAGGGCCGCCGCCCCGACGCTCCGGACGGTGACCACCTGGGCGGCGCTGGTCGAGCCGGCCGGCCGGGCGGCAAAGGCCAGCGCCGGCGGGCTGACCGCGGCCTGGGGCAGGCGCTGCCGGACGTAGACATCGAGTCCGCCGTGGGCTCCGGGAGCGAGATCCTGGGCCGTCGATGCGAAGGCGAGCACCGAGCCGTCGCCCGAGAGCACGGCGGAGCCGCTGGCCGGGCCGGCCTGGTGGTCGGCCGATGTGACTGACGCCCTCGTGATCCGATCGCTGGCCCGATCGACGATGAAGACATCCGCGCCGTGGTTCGTGTCACCGGGCACCAGGTCGTCGGCGCTCGAGGTGAACGCGATCGTCCGCCCGTCGGCCGAGATCGCCGGGGCCGCGCTGGCGCCGTTCGCCCCGCCCCCGGCAACGGCCCGTGACAGGCGGACGGTCTTCTTGGCGAGGACGTCGCGGACGTACAGGTCGGCCAGGCTGCCGCCACCAGCGAGGGCTCCGCTCACCAGGGTCGTGGCTCGCGAGCTGAACGCCACATAGCGGCCCGTTCCGGAAATGGACGCGCCGCTTGACGCCCCGCTATCCGGCCCGGCGTGCGCCGAGACCAGGCCGGTGGTCGAGGTCGCCAGGTCGCGCACGTAGATGTCCGTCGCCGGATCGTGGTCGGCGCTGAGCAACCGGCCGGCCGAGGTGAACGCCACCCAGTGGCCGTCGGCCGACAGCGACGGCGCGCCGCTGGCCTGGGCCGGCGCGCGGCCATTGACGCCCACCGACACGAGGGTGACGACGTGGGTCGTGCGGTTGACGACATACACGTCGGCCAGCCCGTTTGTGTCATGGGCCTGGTCGAGGCCGGCGGTCGTCTCGAACGCCACCAGCTGGCCGCTGGCCGAGATCGACGGCCGGCTGCCGGCGGCCAGCTCGACATCGGTGCCGTCCACGTTGTCATGGACGACCACGAACGACCCGCCGGGCACGACGGCCGCGCCGACGACCGGCGGCAGGGTCACGACATAGGCGACCACGCTGCCATCCGCATTGACCGACGGTTCGCCGGCCGAGCTGTTGCGCGGCAGCACATCCGGCTTGCCGCCGACGAGGATCGTGGGCGCCGAAATGAGCTGGATCGTGTCCGTCGTCCGATCGAGCTCGTAGACATGGCCCAGGCCGTTGCCGGCGCCGACCGGCACGATCGTGGTAGCCGTCGAAGTGAAGGCCACGAACCGGCCGTCGGCCGAGATCGAGGGCTCGTCCGACGGTGACGCCGGGGAGCCCGCTGCCGGCGTCCAGCTGGAGGCGAGGGTCGTGATCCCGGGCGTGTCCGGGCCGCCGGGATCGGGCACGTTCGGCCCCGTCAGCGGCCGCTGGACGCCCGGTCCCGCGAGCCGGGTCAGGGCGCCCACCGCGGGCGCTGCCCGGGGCGCAGGCGCCCCAGGCCCCCCGGGACCGCGCGCCTGGAGCAGGACCACGCTCGTCGCCACGAGCTCGACGGCCAGGGTGGCGGCCAGGGCCACCAGCAGCGTCCGAGCCCGCGCCGGGGTCGGCGCTGTTGACCGGCAGGGCCGCGCCGGGCTCATCAGGGAACCGAGACGAACCCGGAATAGAAGACCGATGGCGAGCAGCCCGGCGCACAGCTGGCGGTGAGCTGGAGCGTGTCGCCGGCCTTGACCTCGATCGGCGTCACGAAGTGTTCGTCGAGGTCCCGGAAGTTGTCGAGGCGCAGGTCGAGCAGGGTGGTGCCGTTGCGGACCAGATCGAGCGTGCCGCTGGCTCCCTCCGGGTTGCCGAAGATCAGGTCGGTGATATGGAGCGTCTGGCCGGCCGCGATCGTGATCGGCGTGGTCGGCGTCAGCCGGCCGTCGGTCGGACCCGGACCCGAGCTGCTTGAGCCGCCGCTCGGTGCGCTCGCGCCCGGCGACGCGCCGCCGCCCGAGCCTGGGCCGCCGCTTGGCACGGGAATGCCGGCCGAATTGAGGACCTGGGCGGCGGTCTGGCCGGCCGCGTTCTCAACCGCCGGGCGCAGGAAGGCAAACCAGAAGAAGAGGGCCAGGATCGCCAGCCCGAGGAGGGCGGCGAGCGCCGGGATGATCCAGGCGGGCAGGATCGCGTCGTGCAGGAAGACGCCCTCGAGGGCGATCGGCTTGCCCTTCACCGGCTCGACGGCGACCTGGAAGCGGCGGGTCCGCGAAGGTCCCCGCCAGAAGCGCTTGGCCGGCTTCACCCGCAGCCGGGCAATTCCGACCGCGCCCGGCTCGACGATCGTCGAGGCCGGGGTCGTGCTGAACGTCAGCAGCAGGTCGGGATCCGAGCCGGCGACGGTCGCCTCGAGCGGGATGTTGCCCCGGTTGTCGACGGGCACGTCATGGCTGGCCCCCAGCCGGCCGTGGGATGTCCGCGGGCTGACCTCGGCCGAAGTCTCGCTGAACGGCCCGATCTCGAGCGTCGCCTCTTCGACGACGGAGCCGGGTGGGTCCTCTTTCGAGGCGGCCCGGATCCCGAGCGCCTGCGGGCCGGGATGGGTCGACCACAGCCGGGGCGGGCGGATGACGAAGGTCGCCGTGCCCTCGGTACCTGGGAATAGCGACAGGCTGGCTGGCTCGATCGTCGTCCAGCCGGCGGCATCGCCCAGCACCTCGAGGCTGAACTGGTCGACGACGGTGCCGGTGTTGCGGACGGTGACCTGGCCCCGAACCTCACCACCCGGATCGACCTGCAGGTGATCGTGGTCGAGCTTTGCGCTGGCGCCCATTGGCGGCAGTGTAGCCCGCGGCCGGGGCGGCCCGAGGACCGTTGCGTTAGGTCGGCGTTGATCCCCCGGAAACCGCCCGCTGGCATCGTGGCTTGGCTGGCGTCAGCCGGTCCGGTGGCCCGAACCCGGAGCACGTCGGGCGAGTGGAGGACACCCATTGGCCGTCATGCTCGTCGCCAGTGCCGGTGCACGGCGGATTCCCGTCGCGGTCACCACCGGCGATCCCGTGTCGCGGGCCGGGATCGCCAGCCAGCTCCGCGGCAGCCAGCTGATCGAGGTCGTCGAGGAAGGCCGGCTCGACCTTGAGAGCCGGCCGGAAGCCGTGGCCGTCGTGGTCGCCGACCAGTGGGAAGAGGACACCGCGCGCACGATCCGCGGGCTGCGCCAGCGCGGGCTCGAGCGGGTCGTCCTGCTCGTCAGCCGACTCGACGACAAGGGCCTGCTGGCTGCCGTCGAGGCCGGCGCCTGCGGGATCCTGCGCCGTCAGCAGGCGACCTCGGCGAATCTCGTTGCCGCGATCCGTTCGGCGGCAGCCGGCGAGGGCACGCTACCGCCCGACCTGCTGGGCCGGCTCCTCGACCAGGTCGGCCGGCTCCAGCGCCAGGTGCTGAAGCCGCGCGGGCTGACGATCGGCGGGCTGACCGAGCGCGAGATCGAGGTCCTCAAGCTCCTCGCCGAAGGACTGGACACGGCCGAGGTCGGCGAGCGGCTGTTCCTGTCGGACCGGACGGTCAAGACGATCGTCCACGACGTGACCAGCCGGCTCGAGCTCCGCAATCGGACCCACGCGGTCGCCCATGCGATCCGGCTCGGCTTGATCTAGGACCGGCCGGGGTCAGCCCGCGTCGGCGGCCTCGTCCTCGTCCTCTTCGCCCTCACGCTGGACCGCCAGCGCCTGGACGGCCTCATCCTCGTCCTCTTCGCCCTCACGCTGGACCGCCAGCGCCTGGACGGCCTCGGATTCGGCTTCGGGCTGGGCGCTCATCAGCCGCTCGGCGTTCTGCTCGGCGGCCTGCTCGAAGCGGTCGGCCGGGTTGCTGAGCTGGATGCCACCGGCGGCGGGCGTGCCGTCGACGGGACCCGACCGCTGCTGGACGACGTGGGTCAGCTCGTGGGCGATCGTCCGCTGGCCGGTCGGGCTGGCCGGATCGTAGCGGCCGCTGCCGAAGACGATGTCGTTGCCGACGGTGTAGGCATGGGCGTTGACCGAGCTGGCCGAGGCGGCTGCCTGGCCGTCGGTGTGGACCCGGACGCCGCTGAAATCGGCGCCGAAACGACCCTCCATATCGGACTGCAGGTCACCCTCGAGGGGCTGCCCGCCGCCGCGCCCGACGACGTCCTTGACCGGCGAGCCGTCGGCTGCCTCCTGCTCGTCGCCGAGGAGCTGGACGACGCCGCTGTTGCCGGCGCTGCGCTGGAGGTGGAGCAGGGCATCGGATCCCAGGTGGCCGGCCTCGCCGGCGGCCAGGGCCCGTCCGACCTCGCCCGCCAGGTCACGCTCGTTCGCCGGTGCCGCGCTGCGCGCCTTGGCCGATTCCGTGAGATCGACGTCGTAGTTGTGCATCTGGACCTCTACACGCTGCCAGGGATGGGCCCGTTTGCTCCGGCCAATGCTCCCACGCGGGAAGGCTGGCCGTCACGCTCCGGGCTGGATCCGCCGAGGTTGCCGGCAAGGGTGTTGTCGGCGAGGGTCCGGAAATGGGCGCCGAACTCGCTTTCCACGACCAGCCGGCCGAGCTTGCGGTACTCCCGCTCGGTCTCCCGGACCAGGTCGAGCATCGAGACCGGCCGGCCGGCTTCGGCGGCCCGGTAGGCGGCGCCGACCGCCACGTTGCGGATGTTGCCGCCGCTCAGCTTGAACGCCCGGGCCAGGAAGTCGAGGTCGAGGTCGTCGGCCCGGGGCAGCTCGGCGTGCAGGTTCGTCCGCCAGATCCGGAGCCGGTCGTCGACCTCGGGCATCGGGAAGTCGATGATCGCGTCGAGCCGGCGTACGAACGCCTCGTCGACATTCGCCCGCAGGTTGGTGGTCAGGATCGCCATCCCGTCGAACTGCTCCATCCGCTGGAGGAGGTAGGCAACCTCGACGTTGGCGTAGCGGTCGCGGGCATCCTTGACCTCGGAACGCTTGCCGAAGATCGAGTCGGCCTCATCGAAGAGCAGGATCCCGTTGACCCGATCGGCTTCCGAGAAAACCCGGTCGAGGTTCTTCTCGGTCTCGCCGATGTACTTGTCGACCACCGTCGAGAGGTCGATCACGTACAGGTCGAGACCCAGCTCGCCGGCGATCACCTCGGCCGACATCGTCTTGCCGGTGCCCGAGTCGCCGGCGAAGAGGGCGGTGATCCCACGCCCTTTCGACGACCGGCGGCCCATGCCCCAGGTGTCCAGGACCAGGTCCCGGTGGCGGGCCCGGGCAGTGAGCTCGTGGAGCTGCTCCACGATCGGTCCCGGCAGGACGAGGTCCGGCCAGCCCACGACCGGCTCGATCCGGCGAGCGAGGCGCTCCAGGCCGGCGGCGTTCTGGGCACGGGCCCCGCCGTACAGGTCGGCCGGCTCGAGCTCCCGGCCGGCAGCCGCCGCGTGGAGGGTGGCCGAGCGGGCGGCCCGGAGCACCTGCTCGGGGGCCAACCGGAACGGCAACCGGTCGATCTCCCTGGTCAGGGCGCGCTCCTCGGCGATCCCGGGCAGCGCCGCGCGCCAGATCGCCCCACGCTCGGTCGGCGTGGCCGCGATCGCGTCCACGAGCAACGGCACCTGGCGCGACCAGACCGGGTCCCAGCCCCGTACGCCGAGCAGGATCGTCGGGCAGGCGGCTTCGGCAAAGGCCCGCACGGCCGTCGCGCCGCGCTCGGCCAACGCGTCGATCGGCCCGGCCACGAGCCCACCGCCGCGCAGGCGCGCCTCGCGGACGGCCACCTCGGCGATCAGGGCCGGGTCGTCGCCGGGAGCCAGCCGGGCCAGGTCGAGGACGACCGGCTCGGGACCCATGGCCCGGAGCGCACCGGCGGCCAGTGACAGGCCGGCTGAGCCGACGTGCTCGCGCACGTAGACGAGCCGGGCGCCGGCCCCGACCGCCCGCTCGAGGGCGGCCACCGAACCGACCGCTGCCGGCACGGCGACGGCCAGCAGGGGCGCGACCAGCGGGTCGGGCAGGTCGACGCCGAGCAGGTGGGCCGTGACCCTGTCCGGGACCCGCAGCGAGCGGGTCAGGAACGGCCGCTCGGGGTCCTCGATCAGGACCAGGCCCCCGGCGATCAGCGGCGCCGCCGGATCGAAGCGCGCCCGGGCGGCGCCAATCCCCGCCGATTCGGCGCCGTCCGAGGCTGCCCGGCCGGCACTCGGGGCGCACAGCTCGAGGGCCAGGCCGATGCTCGCCCGGCGGCGCGAGACGTCGTCATGGAGATACCCGTACAGGCGCTCGAAGCGGGGCTCGAGGTCCGGCGCGACGGCCACCAGGAGGAGCTCGACATCGAGCGCCGAAAGCTCGAAGCCGGCCGCCAGGCGGCGCAGGCGGATCTCCCTGCCGGTTCCTTCCGCGCCGGCAGCTTCGGCCGCGTCGGCCCAGGCCTCGAGCTCGGCGGCCGCGCTCGAGAGGATCGCGTCGGCTGGCGCACCGGGGACGGCCACCTGCTGGCCTGCCAGCAGGCCATCGACCTGGGCCTCGGAGATGTACAGGCCACGAAAGCGGTCGCTGGGGTCGGGGTCGTCGGCGCGCCGCCGGGCGACCGCCCCGGAGACCCGGGCAGCGAGAATCGCCAACCGGTCATGGAGGTAGCGGTCGGGATCAGGGTCGGCCGGCATCGCGGAGGCGCGCCTCAGGACCTGGCGGGCCGGCGGGTCACCGGTCGATCCCGCGCACGCGCACGATCCGGCCCGGCTGGTGATCGCTGCCCGAGCGCCGCGTCTCGTCGGGCCCGGCCGGCTTGGCCGGGGCCACCGCCACCCGCGGGCCGCGCCGGCTGCCGCCCGCTTCCTCGTTGCCGTTGGGGGTGACGATCGCCAGGCGGGGCTCCTCGAGGACCGGCGGGCCGGCCGGCTGGGCGACGTCCACGACGAACGGGGCGGTGACGATCACGTCGATCGACGGCTTCAGCTCGCCACCGAGGGCCGACCAGACGTCGGCGATCGAGCGGTCGCTGCCGAGGGGCAGGGCGGTCGTGATGATCAACGGGACCGGCTGCTCGGCCAGTCCCCCGGCGCAGTCGGCCGGGGCCAGGCGCTCGTGCCGAATGAAGCAGCCCAGCAGGCTCGACAGGAGCCGGTGCTCGTCCTCCGGCCGTTGCGTCCAGGCCGTCACCATGTATGACAGCTTGAACCGGCGCGGCGGCGGCCGGCGCTCGGTCACCCGGCCGGCCGCGTCGGCCACCCGCTCCCACTGGACCTCGCGGCGGGCCATGTCCTCGCGGATGTCGTAGAGGTACAGGTCAACAGTCGGGCCGTTGCGCTTGGCGACCCATTCCCGGGTGGGCGCGTCGAAGGCAACCTCGACTGCGGACCCGCCGAGCGCCTCGGCTCGGACAAGGGCAAGCAGCGTCTCGTCGACGTCCTGGATCATCCGGAGGATGGTCCGCCCACCTCGGGGTCCGGCGCGACCGGCATTGGGGCAGCCGTTCGGGCGGACCGGCCCGTCCGGGCGGCCGATCGGGCGACCCGCGGGCTGCCCGTTCAGGCAGGAGCAGCGGCCCGTTTTGCCGCACCTCGGGGCCTTGAACCGCCCGGCGGCCGGTCCGACGCTCCAACCAGTCGTATGACCACCGCAGCCTGAGCAGCGCAGCCTTGGAGGGCGTCTGAATGCCTAGCTACCTGTCGCCCGGCGTCTACGTCGAGGAGGTTGAAGCCGGATCCCGCCCGATCGAGGGCGTCGGCACGGCCGTCGCGGCCTTCGTCGGCCTGGCCGCCCAGGGTCCGGCGAACACGCCCACCCTGGTCACCAACTGGAGCCAGTTCGTCCAGTCGTTCGGCGACTTCATGGAAGGCTCCTACCTCGCCCATGCGGTCTACGGCTACTTCCTCAACGGCGGCGGGGCGGCCTACATCGTCCGGATCGGCGCCGACGGCAACCAGCCGGCCGCCCACCTGGAGCTGGCCGCCGCGGACGAGAAGGGCGCCACCGCGCTGCGCCTGACGGCCCTCGACAGTGGCCCGATCGGCAACGACATCAACGTCGAGGTGAGTGAGCCGTCGCAGCCCGGCGAGGGCGTCTTCAAGCTCGTCGTCAGCCGTTCCGGGGCCGACACCGAGACCTACGACAACGTGACCCTCAAGAAGGGCAAGCAGAACGTCGCCGCGGCGGTCAAGGCCGCGTCCAAGCTGGTCCGCGTCGAGGAGACCTCGACGACCGCGCTGGCCCCGGTCAGCGGCAAGTCGTCGCTCGTCGGCGGCGGGGCCTCGATGGCAGTCCAGGTCGCGCCCGACGACTACGCCGGCAACGCCGCCGACCGGACCGGCTTCGCCGGGCTGGAGGCGATCGACGAGGTCACGATGCTGGCCGCGCCGGACGTGATGGCCCTCTACCAGCAGGGCGTGATCGACCTCGAGGGCCTGCAGGCCATCCAGCTGGCGATGCTCGCCCACTGCGAGCTGATGGGCGACCGCCTGGCGATCCTCGACGCGCCTCCCGGCCTGAATGCCCAGCAGGTCAAGGAATGGCGGATGGACAAGGCCGGCTACGACTCGAAGTACGGCGCCCTGTACTGGCCCTGGATCAAGGTCTTCGACCCGGTTGCCGGCCAGGCCCGGTTCGTGCCGCCGAGCGGCCACATGGCCGGGATCTGGGCCCGCAACGACGACACCCGGGGCGTCTGGAAGGCACCCGCCAACGAGGTCGTCCGGGGCGCGATCTCGCTCGAGCTTCAGCTCACCAAGTCCGAGCACGACCAGCTCAACCCGGTCGGCATCGACTGCATCCGGGCATTCCCCGGGCGAGGCATCCGGGTGTGGGGCGCGCGGACCCTGTCGAGCGATCCGGCCTGGCGTTACGTCAACGTCCGGCGCCTCTTCAACTACATCGAGGAGTCGGTCATCGGCGGCACCCAGTGGGTCGTCTTCGAGCCCAACGACATGGCCCTCTGGCAGCGCGTCCGGCGGACGATCAACGCCTTCCTCGTGCGCACCTGGCGCGACGGGGCCCTCTTCGGGGCGACGCCCCAGGAGGCCTTCTACGTCAAGTGCGACTCGGAGACGAACCCGTCCGAGGTGATCGACGCCGGCCAGCTCGTCGTCGAGATCGGGATCGCGCCGGTGAAGCCGGCCGAGTTCGTGATCTTCCGCATCGCCCAGTTCTCGGGCGGCACGTCCCTGGCCGAATAGCCAACCCGCCGACCGTCTAGCGCAAAGGAGAGCACCCGATGGCCGCTGGCCTGCCTAGTCTGCCCAACGACGCGATTGCGTCCTACCACTTCGCGGTCGAGATCGACGGCGTGGAGATCGCCCAGTTCTCGGAGCTCAGCGGGATCACCTCGGAGATCGACGTGATCGAGCTCAAGGAGAACATGAAGGACGGCAAGCCGATGATCAAGAAGCTGCCCGGCGCGCGCAAGCCGCCGACGATCACCCTCAAGCGGGCCAAGAACTCGTCGAAGGCGCTCTGGGACTGGCACTACTCGATGTACCAGGGCAAGGTCGCCACGGCCCGCAAGAACGGCTCGATCATCCTCAACGACTACGAGGGTGGCGAGATCACCCGCTACAACTTCACCAACGGCTGGGTCTCCAAGGTCACCATGGGCACCCTCAAGGCGGGCTCCAACGAGGTGCTGATGGAAGAGATCAGCATCGTCTGCGAAGAGCTCGAGCGGGTCTGACGTGAGCCCCGTCGACAGCCCACCGCGGCCGGTCGACGAGGTCCCGGGGCGGGGCGCACTGCGAACCGAGTTCGCCTTCGTCCTGCCCCGCGGCTACGTCGACGACAGCGGCACGGTCCACCGTGACGGGGTCATGCGCCTGGCCACGGCCCGCGACGAGATCCTGCCCCAGCGCGATCCCCGGGTCCGCGAGAACGAGGCCTACCTGACGGTGCTCCTCCTATCCCGGGTGATCACCCGCCTGGGCACCCTGTCGGCGATCAACGCGGGCACGATCGAGGGCATGTTCGCCTCGGACCTGGCCTTCCTGCAGGACCTCTACCGGCGGGTGAACCAGGAGGGCACGACCCAGGTGGCGGTCGTCTGCCCGGCCTGCGCCCACCACTTCGCGGTCGACCTGGGGGGTGGCCGCCTGGGGGAACCGTGACGTACGCGAGCGAGCGCCTGTTCAGCGAGATCGCGTACGTGGCGTATCACTTCCATTGGCCGCTGGACTCGATCCTCGACCTCGAACACCCGCTCCGCCAGCGGTTCGTCGAGGAGATCGCCCAGCTCAATCAACGACGAGCTGAGGAGTAAGCGTGCGCTGGCCGTTTGGCCGCAGGTCGACGCCGACGGAACGAGCGACAGCCCCCGGCAGCGAGCCGGGGATGTCGCCGGCAGCGGCGCGCCCGCGCGACGCGTGGCGTTCCTTGCCGGCCGTCCAGCGCACGATCGGCCGGCCGCCGGTGGTTGCCCCCGCCGCGCCCTTCGCGGACCGCCTGGCCACTCGCCAGTCGCCCGACCTGGCCCTCGCGCCACTCGGCCACGAGGTCTCGCCCCTGGCCAGCCCGGGGGTGCTCATCGGCCTGGCCACGACCGACGCGGCCAACACCGGCCGGATCGAGCTGCCCGTCCAGCGCCACGCAACCGAGAGTCACGGTACCGACCTCGAATCGCGGGGCTGGAGCCAGTTCGACGAACCGGACGACGAGATTGCCGCGGTCAGTGACGGTGGGCTCGAGACGGTCACCCTCGCCCCGGCGGTGTCCGCGTCGACCAGTTCAGGGCTGAACGTGCTCCCCGCCGCCGCAGCGTCCGTCCAGCGACTGGCGGCAGCGGCCCCGATCCTGACCGCCTCGGCCGCCACGGCCGTGGCCGCCCCGCCGGCCGGGACATTCGACCTCCGGCCGCGCTCGGCCGGCGCGAGCCAGGCGCCCATTGCTGCAGGTCCTGTGGTCACCCAGCGGGCAGTCGTGAGCGCGGGCGCGGCGGCCGCGACCGTCATCGACGCCGCCCCGCCGGCCCGCCGGCCGACACTCGGCCAGGCGCGCCGCCTGGGGCTCGGCGCGCCGCTGCCGGCCGGCCCCGATGGCAGCGTCCAGCGCCTCCCGGCGAGCGATCGTGCCATCCCCGCGGTCGGGCCCCTGGGCGGTGCCGCCGACGGGGCTCGCCCGTCCGGCAAGGAGGCTGGCCAGCCTGTCCTGATCGGCGCGTCGTCGCCCGGGGCAGCGCCCGTCCAGGAGGCGCCGGCGGCCGCCGGGACCGATGCCGGTGCGCCGGCCGCGGTGGCTCCGGCAGCACTCACGGTCGTCCGGCCAGTGAGCATCCAGCGGCTCGCCGCCAGCCTGGGCAGCGCCGCGCCCGATGGTGTCGGCCCCGCTGCGAGCGGTGCTGCGGCCCCGTCCGCCGAGGTCACCCGGGAGCTCGTCATCCAGCGGCTGCCTCTCGCCGGCGGCGATCCGTCGTCCGGCGACCGGCCGGCACCCGCCGGCGCGCCCGAACCGGCCACGGGCGGCGAGCCCGCGGCCGGCATCGCCCTGAGCGCCATGGCCGAGCCCGTCGGCCGGAGCCCGATCCGGGCCAGCTCGGCCGGCTCGCTCCTCGATCCCCCACTCCCGGCGGGCCGGGCCAGGGCCAGCGCAACCACCGCCCGCGAGCCCGGCGGTCCGGCCCAGCCGTTCGTCGCCCGCTCCATGGCCGATCCGTCGCGTTCGTCTCCTGCGGTCAACCCCTCGGGTGCCGGTCTGGCCGGACGGCCGACGACGGTCCAGCGCGAGGCCGTCGGCCCGCTCGTGCCGCGCGCCTCGGCGGGCGCGACCGGCCCAGCCGACCCGCTCGCCGGAGCGGGCTCAGCAGGCTCGCCGGCCGGCGGCCCGAGCGTCCAGCGCGCGGTCGAGGTCCGCGAGCTCGTGATCACGACCCAGGCCGATAACCGTGGACCGGCCGGCGAACCCGCTCCCGGCGCGGCCCCCGGATCGGCCGGGAGCTCGGCTACGGCCCCGGCCGCGGCCGGCGCGCCGCCGTCGATCGCCGACCGCGACCGGGAGCTCGACGAGCTCGCCCGGCGGCTCTACGGCCGGATCCGGACCAAGCTCGCGGCGGAGCTGCTGGCCGATCGCGAACGGGCCGGCCTGCTGGTTGACCTGCGATGAGCGAACGAGCCCTCGGCCTGCGCTTCACGGTCACGATCGACGGCCTGTCGCTCGGTGACTGGACGAAGTGCGATGGCCTGAGCATCGAGTACGAGACCAAGGATTACCAGGAAGGTGGCGAGAACAGCTTCACCCACCGCCTCGCCGGCCGGGCGAAATACCAGAACATCAAGCTGACCCGGCCGATCGACAGCCACTCGGCGGAGATCGCCACCTGGGTAGCAAGCGTGGCCACGAAGCTGATCCGCCAGACGGCGCAGATCATCGTCATGGACGCCAGCGGCGCCACGGTCGTGGCCTGGAACCTGACCGGGGTGTACCCGACCAAGTGGACCGGGCCGACCCTCGACGTCGCGGGCAACCAGGTCGCCTACGAGTCCCTCGAGCTGGCCCACACCGGCCTGACCGGGCTGCCGACATGAGCCTGCTGGGCCTCAACCTCAAGAAGGCCGGCCTGAAGGTTGTCTCGAACGACGCCAAGACGGACCACCTGACCTTCGGCTACAACCCGAGCGAGCTGTCGACCGAGAAGTCGGCCAAGTGGAACCGGCCCACGACGACCTCGGCCAAGTCGGCGACGAAGCCCCAGTTCGGGGGCTCCGAGCCGCAGTCGGTGAGCATGGAGATCTTCTTCGACGCCTACGAGGACCTCTTCGGCGACGTCTCGGACGACGTGAAGACGCTCTTCGAGTGGCTCAAGCCGACCGCCGCGTCGCTCAGCAAGAACCTGCCCTGCCCGCCGATCCTGGCCTTCGAGTGGGGCAGCAACAAGATCCTGGCCGACTTCAAGGGCTATCTCAAGCACGTCTCGGCCAAGTACACGATGTTCCGGGCCGACGGCACGCCGATCCGGGCGACGGCCTCGATCAGCCTCGAGGAGGTGCCCGACGAGCCGGCCCGCCAGAACCCGACCTCGGGCAGCCTGAACAGCCGGCGCAGCCACGTCCTGCGCGACGGCGACAGCCTCCAGTCGGTGGCCTACCGCGAGTACGGCAGCGCGGCCATGTGGCGCGGCCTGGCCCTCTTCAACGGCATCGACGATCCGCTCCGGCTGGTCCCCGGCAGCTCGATCCTGATTCCCAGCTCGAGCGAGGCGACCCGGCTGGTCGAGGACGGCGGCAATGCCTGACGGCGGGCCGGCCCTGCGGGCCGAGATCCAGGTCGAGGGCAGTCCCCTGCCGCCGGCGGTCGAGCCGCTCGTCGAGCAGGTGATCGTCGACAACGACGTCCAGTTCCCGGACGCCTTCCTGATCGTGTTCAACGACCGTGAGCACGACGTCCTGGACCAGACCGGGATCGAGATCGGGACGAAGATCGAGATCAAGGGCACCTCCCTGCGCAGCCAGCAGAGCGAGCTGCTGATCTCGGGCGAGGTCACCTCGCTGGGCGCCGAGTACTACTCGGGCGGCAGCCGGATCCTGGTCCGCGGCTACGACCGCTCCCACCGCCTCCAGCGCGGCACCCGGACCCAGACGTACCTCAGCGTCAAGGACTCCGACATCGCCCAGACGGTGGCCGGCCAGGCGGGCATCGACGTCGGCACGATCGACGACTCGGGCGAAGTCCATCCCTGGGTCGCCCAGCTTAACCAGTCCGACTGGGAGTTCCTGGCCGGCCGGGCCCGGAACATCGGCTTCGAGCTGACGGTGATCGACGGCAAGCTCAACTTCCGCAAGCCGACCGCGGCCTCGAGCGCACCGAGCAGCGGCGAGTACGGCTCGACCGACCCATTCCAGCTCGTCTACGGCGAGGACCTCCTCCAGTTCCGGCCGCGGGTCACCGCCTCGGAGCAGGTCGGCTCGGTCAAGGTCTATGGCTGGGATCGCTCGGCCAAGACCGAGCTGACCGGTTCGGCCGAGGCGGCGACGACCAGCGCCGCCGTGCCGCTGACGCCGGCCAGCCTGGCCGCCGACTTCGACACCGCGGTCTACTACGGCACCGGCGAGTCGTACGACACCCAGCCCGGCGTGGACACCCGGGCGGCGGCGATTGCCGACCGGATCGCGAGCGCGGCGGCCGAGGCTGACGGCGTCGCCCGGGGCGAGCCGATGCTGCGCGCCGGGGCGGCCGTGAACGTGGCCGCCGTGTCCAGCCAGTTCGCCGGCCAGTACACCCTGAGCCGGACCCGGCATGTCTTCGACGACGATGGCTACGGCACCGAGTTCCACGTCAGCGGGCGGTCTGACCGCTCGCTCCTGGGCCTCGCCCGGGGCGCCTCGGCCGGCACCGAGACTGATCACGGACCGCGGATCCCGGGCCTCGTGCCGGCGATCGTGACCGACACCAAGGATCCCGACCAGCTCGGCCGGGTGACGGTCCGCTTCCCCTGGCTCGGTCCCAAGGACGACACGCCGGCCACCTCGTACTGGGCCCCGGTGGTCCAGTTCGGGGCCGGCAACGCCCGCGGTGCGATGTTCCTGCCCGAGGTCGGCGACGAGGTCCTGGTCGGCTTCGACCACGGCAACGTCGACCATCCCTACGTCCTTGGTGGGCTGTACAACGGGGTCGACCTGCCGCCCCTCCAGGACGACCTGATCGACGGCTCGGACGGCAAGGTCAACCAGCGCGGCTTCGTCTCGCGCCTGAACCACCAGCTCGTCTTCCTCGACTCGGACAGCAAGTCGGGGATCACCCTGAGCACGGACCAGGGCAAGGTCACGATCGAGCTCGATCACGCCAACGGCAAGCTCCACCTGAGCTGCCAGGGCGACGTGGTGGTCGAGTCGACCGGCGACCTGAAGCTGACCGCCCAGGGCTCGCTCGAGCTGAGCGGCCAGGGCGGGGTGAAGATCGAGAGCTCGGCAGTGGTCGAGGTCTCCGGCCAGATGATCAAGCTGAATTAGGAGCCGACGTGGGAGCACCGGCGATCGTCGCCAACGACCAGATCACGGGGGTCTGCCCCAACCACCTGATCATCGGGCCGCTGGGCGTGCCGACCCCGGCACCGGCGCTGCCCTTCGCGGCGCCGCTGACAATGGGCCTCTCGACCAATGTCCAGATCGGCGGCAAGTTCGCGGCGATCGTCGGCTCGTTCGGCTACAACACGCCGCCCCATGCCGGCCTGCACGCCGCCGATCCGTTCTTGGTGCCCACCCTCCAGATGGGCCAGGTCGTGGTCGGCAGCCCGACGGTGATGATCAGCGGCCAGCCGGCGGCCACGGCCCAGGCGACCGTCACCTGCTGCGTGGCGCCGGGCAGCCTCGTGCCGTCCGTCGCGACGGTCCTGGTCGGCTAGGCGGCCGGCGATGAGCGGCGACTTCATCGGCTCGGGCTGGGCCTTCCCGTTGCGGACCGACTCGACCGGCGGGATCGCCCTGGTCAGCCACGAGCGCGAGATCGAGGAGAGCATTCGGCTGATCCTGGGCACCGCGATCGGCGAGCGCCCGATGCGGCCCGAGTTCGGCTGCGGGATCCACGACTACATCTTCGCCCCGACCGACGCCACGACCGCCGGCCGGATTGCCTACGAGGTCCGCGCCTCGCTCCGGCGCTGGGAGCCGCGGATCGAGGTGACCGACGTGATCGTCGACATCGCCGAGGACGATCCGGCCCTGCTGTACATCGACATCCGGTACACCTTCACCAGCGTCAACGACCCGCGCAACCTCGTCTTCCCGTTCTACGTGATCCCCGTCGAACCGTGACCGACGCCGTCCACCCCCGCCAGCCCGGAGCGCAGTGACCATGGCCCTCCCCGTTCCGAACCTCGACGACCGCCGCTTCCAGGACCTGGTTGACGATGCCAAGCGCCTCGTCCAGCAGCGCTGCCCCGAGTGGACCGACCACAACGTGTCCGATCCGGGGGTGACCCTGATCGAGCTCTTCGCCTGGATGTCCGACCAGCTCCTGTACCGGATGAACCGGGTCCCGGACCGCCACTACGTCAAGTTCCTGGAGCTCCTCGGGGTTCGCCTCTTCCCGCCGATCGCGGCCCGGGCGGCGGTCACCTTCTGGCTCAGTGCGCCGCAGCCCGATGTCGTCAAGATCGCCGCCGCGACCCAGGTGGCGACCGTCCGGACGCAGGCCGACGAGGCGATCGTG
>Ga0265340_10000966_pt1 | contig 16391 bp, 14 predicted proteins | sample 4CB225metaG_FD_202082 | JGI IMG/M metagenome (GOLD analysis project Ga0265340, IMG submission 202082) | Rhizosphere microbial communities from Carex aquatilis grown in University of Washington, Seatle, WA, United States - 4-CB2-25 metaG | ecosystem: Host-associated > Plants > Roots >...
TTCGGGTGACGGTGTCGAGGCCGGTGGTTCGGTCTGCAGAACTTGACTCATGGCTGACTCCGATTGTCAGGTGGATCAGGTCCCAGGTGGCGGGTGATCCCGCTCCCCTCGGTAATGCCGTCAGCGAGTGTTCTTCTCCGCGTAGGGCAGGATCTGAGCGATGTTGGACGAGTCCACGAATGACGGCCCGGTGAGAACCGGCTTTCCGCCGCCGAGATCGTTTCCGTTGGTCAGTTCACGCCAGAGCGAATCGACCGCCTCGTAGCCCTGCACGTACGGCTGCTGGTCGACGGACATCACGATCTCGCCGGACTTGATCGCCTTGGCGGCCTCGGCATTGAGGTCGAAGGTCGCGATCTTCGCGTGGCTGTTCGCGCCCTTCTTGGCGGCCATCGCCGCCAGGGCAATCGGTGCGCCCAGGGTGACCACCCAGTCAATGCTCTTGTCCTGCTGAAGCTTTGCCTGCAGTGTGGAGGTCACCGAGGTGATGTCCGTCCCGTTCACCTGGACGTTCTCGGTGTTCGGAATGCCCTTCTTGACGCCGGCGCAGCGCGCTTCCAGGGCCACCGAGCCCTGGGCATGGATCACACACAGCACCTTCTTGCCGCCGGCGGCGGCAATCTTCTGCCCGAGCGTCTCGCCGGCCAGGCTCTCGTCCGATCCGAAGTACATCTTGATGCCCAGCCGCTGATAGTCGTTGATCCCGGAATTGAACGCAACGATCGGAATCTTCGCCGCTTCGGCGGATTTCACGGCTCCGGCCAGAGCGTCCGGAGTGGCCAGCGTGGTGGCGATCCCATCGACTTTGCTGTCCACCGCCGCCTGGATCAGGGTAGCCTGCTGGGCGGGCTGATCGTTGTTGGAGTATTTCAGCGTGATGCCATGCTCTTTGGCGCTGGCCTGGGCTCCATTTCGGATCTTGTCCCAGAAGGTGTCGCCGGCTGCTTCGTGAGTCACCATGGCAATGGTGAGCTTCCGGCCACCGGTGACGACACTGCCGCCCGAGTCCTTGCTCGACTCGGTGGCCTTCTTGCCACCGGTGCTGCTGCACGCGGTGAGGGTGATCGCGATCCCTACCGCCGCAGCCGTGACGGCCAGGGCGCCTTTGCCCGATCTCCACATTGTCGGTGACCTTTCTGTCGTATCTGGCGTATCTGCTGTGTTTTCGGTGGTTTCTCTCGACTCTCAGAGCGTGTCTCCGAAATCCTCGATGCCATGGCGGTCAGAGCCCGCGGCGCAGCAGCACGGGGCTGGGCAGAGCTATTCAGAACTATTCGAGGGCGAAGTTAGCTGGAGGTGGGGAACTGCAGGTTGGATCCGGATTCGTGGTCGACATGAGGCCAGCGAGCGGTGACGACCTTGCCGCGGGTGTAGAACGAGATCCCCTCCGGCCCGTGGATATGCTTGTCACCGAAGAGCGAGTCCTTCCAGCCACCGAAGGAGTAGTAGGCCATCGGCACCGGGACCGGCACGTTGATGCCGATCATCCCGACCTTGACCCCACGCTGGAATCGACGGGCAGTCTCTCCGCTGGAGGTGAAAATCGCCGTCCCGTTGCCGTAAGGGTTGGCATTGATCAGGGCAATCGCATCATCAACCGAATCGGCCCGGACCACGGACAGCACCGGCCCGAAGATTTCTTCCCGGTAGACCTCCATTTCGGTCGTCACGTGGTCGATCACCGTGGGCCCGACGAAAAAGCCGTCCTCGAATCCGGGCACGAGCAGCTCACGACCGTCCACCGGCAGGTCGGCCCCTTGCGCGGGACCAGTGCCGATCAGGCCGACGATCCGGTCCCGGGCCTGGCTGCTGACCACCGGCCCCAGATCGCTCTCGGCATCCCGGCCGCTGCCGACCGTGAGGGCGCGGGCCTTGGCCGAAACCAGCTCGATCAAAGCGTCCCCGGCCGATCCGATCGCCACCGCGGCGGAAATCGCCATGCACCGCTCGCCGGCCGATCCGAAGGCGGCCGCGACGAGATGGTCGGAGGCATAGTCCAGATCGGCATCCGGCATCACGATGGCATGGTTTTTCGCTCCACCGAGAGCCTGCACCCGCTTGCCGTTGGCCGTCCCCCGCTCGTGGATGTACCGCGCGATCGGGGTCGAGCCGACGAAGGAGACGGCGGCCACCTGGCGGTTGTCGAGCAACGCGTCCACGGCTTCCTTGTCACCGTGCACAACATTGAAGACGCCGTCCGGCAGACCCGCCCTCTGCCAGAGCTCGGCGGCGAGCAGAGAGGCCGAAGGATCACGCTCGCTGGGTTTGAGAATGAATGTGTTGCCGCAGGCGATGGCTACCGGGTACATCCACATCGGCACCATGGCCGGGAAGTTGAAAGGGGTGATACCGGCGACCACGCCGAGCGGTTCCCGAAACGAGAAACTGTCGATTCCGGCCGAGACCTGATCCGAGTAGTCGCCCTTCAGCAGTTGCGGTATGCCGCAAGCGAACTCGATCACCTCCAGCCCGCGCTGAACCTCGCCCCGGGCATCCGACAGCACCTTGCCGTGTTCATCGGTGATCAGTTCGGCCAGCGCGGCCTGATGCTGGTTGACCAGTTCCCGAAAGCTGAAAAGAATCTTGGTGCGCCGGCTCAGTGAGGTCTGCGACCACTCTTCGAAGGCGGCCGCGGCAATCCCGACCGCCTCGTTCACTTCAGCCTTGCCGGCCAGGGCGACCTGGGCCTGCTGCTGACCGGTGGCGGGATTGAAGACCGGGGACGTACGGGGGGACGGCGCGCAGACGCCCTTGCCGCCGATCCAGTGCTCGATGGTTCTCACGACGCATCCTCCGAAAAGTGAGGGGCGACAGGGGCTGCTGTGCGCCCGGGCACATGATTATGTAACCCCGACATCAACGGGGAGTCAACAATTTGTCCTTACATTCTTACTTGTTACTTTGTCAGTTAGTCCTGTCATACTTGTGACATGGTTACTCCTTCCGCAGTGTCGGGCAGCATACGGCCGGCCAAGCGGCGACCAACCCCCCGCGATCCGGCGGATCCGGTTCTCGGCTCGCTGGTGCTTGATCGATCCAGTCCGGTACCACTCTATTTCCAGGTCGCGCAGCACCTGGAGCAGGCCATCGAGGCCGGGCAGGTACCGCCCGGCACTCGGCTGGACAACGAGGTCGAGTTGGCCGGGCAGCTCGGGCTGTCGCGTCCGACCCTGCGCCGGGCGATGGAGTACCTGGTCGACAAGGGCCTGCTGGTGCGCCGCCGCGGCGTGGGCACTCGGGTCGTCCAGCGGAAGGTTCGCCGGCCGCTGGAGCTGACCAGCCTGTACGACGACCTGGCCGGTAGCGGTCAGGAACCAGCTACCGAAGTGCTCTCCAACGAACTGGTTCCGGCCTCGGCGGAGGTCGCTGACGCCCTCTCGGTACTGGAGGGCGAGATCGTGATCCGGCTGATCCGGCTGCGCTCCGCGGCCGGTCAGCCGATCGCGCAACTGTCCAACTATCTGCCCGCCGAACTGCCCGGACTGACCACCTCGGCCCTTGAGGATCGCGGGCTCTACCAGTTGATGCGGGCTGCCGGGGTACAACCGCACGCGGCGATCCAGAGCATCGGCGCCCGGATCGCCACCCCGGCCGAAGCCCGGATCCTGGGCGAGAGCCGGGGTGCGGCCGTGCTCACCATGCAGCGACTGACCTTCGACGACAACGGTCAGCCGGTCGAGTTCGGTACTCACATCTACGCCGCATCGCGGTACAGCTTCGAGCTGAGTCTGCTCACCGGGAGCTGAATTAGAACGGGCAATACCGTCATCCGGCCCACCTTTAGACGATCTTCATATCCACCCGTAACTGATGGGTCACCCCCGGTATAACGAATCGGGCAGAACGGGCGTACGCTACGTCGTGATACCGGTGCAGAAAGTTGCCATTCGCGGACTGGTCGTCCGCCACAGGATGAATGCTTGAAGCGAGGAGTGGCGTGCTCAGCCAGCAGGACATTTACAGCAAGCAAGGTCTGCACCACCAGTCCCCGGCCGTCCCCGGGACACCGCAATGAGCCGCAGCGGTGCGCCCTGGCACGTCTGGCGCGAAGTCGGTGATCGGGTCTTCGTTCGCCGACACAAGACTCTGGACGTGAACACCGGTCTGATCCTCGGCGATGAACGCTGCCTGGTGATCGATACCCGAAGTAGCGAACGTGAGGCCCGCGAACTCCTCCGGGCAGTCCGGTCGCTGACCCATCTGCCCTACGCGGTCGCGATCACCCACGCCCACTTCGATCACTGCTTCGGCAATGCCACCTTCGCGGCCGAGCAGCCAGGGTGCGAGATCTGGGCGCACGAGCGCTGCCGGGACGACCTGGCCCTGGCCGGTGTGGACTACCGGGCCACGATCGCCCACTGGCTCCGCGATTCCGGTGAGGAAATTCTCGCCGACGAGGTCGAGGCGGTCACCGTCGAACTGCCCAACCACACGTTCACCGAGGCAGCGAGCATCGATCTCGGTGGCCGGGAAGTGCTGCTACATCACCTCGGTCGTGGGCACACCGATCATGATGTGGTGGCCGAGATCGCCGACGCCGACGTCACCTTCGTCGGCGATCTGGTGGAGCAGGGCGCACCCCCGTCCTTCGATGACTCTTTTCCCCTGGACTGGCCGGATTCGCTGGAGAATCTGCTCGACCGGGCCGGATCGATCATCGTTCCCGGGCACGGCGACGTGGTCGATCGGACCTTCGTCGCCCGGCAGCGGATCGACATCGCCGAGGTGGGCGAGGTCGCCCGCCGGTTGCCGGTGAGCGCACCCGATCATGAGCTGGAATGGGCGGCCAACCGGCTGTCGGTGGGCGGTCCGGCCGGGTTCATCGGCCTGCGACGGGCCCGTGAGCACCTGGCTGAGCTGACCACGGCCCCACCCGGCTGAGTTCCACGTCCCAGGTCGTGGCCCGCCGGTTCGCTCCGGCCAGAAACCCGGCGGCCTGCTCCTTCCAGACCCCGATCGACGGATCGTGGGACCGCCCCACGATGTCGGCCGTGCGCTGGTAACGGTCCAGTTCGTGACTGGCCAGGGGTGTCGACCCGGAGCCGCCCGACCGCTCCGACCCGGCACTGACCGTGACCCAGTTGCTCCGATCCGGATTCGACGCCGCATCCAGCCGGGGCACCAGGTCGTCGGTGTGCTCGATGGAAAGCACACCGACGTCGTCCGGGACCGGCATCGAGGCGACCGGCGAGCCAACGGTGAGGACCTGGGTCACGGTGAACTCGCTGCGCACCCGGGGATCGCTCGCGGCCGCCGCGGCGATCAGGCCGCCCTGCGAGTAACCCACCAGTAGCACTGGTTCCCCCTTGGCCACCCCGACCGCGCGCATCGCCTCGACCAAGCCGGTCTTCCCGGCGGTAGGCTGGCCCGCCATCAGCCGGACATCCCCGGTCAGATCGAACGGCGTCCGGCCGGCGACGGCTGACCAGGTGGCGGTGCCCGGTATCGAGATCACCCAGGAACGCCGCCCGGCCGCGCCATCGATCCGCTGCACCCGGATTCGCGGCCCCGCCGAAGACGGTGGCATCCGGGCCACGAGTTCGCCGATGCCGGCCGCCGGACGATCCGGGCGCCCCGGCTGGACGTCAACCGCCACCGCCGGCGATTCGCGCAGCCAGGGATGCCCGGTGAAACCTCCAGCCAGGTCCGCGATCGCCTCGATCCCGGCCGAGAGGTCCGCCACGGTGACCGGCTCCCCGGTCCGGCCGACCCGGCCCGGCTGGCCGGTCCGGCCGTACAGCCGGGCCGCGAGCAGTTGGCCGCCCGGCACGGTATCGACGACGCCGTTCACCATTCCGGGAACCGTCGGCAGCAGCGCTTCGGTCCGGGCCGCCGGCCGACTCAGCAATCGCAGGGTCAGGCCGCCGAGGCGACGGATCGGCTCGGGCAGTGAACCAACCCGAAGGTCGGCCGCGGACAGCGCGACACCGACGACTCCGGCATCCAACGCCGCGCCGAGCAGGGCCGGAGTTGCCGCCGCCCCGACGATGTGCCCGGCCACGAACTCGGACCGGCGCAGAGTCGCGTTCACGGCGGCGTCGGCGCCTCGGTAGGCCTGGGCCGCCGTGGTGATCGCCAGCCCGTTCGCCTCCGCCGCGGCGGCCAGGGTCAGCAGCCCACTCGGGCCCAGGGTCGCGGCGCCCAGGGCCACTTCGGCCGCGGCAAAAGTGCGCCCGGACCTCGGCGCGGTCAGCGCAATGCCGGGATCGGCAGCCACCTTCATTGCGGCCCGGGCGCAGTGCCCGAGCTGCGCAGCCACCGAACGCAGCAGCGCTCCGGCCTGATCGAGATCCTCCAACTGTGCGGCCACCCCACCGGCTCCGCCCTGAACCCTCAGCCCGTCGGAATCACTCAACGAGCACCACGCAGGCGATCGATCAGTGCCAGCCGAAGATCCACCGCCAAGTCGCCCCGGAGGTCACGTACCGGCCGCGGTCGATCAACGGTCGAATCCACCTGCCACCACGACCTCACCGCATCGGCATCGGCATCGGCATCGGCATCGGCATCGGCATCGGCTGATGCGACATCGGCCGGCGCCGCACCGAGATAGACCCGTCGCCAGCCGGGCTTGAGGCCCGAGATCGACAGGCCGACAGGCCCGGCGACCGAGGCCGGTGAGCCGACCGAGGCCGATGAGTCAGCCCAGGCCGATGAGTCAGCCCAGGCCGATGAGTCAGCCGGGTCGACCCCGTCACCCGACGGGGTCGAACTGTTCGAGGCCGCCGCCGCGGGCGGCGGTTCCGCCGGGATCAGCGCAATCACCTCCTCGACCACCGATTCCAGGTCAAAGAGCCCGATCTGCACTTCGGCCCCGGCTCGCACCACCGAGGCGCCGAGATCACCCTCGATCGCAAAAAGGGCGTAGGTCAGGCCGGCCGGCTCGCGCAACCGCAGCGTGATGCCCGTGCCGGCGCAGCCGTGCAAGGCCAGTGCGGCCGCCACCACCGGCGGGACGACAGTGGGGATCACCTCCTCAGCATCGGTCCGCTCGAATGCTTGCCGGCAATGCTCGAGCGGCCACGAACATTGGGTCGGCTCCGAATACCCGGTCAGCTCCGAGGGCAGCAGCAGTCCGGGTTGGGCCCGGACCCAGGTCGCAAAAGTCTTCTCGTCGGTCCGCAACCGGAGCCCGGCGCTCACCAGCCACCACCGAGCCCGAGCGGGCCCTGAACCGGTTCGATCGCCCCGGCATGCCGGCGAAGGGCAGCGGCGGCATCGTCGAGGTGGGCAGCGGCCGAGCGTACCCGAATCGCCTCTTCGGACAGCCGCTTCCGGAAACCAGCCGCAGCGACCGAACGCCATCGAATCGCCCCGGCGCCGAGCGTCTGATCCGCCAGCCGCCGGACGTCGTCACTCATTTGCTGTACCCGAGCCGCTGCCCGCAGCACCTCGTGTGATCCCATCATGGTCCTCCTCTTCCGGCCGTTCCTACGACCCGAGAAGAATCTAGGCAACCGGCGTGGGGTCTGGGTCCGGTTCGGAAAGCCTGTGGATAAAGGGTCTTTCGAGATGTCGGTGGATAAGGAGAAGAGAGGACCGGCACGGAAGAGAACGCCGCGAAACTGTCGGTGGGTGCTGCTTGACTGTGCCCATGACCGAATCGACCCCACCCGACCGGCCCACCGTCCCGACCGTTGGCAGCAAGCGCGACCTACTGGAGAGCTGGCTCGACTGGCATCGCACCACACTGTTGATCAAAGTCGCCGGGCTGAACGGCGAGCAGCTCTGTGCCCGATCGTGTCCACCGTCCACGCTCTCGCTGCTCGGCCTGGTTCGGCACCTCGCCGAGGTCGAGCGAGACTGGTTCGTCGGTCGATGGCTTCCGGGAGTGAGCGAGATCTATTGCACCCCGGACGATCGGGAGGCCGACTTCGAACGCACCGATCCGGCCCAGGCGCAGGCCGATCTGAAGATCTACCAGCAGGAGGTGACGGCGGCCCGCACCGAGGCGGCCCGCCATCAGCTCGACGATGTGACCGAGTCCGGCAGCGCCGAGGGAGCACCCCGGCGGATCTCCTTGCGCTGGATATATCTGCACCTGATCGAGGAGTATGCCCGACACAACGGTCACGCCGACCTGCTGCGGGAGGCGGTCGACGGTGCGGCGGGTTACTGATGGTGCGGCGGGTTACTGAGTGACTGGCTACGAGGTGGCCAGGCTACGAGTTAGCCGGTCACCAGTTAGCCGGTCATTGGACGCGGAACGGCGATGAATCCGCCACCAGTTCACCCGGTTTCGGCCCCCGCGATGGCCCCCGGGACGACCGGCCGGGTGCTCCCGCAGCCGCAGGTTCGAGCTCTTGATCGAGTTCCAGTAACTGCTCGAGCGAGCCCACAATGGTCGCGGCGGCCGCCAGACACTCGGCCCGGGAGGGCGGTCGGGGTGCGTACAGGGCTCGTTCCAGCACGGCCAGGGCCGGCGGCAACGTCTCCGGGGGCAACCGGCGGCCGAGGGCCGCAAGGGTCTCGTTGGGTGCTCGGGCCCGGCCCTGGCCCGCCAGAACGGTCTCAAGCTGGGCGAAGGCTGCGGCCAAATGGGGGTCCGTCCGGGAGCCGGTTTCGGATCGAGCCCGTGACCGTCGACGGCGCCAGCTCCAGCGACGGCGCAGCAGCCCAACCGTCAGGAGCACGACGATCAGCCCCCCGGCGATCCAGCTCCCGGGCCGACCGGCATACCTGCGAATGACGTCGCGGATCGGTTGCCAGCCGGTCCGGGCCAGGGTCGCACCGGCGGTCGGATCGGACGTCACCCAACCCAGCCCGGGAAACCAGATCTCGACCCAGGCATGCGCGTCGGACCCGAGCACGGTTCGGAAGCCGTCGTCGCCCGGGTCCCCTCCGGCGAAACCGACCGCCAGCCGCGCCGGGATGCCCGCCGCCCGCAGCAGCACCACCTCGGCGCTGGCGAATTGCTCACAAAATCCGGTATGCGAGACGAACAATGCGTCGTCGACCGCGTCTTTGCCGGCCGGCGGTACCGGTGAGTTGAGGTTGTAGGTCATTCGCCGGTGCAGTTCGCTCTCGATCGCCAGCACCGCCCCGAGCCGGGACGAGCTACCGCCCACCAGTCGAAGGCCGAGTTGCCGGACCCGGTCCGGCAGGTTGGCCGGCAAATCCGTCCAGCGGGCCGTGGCCGGTTCGTCGACGCCCCGGCCGACGGCGATCAGCCGATCTCGGACCTGCGGATCATCGACGCCCACCGGCACTTCGGAGCTGACCGAGTAGTCGCCGAGCGGCCCCCGGAATCCGGACGCGATCAGTTGATCACCCGTGATACTGCGCAGCGCATCGGGGACCAGCCCGGCCGCACTGAGACTGATCAGCCGCCCCGGGGCCAGGATCGGCAACTGCACCGTGCTCAGCGGGCGCACGCGATCGGTCTGGACGGCGCCGGAGCCTGCGGTTTCGGCCCCCGGGGCCGGGACCACCATGACCTCGCCGACCGACCCGGCGATCAGGCGGGGCAGACCGGCGGCCGGCGGGGTCGCCACCCACTGGCGGCCGGTGTACACATCGAGAGTGCCGGCCCGCCACAACTCGGGTGAGTCGGTGGGCAATTTGAGTACGGGGTCGGTGGGCAACGCCCCCCGCGCGTTCAGGTCGAGTCCGGTGCCGAGGTAGTCCGATCCGGAGCGGGCCTGGCCCTTGGTCGGCGACGCCGCCCCGACCCGCTCGCGCCAGCTACTGGCCCGCGCCCCCTTGGCCGCGACACCGGTGCCGATGACAACGGTCAGGGTCAGGCCGCCAACGGTGATCGCGGCCAGGACCGGCAGCAGTCGCCAGCGGAGCACCCCCCGATGTGCCGGCGCCGGGCCACTGGCGCCCGGCCCCGGCCGCATCATCAGATTCGGCACCGGGCTGGCGTGGCGGCCACCCTGGGTGTCGCTGTTGGCTAGCTGGGCCAGGGTGAACAGGGCCGCCGGCCAGCCCAGCGCCACAACCGGGAGCAGGTGCCAACCGGGTGAGGCCACGCTGGCCAGGCCCAGCACGGCGATCCCGAGCACCAGCGCCGACTGCACGCCGCGCCGGTCGGTCAACTCCAGGGTCACCACCACCAGGGCGCCGGCGGCGAGGGCGGCGAACAGGCCGATAGGCACACTGGTAGGCAGTCCGAGTTCCTCGGCCGCGACCGTGAGCAGGCCCTCGGGCCGGCCCGTGGTGAGGGCCCCCGGCCCAGAGCCGAAGGTAGCCACCACAAGCAGCAACAGCATGAGCACGGCGGCTCCGGTGCGTTGCGGGGAGTCGCCCCGGGAGAGCAGCGGAATCCAGCTCGGTACCAGAACGCCCACGGCCACGGTCAAGATCAGGGTGAGCAGGCATATCTCGGGGGGCAGCAGCCCGGCAATGCCCAGCGCGAGACCGGCCGCCAGCAGAGTCGCCAGGGCACCGAGACCGGCCGGGTCCTTGGCCGGGGCACCGTTCACGATTCGAGCACGCTGCCGTCGGAGCCGAGGACGAGGAGTCCCTCCCCGACCGATCCGGCTGACTGCGGAAGCGGGCGGGTGCTGGCGACCAGAACCAGGCCGTCATCATCGGCCCATCTCGCCGCGGCCCTCAGTAATCCCGGTTCGGGTGGTGGGACGTGATGTAGTTCGGCGAACCAGTCGAGCACGGCGCCGGGATCATTACCCAGATAGGACGCCACGCCGGAGGCCGACAGCCGAACCGAGCCCGAACCGTGGGCGGCCAGGTCGACCGCGGTCCAGGCGGCGGCCGACAACAGGGCCTCCCAGTCGTCGTCCGTCGGCCAGCCGGCCAGAACCAGCGCGTAGCGGGCCTGAACGGTGATCTCGGGGATGATCACAATCAGCCGGTCCTGCCGGGCCGTGGCCCGCCAGTGCACCTGGCCGGGGGCATCTCCGTGACGCCATTCCCGCAGCCCGTGCAGTTGGTCGCCGGAGCGGGCCGGGCGACCACCGGCCTGATCGCCAATCCCGACCCGGGACAGGTCGGCCACCGGACCGAGGGCGGGGTGGACCCGGATCTGCGCTCGGGCCACCAGGCTGTGGTGGTGCTTGACCATGCCGAACGGTGCGGTGCTGCGCATGCTCAGCTCGTGCCGATGCCCGACCCCACGTTTGATCGCGGTGCGGCCGACACTCAGAGTCGCCTTCTCGCCCGGCGGCAGGCCCGGGACCGTGAGGCTGAGCGGCTCAAAGCCGTCCATCATGTGCGTCAGCCGGAAGACCGGGGTACTGAGCCGCCCCCGGTTGTGGACGTGGAAGACCTGTTCGACCTGCTCCCCGACGGCCACCCGGTCCGGGCCGAAGAAGCAGATCGAGATCGAGCCGAATCCGGGACGAATCAGTTGCGAGACCAGCACCGGAGCGAGAAAGGCGCAGCCCACCAGCAACAGCCAGGAGTTGGAGCTGCGGATACCGATCAGGGCCAGGGCCGCGCCGAAGAGGATGGTCAGCGCGCCGGACAGCGTCGGGGGCACCGCGGCCGGCACGCTCCAGCCGGCCCCGGTGGCCGGCCCGGTGCTCATGCCCGGTTCACTCTCATGCCGGTTCACCCCTCATGCCCGGTTCACCCCTCATGCCCGGACCACCCTCATACCCGGACCGGCACCGGTTGGCGGTCGACGAGATCGCGGACGACAACTTCGGACGACGTCGCGGCGGTGGTGGTGACGATCCGATGGGCCAGCACCGGCACGGCGAGCTGATTGACGTCGTCCGGGGTGACGTAGTCCCGGCCGTGCAGCACCGCCTGGGCCTGGGCACAGCGGGCCAGGGTGATCGCCGCCCGGGCCCCGGCGCCGGCCCGGATCCGCGGATCGTGACGAGTGGCCCGGGTCAGGGCGACCGCGTAGGCCAGCACCGGCTCGGCGATATGGATCAGGCGCACGGAATGCCGGACGGCGCTCAGGGTGCCCGGGTCAAGCACGGCCGCGAGCTGGTCCACCGTCGGCCCGACGAGCTGTTCACGGACCACCCAGTACTCGGCTTCGGCTTCCAGCGGGGCCAGGTGCAATCGGATCGCGAACCGGTCGAGCTGACCTTCGGGCAGAGGGTAGGTGCCGTGCTGGTCAAGCGGGTTCTGGGTGGCGACGAGCAGGAAATTGGCCGGTACCTGGTGCCGGACACCGTCCACCGTGACGGTGCGTTCCTCCATGACCTCGAGCAGGGCCGACTGGGTTCGCGGTGGTGTCCGGTTCAGCTCGTCGACGAGCAGGACATCGGCGAAAACCGGACCGGGGATGAAGATGAACCGCCGGTCCCCCGGATCCCAGACCGCGGATCCGGTGATGTCCGCAGGCATCAGGTCGGCTGTTGCCTGAATCCGCTGGAACTGCCCGCCGATCGACCGGGCCAGCGCCCGGGCGATGGTGGTCTTGCCGGTGCCCGGGACGTCCTCGATCAGAACGTGCCCCCCGGCCAGGGCGGCCACACTGATCAGTTCCACCACTCGCCGCTGGCCACGGATGACGCACTCGATGTTGCGCACCAGTCGCTGCGCCACCGCCTGCGCGGCGGAAAGGTTCAAGGCCGGCGTGGTAAGGACTGCTACCGGCGGTTCCATGGGTGGAACGTCGGCAGCCGACGGCTTCCGCTGAACCCCATTTGCTCGTGATCATGCACGCCGGCGCGCGTGCCCGTGCCGACGTGCATGATCACGAGAAACTACAGGTTCTTGACCGAGTTCAGCACCTTGGTCAGGGACTGCTTGGCGTCACCGAACAGCAGCGACGTCTTCGGGTCGTAGAGCAGTTCGTTCTCGATCCCGGCGAAACCGGGCCGCATCGAGCGCTTCAGGAAGATGACCTGCTGCGCATCGCCCACCTCGAGGATCGGCATGCCGTAGATCGGTGCCCCGGGCGAGGTCTTGGCCGCCGGGTTGACGACGTCGTTGGCCCCGACCACCAGCACCACATCGGCGGTCTTGAACTCGGGGTTGATCTCGTCCATTTCCTTGAGCGCCTCGTAGGGCACGTTCGCCTCGGCCAGCAGAACGTTCATGTGCCCGGGCATCCGGCCGGCCACGGCGTGGATGCCGTAGGACACGTCCACGCCCTTGGCCTCCAGCACCTCCTCCAGTTCGCGGATGGTGTGCTGGGCCTGGGCCACGGCCAGACCGTAACCGGGAACGATGATCACCTTGCTGGCGTAGTTCAGCAGGATCGCGACGTCTTCCGGCGTCACGGACTTCACCGGCCGGTTGGAGACCGCGGTGGAACCGGCGGTCGAGCCGCCCTTCAGTGCACCGAACAGGATTCCCGGCACCGAGCGGCCCATGGCGTTGGCCATCTCCCGGGTCAGGATCGTTCCGGACGCACCCACCAGGGTGCCGGCCACCAGGAGCAGGGTGTTGCCGAGGACGAAACCGCCGGCCGCGACGGTCAGGCCGGTGAACGCGTTCAGCAGCGAGATCACGATCGGGACATCGGCGCCGCCGACCGGGAGCACCAGCAGCGCCCCGGTGATCAGTCCGATGGCGCCGAGGACGCCGGCCTCCCAGAGCTTGGCGTCACCGATCAGCCAGACGGCCAGCCCGAGGTCCAGGACCAGGGCCCCGACCATCAGGAAGCGCATCCCGGGCAGGATCACCGGACGGGTGGTCATCACCTCCTGCAACTTGAGGAAGGTGATCACCGAGCCGGAGAACGAGACGGATCCAACCATCACGGTGAAGGCGGTCGCCAGCAGGGCCGCGAACGGGGAGGCCGGACCGTCCGAAATACCGGGGATGTAGCTGAACCAGCCGCTCGTGCCGATCCCGTTCTCGTGCAGCTCCAGCAGGGCGACCAGTGCGGCCGCCCCACCGCCGACCCCGTTGAACAGGGCCACCAACTGCGGCATCTGGGTCATCTGGACCTTGCGCGCGGCGGGCACCGCCACCGCCGTCCCGGCCACGATCGCGATCGCGATCGGGATCAGGTGGTCAAGGTCACTCGAGAGGAAGACGGTGACCAGGGCGACGACCGCGCCGCCGGCACCGATCAGGTTGCCGCGCCGCGCCGTCTTCGGTGAGGACAGCCCTTTCAGCGCGAGGATGAAGCAAATCGCCGCAACCAGGTACGCGACCTCGGTGGCATTCGGGGTCAGCCAGCTCATCGGGATTCACTCCGCTCCACGGCCACGGTCTTCTTGGCGCCGCGGCCTTTGAACATCTCCAGCATCCGGTCGGTGACCACGAAGCCACCGACCAGGTTGACCGTCGCCAGTACGACCGCCACCAGGCCGACCGCCTGGGTACCGGTGTCGTGCGCCTTGCCGGCCACCAGAATGGCGCCGACCAGGATGATTCCGTGGATCGCGTTCGCGCCGGACATCAGCGGGGTGTGCAACGTGGTCGACACCTTGGCGACCACCTCGAACCCGACGAAGACGGCGAGCACGAAGATTGCCAGTAAGGCCACGCCGCTCATCGGGCGTCACTCCCCTTGTCGACGGGTTCGCCGACCTTGTCCGGGTCAGCCGGTTCGCCGACGTCTGCCTTGTCGGCCGGTTCGCCGACCTTGTCTTTTTCGACCGGATTGCCGAGCACGGCCGCCGTCGGTTCGTGCCGGATGACGCCGTCATGGGTCAGGCAGGTGCCCGCGACCACCTCGTCGGCGAAGTCCGGGACCACCTCGCCGTCCTTGGTCATCAGCAGCAGCAGGTTGACCACGTTCTTCGCATACAACCGGGACGCATCGGCCGGCATCGCACTGGCCGCGTCCTTCATTCCGACCAGGGTCACGGAACCCGAGTCCGGCAGTTTGATCTCGACATCCTGACCGGCGATCGAGCCCTCGACGTTGCCCCCCGACTCGGCGGCCAGGTCGACGATCACGCTTCCGGGCTTCATCGTGGCCAGCATCTTGGCGGTGACCAGTACCGGAGCCGCTCGGCCCGGGACCGCCGCCGTCGTGATCACCACGTCGGAGCGCTCGATGTACGGGGTGAGCAGGTCACGCTGCCGGTTGGCCCGGTCCTCGGTCATCTCCCGGGCGTAACCGCCGGAAGCTTCCAGCGACTCGAGATCGAGGGTGACGAAGCTGGCGCCCATCGAGCGGACCTCGTCGGCACTGGCTGGACGCACGTCGTACGCCGATACCACCCCGCCGAGCCGTTTGGCGGTGGCGATGGCCTGCAACCCGGCGACGCCGGCCCCGAGCACCAGCACCTTGGCCGGTGGAATCGTTCCGGCCGCAGTCATGAACAGCGGGAAGAACCGCGGGTACCGGGTGGCGGCCTCGAGCACGCAGCGATAACCGGCCACCAGGGCCTGCGAGGTCAGTGCGTCCATGGACTGGGCCCGGGAGATGCGCGGGACCAGTTCCATCGCGAACGACGTGATGCGCGCGTCGCGCAGCGCCCGGACGACCTCCGGTTCGGTGGACGGCGAGCACAACCCGAGCGTGATGACGCCAGGGCGCAACCGGCTCACCGTTTCGACGGTGAGCGGCCTGACGTGCAGCAGCACATCGATCTCGGACAGATCGATGCTGGCCTCGACGGTGGCTCCGGCGCTCGTATAAGCCGCATCGGTAGCCAGCGCATGGCGGCCCGCGCCGGCTTGGACGATCACCTCGAGGCCGGCATTGAGCATCGACGCAATCACGTCCGGCAGGGTGGCGACCCGGCGTTCACCGGGCACATCTTCAGTACAGACGGCGACCTTCACGGTCGCAATCTACAGACAGCCTCAGACGGCCGAACACCGCACCGACATGTCCGCGGTCACACTGCGGACATATAGCGCATTATGGGAGATTCTGTCGGCGTCATGGGATGATTCCTCGACGCCCGCGTCAAACGGGAAAAACCAAATTTAGAAGGGAAATTCCCCGCCCACCCGGAGTGGGCTCGACCCCAGCGGCCCTGGCTGGACCAAGCTGTGAACCCTTCACTGACGACTGGGTTAGGCTGCCCGGCTTGGCCAGCTATATAGGGCGCAACAAGGAGAAATGATGCCGGCGAACTCGACGTCCGAGCCTGAACTTGAGACCGATCCAGCGGTGAGTGCCGATCCAGCGCAAACACCAGCGGCTCCCACGGTCTCGGACGACTCGGTCACGGAAGACGTCAAGGACGACGACGTCAAGCTCGACGCGGGTACGGATGCCCCGGCCCCGAAGAAGACTTCAACCCCCACCAGAGCGGCCCGCAGTGGCGCCAAGGCGAGCAAGGTGAAGGCAGCAGCCCCAGCGGCCGAGCCCGCCACCACCCAGGCTGAGCCGGCCGCCGCCACGACGCCGCTGGCCACGTCCGAGCCCGCCGTTCCGGCCGCGACCAAGTCTGACCCGGCCGTTCCCGAACCCGCCGCCGTTCCCGAGCCGGCCGCCGCCGTTCCCGAGCCGGCCGCCGCCGTTCCCGAGCCGGCCGCCGCCGCTCCCGAGCCGGCCACCGTCCCGGAGCCGGCCGCCGCCACGACGCCGCTGGCCACGACCGAGCCCGCCG
>Ga0265340_10000968_pt1 | contig 16390 bp, 17 predicted proteins | sample 4CB225metaG_FD_202082 | JGI IMG/M metagenome (GOLD analysis project Ga0265340, IMG submission 202082) | Rhizosphere microbial communities from Carex aquatilis grown in University of Washington, Seatle, WA, United States - 4-CB2-25 metaG | ecosystem: Host-associated > Plants > Roots >...
AGCCGGGGCTGAAAGACGAGCGCGCACGCGATCAAGACTGGGGTCGCGTCCCGTACCAGCACGGGGAGCCCGCGCCAGCGCCGCCAGAGCGGCTCGAGGCGGTCTGCTACCGGCGTCGACATTGGAGTTGTCCTCATGCGGTGGGGGTGAGCACGGCCACCTTACGGGACCGGAGGTTTCCGCGGCGGCGAGCCTGACGGAGGAAGTACAACGTCGGCACGGCGCAGGCCAGGACAGCTACGATGCTCCCCTCCGGCCCGAAGCTGCCCCCAGTGAGGACAGCCGGGCCGCTCAGAGCACTGTGGAACAGACCGGTGTCGCCTGCGTGGGAGCCGGACACGGTGGTGGCAAAGATGCCTCCCTCGGCCAGGTTCCAGCCGAAATGCAGGCCGATCGGCAACCACAGGGAACGGCCGACGAGGTAGGCCGCCCCCAGCATCAGACCGGCCTCGATGGCGATGGCCAGCGCACCCACGAGGGTGGCCTGCGGGTTGATCAAATGAAGGCCGCCGAAAAGGATCGCGGAGAAGGCGAGTGCCGCCTTGCTGCCGGCCATTTCCTCGACCAGTCGAAAGACGATTCCGCGAAAGAGGATCTCCTCCGTCACCGCGACACAAGCCATGACACCTATTGCCGTCACGGCGGCCGCCGGCGATCCCCAGCCGACGATGCGATAGCCGCCGAAGACGGCAATTATCGCTATCGTGACCGTGAAGAGAAGCAGACCGATCAGAGCACCGTTGCGCAATCCTGACTTCGCAACTGCGGGTTTCAATTCCGTCGCCGGACGGTTTTCGGTGACGACGACCGCTTTCCGGTACATCCACAGGGCCGCACCGGCCCCGGCCAGGCCGACCGCCAGGGCCAGCACCGGAACACCGGCCACGGCGGTATTGAGCATATTCGTGACACCGGAATACGCGATGAAAAGAATAACCATGAAGATCAGACGAACCCAGGGGCGCCGCAACTCACCGGCGCGGCCGAGTAGAGCCACGATGCCTGGCCAAGTAGGTGCTGGCATGATGATTTCCTCCATGATTCATTTGACCGGCTGAATCCGCCGATCTCCGTGACCAAAGGCTATGAACAGCCACCGGTCCGGGACGTCACCTCCTGGGGAGCAGTTGGGGGTAGCTCTTGTGGGGGATCAGCGACGCCATGACCGCGTCGGCCCGCACGAAGATGAACTCGTCGTTGCCCAACCCACGTCTCGGTCGGGGCTGGGCGGGAAGGCCGTCGGCGACGCCGGCGTTGGTGACTAGCGTTCTAAATCGGTTACAGCAGCTCCGCCGACAGGCCCTCGACCAAGAGCAGGCGTCTCTGCAGTGCCCCTTCCCTCAGGGCCAGCGCGAGTGCGTATTCATCGGAGGCGTACCAGCGCCTGGCCGTGTCCGCGTCGGGAAACTGGACCAGAACCATCCGCTGCTGCTCGGGCCATCCTCCTTCCATCGGTTCGGGCTTGGCCCCCCGGACGATGTAGGTCCCGCCGTACTGAGCGATGGAGCGCTCAGCCAAGAATCGGTAGCGGGCCGCGAGATTCTCGTCTCGAACCTCGACCTCTGAGATCACGTAGGCACTCACCCATCGAGTCTGCCTCATCAGCCAGTACGTCGGCTGCCCGTAAGACAGGCTCTTAGTTAGAGGCGTGAAGGTTGCCCGCGCGTGCTCGCAGGTCGTTCAGGGCTTGATCAGCGTGGGGTGCGAACGGTTCGTCCTCGCTTGCCTTCACCCAGCGTTCGAAGGCGACGCGGAAAGCGAGCACACCCACGTCCGCGGCCAGCCGGGCGGTCAATTCGTCCGCGCCTCGCTCGCGCAGGGCGTCGGCGACCGAGCCGGTGATCCGGGCAAACTTGAGCTGGCCTCGCTCCTGCAACTCGCTGTTGGCCGCGACGAGCAGGATGCGCCGCCTGGCGGTGGCCCGTCTCTGCGGGGTCATGGTCTCGTCGGCTGCTGCCAGCGCGGCCTGCAGACACTCGACGATGGTCGCCTCGGCGGAGGCGGCCCGGATTGCTCCGCCGAACAGGTCGGCCAGCACGTCTTCGCCGCCGAAGAGGACCTCGCGTTTGTCCGCGAAATGACGGAAGAACGTGGCGCGGTTCAACCGGGCGCGATCAGCGATCTGCGCGACGGTCGTCGCCTCGAAGCCGTTCTCGACGAACAGGTCCAGCGCAGCGGCCTCCAGACGCACCCGCGCGTCCGGTGCCCATCTGCCCACCTGAGCATCGTATCGCGACGCGACCAGATCGCATCAGCGGCATGCGACTGAGTCGCATTGCATGGTATGGTCATGCGACCCAATCGCATCGCGTTGAAGGAGACCTTCCATGCGCATCTTTGTCACTGGCGCATCCGGCTGGATCGGATCAGCCGTCGTCCCCGAGTTGATCGGTGCCGGCCACCAGGTCCTCGGGCTGGCCCGCTCGGACACCGCTGCCCAGGCCATCGCCGGCATGGGTGCTGCCGTGCTGCGCGGCGACCTGACCGACGCCGATGCCCTACGAGCCGGGGCGCTCGACAGCGACGGGGTGGTTCACCTCGCCTACGAGCACGCCCTCGGCCAGATCGGCGGAGCGCAGACGGATGCCAACGCCGTCGAGATCTTCGCCACGGCCCTGGCCGGCTCGGCCAAGCCCATGATCATCACCGGAGCGACCCTCACGACCCCCGGCCGACCGGCGACCGAACGGGACGAACTCGTCGCCCAAGGGCCCATTGCCGCCCGCATCACCAATATGCAGGCCGCCCTCGCCGCCGCGCAGCGCGACGTCCGCTCCTGCTTGGTCATGATCCCGCGGTCGGCTCACGGGCAGGGCGAACGTCACGGCTTCATCCCGCAGCTCATCCGCCGGGCCCGCGCCGAGGGCGTGTCCGGCTACATCGGCGACGGATCCAACCGCTGGCCCGCCGTCCACGTGAAGGACGCCGCGACCCTCTACCGGCTCGCCGTCGAGCGAGCACCCGCGGGGGCGGTCCTGCACGCCGTCGGTGACGAAGGCGTCGCGGTCCGGGACATCGCCGAAGCTGTCGGCCGTGGGCTGAACCTGCCGGCCACGTCGCTGCCGGCAGAGGATTTCGGCCTCCCTCTGTCCGCTCTGCTTGGCCTCGACATGCCCGCCTCGAGCGCCCTCACCCAGGAACTCCTGGGCTGGAAACCCACCCACCCCAACCTCATCGAGGACATCGAGCAAGGCCACTACTTCCGCTGACCGGCGGAGCATGTTCGCGTTGTGCATCATGGGCGGAGGCTGCCCGAGCCGACCATCACATTGATCCGATCCCAGCACTTTGCTCGGCGTCAGCGTGCTGGGTCATAACGATCAACTCGTCGAGGTTGAAGCCGTCGCGATCTGTCCGGAGGATTCCATCGTGCGCACAAGCTTGTCTCGCAATGGGTCTGCGTCCGGGTGGCCCAGCTCGTCGAATATGCCCAGAGCCCGGGTCCAGGCGTCCCGGGCGGCTTTATGGTCGGCTGCGGCGTGGTGGGTGTCACCGAGGTAGGCCAGCCCGGTGGCTTCGCTATGGCGGTCGCCAGTTACGCTGAACATGTCGAGGGCGTGCTGGTAACAATCGACGGCTCGCTCGTAGTCGCCACGATGGTGGTAAATGTAGCCGAGGCTGTCCCAGGTATGGGCTTGTCCGTTGAGGTCACCGATCTCCTGAGCCAAGGCCAGCGCCTGCCGGCAGTGCTGGAGGGCCTGGTCGTAATCACCGAGTTTGGTTCGGTACCAGCCGAGATGGTTGAACGCGATGGCCTGGCCACCACGGTCATGGCAAGCCTGGTAGTGGATGAGGGTTTGACGGGCATGGTCAAGAGCTTCGGTGAAATCCCCCCGGGCCGAGCACATCCGGCCGAGATTCTGGTGAATTCTGGCCTGACCGGCGTGGTTGTCCAGTTTCTGGAACAGGTCCAGAGCGAACAGGTGGTGAGTCCGGGCGTCGTCAGAGCGACCCAAGCGGTCATAGGCGAGACCGAGACCGCGGTGGGCGCTGGCCTGCCCGGTCAGGTCGTTCTGGTGTTGCGCGCGGTTCAGGGCGGTGGTCTGGGCGGTGGCCAGTACTGACCAGTGTCCTTGCCGGTCGAGGAAGGTGGTCAGGGTCAAGGCGAGTTGCCAGGTGTGGGTGGCGAACTCGGAGGGTGCCTGTTCGATGGAGGCCAGGAGAATGGGGTACTCAACGGCGAACCAGGCCAACGCCTGGTCGTGGTTGGTGAGCTTCTCGGGACGGGCGCCCGGCTGGGCCGTGGGCAAAGCGATCGGGGCCCGGCGGCTGGTCAGCATTTCGTCGGCGAGGTAGGCGGTGTGCAGGTAATGATCGAGCATCCGGTGAGTCGCCGTTCCCCGGACGTCATGGCCGTCGTGAGTGGTGACGAGATCCGTGGCGTAGGCCCGGAGCAGATCGTGAGTGGTGTACCGGCCGGAGGTGTGCTCCGTGAGCAGTTGGCCGGCGGTCAGTTCGGCAAGCAGAACGCGAGCCCGTTCCGGCGGGACGTCGGCCAGAGCCGCTGCGGCCGGCACCGCGACATCCGGGCCCGGGTGAAGGCCGAGCAGCCGGAACAGGCGGGCCGCGTCGGAACCGAGTGTCTGGTACGACCAGGAGAACACGGCGCGTATCTGAGTCGCCGCGTCACCGCCGTCCAGGGCATCCAGGCGAGTGCGGGCTTCGCGCAATTCGTCGGCGAGAACGGCCAGTGGGAGGTGGGGCTGGGCGACGGCCCGGGCGCCCACGATCGCCAGGGCCAGCGGCAGTCCGGCGCACCGTTCGATGATCTCATCGACGGCGACGGGTTCGGCCGGTACCCGATGACGGCCGAGCCGACCGGTCAGCAACGCCCGCGCCTCAGTGGGCGGGAGCTGGTCGACGCTCAGGAGGTGGGCCCCCTCGGCCGCAGCCAGCGAGGTGAGCCGGTTACGGCTGGTGATCAAGGCCAGGCTACCCGGCGCCCCCGGCAGCAGCGGGCGGACCTGCTCGGCATCGCGGGCGTTGTCCAGCACCACCAGCACCCGCCGGTCGGCCAGCAGGCTGCGGTAGAGACCGACCTGCGCCTGAAATCCGTAGGGGATGCGGGCCGGCGGCACCCCGAAGGCGTCCAGGAATCCTCGTACCGCCTCCTCCGGCCCGACAACCGAGCCGCCGGGGTCAAAGCCGCGCAGGTTCACATAGAGCTGTCCGTCGGGAAACGCTGTTCGAGCCCGGTGAGCCCAGTACACGGCCAGAGCGGTCTTTCCCACCCCGGCCATACCCGATACCGCTGAGATCACCACCGCGGCGGGCCTAACCCAGGTCGCCGCCCCGTCGGCTGCGGGCAAGAGGCCGTCGAGCTGGGCGATTTCATCACGACGGCCGGTGAAGGCCGGCACTGACAGCGGCAACTGGGCCGGCACCTCACTCGGGCGGCCCGGAATTCGGGACGACGCCGTGGAGCCGGGGGGCGCGGGAAGGGGCGCGGCGTCCTGCCGGAGGATCTGGGCCTGGACCTGCCTCAGGTGGGAGCCCGGGCCGATCCCCAGTTCGCGTACCAGCCGCCGCCGAGTCCGCTCGTAGAAGTTCAGGGCATCGGCGGCCCGACCACAGCGATGCAAGGTCAGCATGAGCTGACCGGCCAGGCGCTCGTCCAGCGGGTGGGCCTGCGCGCGCACCGTCAGCTCGGCCAGCAGCGCGGCGTGCTGCCCGAGGCGTAGTCGCCGGTCGCCCAGATCTAGCTGAGCGGCGAGCCGCTCCTGACGGAGGGTGTCGCGCAGGGCGTTGATCCACGGGGTGTCCAGCGAAGCGAAGGGCTCCGCGCGCCAGAGTCGCAGGGCCTGATCGAACAGGCTCACGGCGTGCCGGTCGTCGTCGGCGGCCCGGGCCAGAGTCACAAGCTGGCGAAAACTGTGCAGGTCCACGGTCGCGGTCTCGGCGGTGGCCAGGACGTAGCCGCCGGGTTGCCTCACGATGGCGGCGTCGTCGGTGGTGGCCAGGGCCGTCCTCAAGTGGGAAAGGTAGCCGTGCAGGGTGGCCCGGGCCCGTCGGGGAAAGTGATCTCCCCACAACCGGTTGATCAACTGGTCTGAGGTCACCAGGTGGTTGACCTCCACGAGCAACACGGCCAGAACCCCTCGCTGCCGGGCATGCCCCAAGTCCGCGGGCCGCCCGTTGATGGTGGCCTCGACGCTGCCGAGCACACCAAACTCTACTGTCATTTTTCTACGCACTTCCGACCTAAAGGAACATTGGTCCTTATTTGTACCATTCGGGAACGGTCGATTCAAGGATTCCCCAAGAGGCGTCCTGATCCGGCCTGGCACAGTCCGGTCTGTCGGTGTCGTCGCCTGGCGGGGAACACCACGGAAGACCACCGCCGTGGGTCGGCTCCTGACATCGACGAGCGTAAGTACCCACGTTTCCGGCGGAGAACAGTTTCCGGTTCGGGCCGGAAACTTGTTCCTGTCCTACCGAAAGGAAGATCGGCAATGCCTCTGACTCTTAAGAAGATGCTCGGCGCTCTGGCCGCCGGCCTGCTCATCGCGCTCAGCCTGGCCACGACGGCCGCAACGGCGAACGCGCAAAGCTCTGGATTCAAACCCGCGATCGGCGTCTTCAACCCCATCCGGACCTACGTCAGCGGCCTCTGCCTGCAACCCGCGGGCGGATCAACGGCCCATTTCGCCACCGTCGTGCAGGAGCCCTGCGACGGAAGCGCCGCTCAGGGCTGGGAACCCCTCAGCCCCTCCAACAATCACTACACGTTCGTGAACCAGGTCAGCGGACTCTGCCTGTGGGACTGGGACGGCGCCGCCGATACCGCGTCCCACACGGGCCGCGTGCTCATGGACGACTGCAACGGATCAAGCAACGCCGAGTTCAACGCCGGTCAGCACCTGCCCGGTGTCGTACCGCTGGAATCACGGCTCCATTTCAAGGACAGCGGAACCTGTATCGACGTCCCCGGCGGCTCGGCGGCGATCGGGCTTGCCGTTCAGATGTACCCCTGTAACGGAACCGGCGCGCAGCTCTGGGTCATCTAGGGCAAGGTTCCTCCACCAAGACGGGTTTCGATCCCTTCGACCAGCTCCGCTGGTCACTTCGACTCTGGACGTGATCATGCACGGTTGCCCGCCGAGAACCGTGCATGATCACGCGAGGCCGGCGCCAACTCCAAGCCGCGCGACGTCCGCTGAGCTCTCACCGTGGCTGGGTCGGGAACGTCCTGATCGTCGCGGCCACTTCGTTCAGGTCGTTGTTGAGCTGATGATCCCGTCCCGGCAGCCGGTGCACCTGGGCCTGCGGGATCGCCGCCGCATACAGGTCGGCATGCGAAGGCGGGGCGGTCTCGTCCTGGAGCCCGTGGAACACCTGCACTCGCAGATCGGGTGGCAGCCTCGCGCCGAGGTCACTGGGCAGCGTGAACTCGGCGCGAGGCCAGCCGCCCTCGCCGACGAACGGAGCGGCGATCAGTACGATCGCTCCGAGTTCCCGCTTCGATACCCACTGGAGGCGCGCTATTTCGGCTGGATCCGCTCGAACTTGGTCCAGCCGCGCCAGCCGCGCTCCTCGAGCCGTTCTATCAGCCGACGGGCGATCGGCACCGAATCGAGGAAGACCGAGTCGAGGAGCTCGGCGAGTTCGTCGGGCATCACCTCGTCGAAGTTGTCTGATCCATCGGCCTCTTCGGCTTCGAGAAGGCTGACAAGTCGGTCGGCCAGGGCCGACGTTCGCGGGTCGTCCGTCTCCCAGTCGATCATTGCGGCGAAATCGCGGTACATCTCGACCGTCGCCGGGTCGTCGAGTTGCCGTTGCTTCGCCTTCATCAGGAACGGCATGTGCTGCGGGAGCTGGGCGGCCACCAGGATCCAGGAGTCCCGCTCGCCGTCGATCATCAAGCCCGGCAATCCGAGCTTGCGCAGCCGGTCGAGGTAGGTCACCACCTCCGGCGGCAGGGCCAGGCTGTCCCCGGCGGCCAGTTGCGCGATCCGCTCGCGGTGCCGCTGCCGCTCCTTGATGTCCGCGCGCAGGCGTTGGTCGATGTCGGCGACGGCCGCGGTGAACTCCTGCTCGCCCGCACCCAGTAGCTCGCGGACGCGGGTGAGCGGGACTCCGGCGTCAGCGAGCGTGCGAATCTTGATCAGATCGACGGCGGCGTGGGCGTCGTACCGCCGGTAGCCGGAGTGGTCGCGCTCCGGCTCCGGCAGCAGACCCTTGGCGTGGTAATGCCGCACCGCGCGTACGGTGACGCCGGCGTACGACGCCAGTTGGCTGATCGTGAGCCTGTTTGTCGGCACCGGGCCAGTCTCCTACTTCGCGGGCACCCGGAGGAACAGCCGGCGTGACCAGAGGTAGCCGAGCAGCGCGATCAGGGCACACCAGCCGATCCCCAGCCACAGGTCGGAGCCGGTCGGAGCGCCGTTGACGAGGGCGCGGAGGGTATTGATCATCGGGGTGAACGGCTGGTACTCCGCGAACTGGCGCAGCCCGGCCGGCATCGCGTCGGTCGGTACGAAGGCGCTGCTGATGAACGGCAGGATCATCAGGAACAGTGGGGTGTTGCTGGCCGTCTCGACACTGTCCGCGGCCAGGCCCAGGCCGACGGTCAGCCAGGTGAGGGAGAACGCGATGAGGATCAGCAGCCCGATCACCCCGAGCCAGCCGAGCGGACCGGCGTCGGAGCGGAACCCGAGACCGAAGGCGAACGCCGTCACGATCACCACGGCGAATCCGGTCTTGATGACGGCGCCCAGCACGTGGCCGGTGAGCACCGACACCCGGGCGATGTTCATGGTCCGGAACCGGGCGATGATCCCGGTGGTCATGTCGGTCGCGGTGGAGATCGCGGTGCCGAGGGCGATGCTGGTGACGGTCATGAAGAGGATGCCCGGGGTGATGAAGACGAGGTAGTCCTGGCGGTCTCCGCCGCCGTGCCGGCCCGGCAGCCCGGCGCCCAGGGTTCCGCCGAATACGTAGACGAACAGCAGCAGGAACAGGATCGGCTGGGCGACCAGCATGATCGACAATGAGGGGTAGCGGCGGATGTGCAGCAGGTTGCGTCGCAGCATCGTCGCCGAGTCCCGGACGGTGTAAGTCGTGCTCATGCGGGGATCTCCTCTGCTGCGGGCGCCTGCGCGGCGTGGCCGGTGAGCGCGAGGAATACGTCGTCGAGGTCGGCGGACTCGACGGTCAAGCCGGCGACGTCGTTGTCGTCGAGGCCGTCGAGCACGCGGCGCAGCCCGGCGATACTGCCGTCGTTGGGCACCTGCAGGGTGAGTTCTTCGGCGTCGGAGGTGGCCTCCGGGTGCGCCGCCGCGGCCGCGGCCAGCCCGGCGGCGTTGGTGAACTGCACCGATACGTGTCCGCCGGGCACCCGCCGCTTCAGCTCCGCAGCGGTGCCTTCGGCGACCAGGCGGCCCCGGTCGAGGACCCCGATCCGGTCGGCCAACTGGTCGGCCTCTTCGAGGTACTGGGTCGTCAGCAACACCGTCACGCCGTCGGCAATCTGCTCGCGCACGATGGCCCACAGGGCGCGACGGCTGCGCGGGTCGAGACCGGCCGTCGGCTCGTCGAGAAAGATCAGCCGGGGCCGGGCGATCAGCGTCATCGCCAGATCCAGCCGCCGTTTCATACCTCCCGAGTAGGTCTGCGCCCGCCGATCGGCCGCCTCGACGAGGTCGAAGCGCTCCAGCATCAGGGCCACGGTGGTGTTTGCGCTCGCCCGGTCCAGGTGGGCCAGGTCGGCCATCAGCCGCAGGTTCTCAGCTCCGGTGAGCAGCTCGTCGATCGCCGAGAACTGCCCGGTGACACCGATGGCGGCGCGGACCCCGGCGGGCTCGCGTCGTACGTCGAAACCGGCGACGCGGATCTCGCCGTCACCGGGGGTCAGCAAGGTGGAGAGAATATTGATGATGGTGGTCTTGCCGGCGCCGTTGGGGCCGAGGAGCGCGTAGACGGTGCCCTCCGGGACGGTCAGGTCGACACCGTCCAGCACGGTGTGCTCACCGTAGGCCTTGGTGAGTCCGGAAACCTCGATCGCGGGGTTGGTTGCGGTCATGCCGCCATGGTGAAACCCTGACGCAGGGTCAAGGTCAAGGCGGTGCCGACATCCAAACCCGCGTCGTCCAAGACACGCTCCAAGTAACCCGCCGGCTTGCCGGTCTTAGGTTCTACCGTCAGGATTTGTTGCCTTCGGCAATGTGATCGTTGAGCCGTTGGGTTGCGGCCTGGAGCACCCGGAGGGCGGTCGCCAGCTCGGCATCGTCGGCGCCGGCGAACGAAACGGCATGAGCAACGGCGATCGGATCGGGCAGCTCCTTCCACAGTTTCGCACCCGAGGCGGAGAGTCGAAGGACCCGCTGGCGCTGATCAACGGAGTCGGGTACTTGATCTACCAGACCCTTGCGCACGAGCGTGGCCACGATCCCGCTGAGAGTCGCTCGCTCGATGCGGAGAAGCTGCCCGAGATCGCGCTGCATCGTCGGCCCCTCGTTCGCGAGCTGGTACAGCACATACCACTGCGTGGACCCGAGGTCGTACGGACGCAAGATCGATTCGATCACGGTCCGGGATGCGTAGTAGTACCGCTTCGCCCACGCGCCCACGGACGCGCGCTGATCCTCTATTTCGCTGGCCACCCGGCCAAGTCAGCTAGGTGCCGAACGATCTGTCAAGCGCGCCGCTGGAAAAAGATCACCATGGGATGGTCGTGTTTTCCCATCTTGTGAACGTGCCGGTGGGACCGTCCGGACCGAGCAGGGCAACCCGCACCACCTCACGGGATCCATCCTCGACAGATTCCGTCCCCGCGTAGCCGTTGAGGTTCGTCGCGGTGAAGGCCGGCGAGACCAGGTTGACCTTGATGCCGGTCGACTCCAGCTCGATCATGATGGCGAGCGTAATAGCGTTGAGAGCTGCTTTGGACGCAGGATAAATAGGGCCGAACATGGCATGGTATGGGTAGGTGGGGTCCGCGTTCGCCGTCAGCGACCCGACTCCGCTCGACACGTTGACGATGCGGGCGTCCGACGATTCGCGCAGCAGCGGCAGCATCGCCTGGTAGACGGCGAGGACGCCGAACGCATTGGTCTCCCAGACGGCGCGCAGCTCATCGAGGGACGCATTGCTCGGCCGCGAAATCTTTGCGTATTCTTCAAGGGACAGGCTGCCCTTTCTCGTATTCGAGATACCGGCATTGTTGACGAGCAGGTCGAGGCGACCAAGCTCATTCCGGATGCGCTCCGCGGCGGCGGCGATCGAAGCCCCGTTCGTCACGTCGAGCTGGAGCGCGATGGCACCGGGCCCGATGTCCTTGGCCGCCGACTCACCCCGCTCGAAATCACGCGACCCGACCAGCACGGTGAGGCCGTTCGCCACGAGTTCCTTTGCGACCTGAAGGCCCACTCCCTGATTGGCTCCGGTGACCAGGGCGACACGCTTGTCGGGCATGGTGATCTCCTTTGTTGTTAGCTACCTAGCAAATTATGTTAGGTAGCTAACGGATCTGTCAAGGTACCCGTACAGTTCAAGCTCCACCCCGGGCAATCGCCCGGACCTCGCCATCGCCCGGAGGCAAAATGACATCCCCGGCCCTCATCACCACCAGGTTCGGAGCCCTGACCACGGCCGAGGAGGTAGTCGCCGGCCTGGACCTCAGCGGTGTCCGCGCGGTCGTCACCGGCGCGTCATCCGGTCTCGGCGTCGAAACTGCCCGCGCTCTGGCCCGTTCGGGCGCCGAGGTGACAATGGCCGTACGGAACACCCGGATGGGCGCCACCGTGGCGGACGCAATCGCCGCTGCGGCCGACGCGATCCGCCCGCACGTTGTCTTTCTCGACCTGGCCGATCAGCGCAGCGTCGCCACGTTCGCCGAGGACTGGGAGGGGCCTCTCCACCTGCTGATCAACAACGCGGGGCTGGTGACCGGCGGCCTCCAGCGCACGGCCGAGGGGTGGGAACTTCAGTTCGCCACCAATCACCTCGGCCACTTCGCCCTGGCTCTCGGCCTGCACGACGCCTTGGTCGCCGGGGCGAGCCAGCGGGACGGGGCCCGCATCGTGGCTGTGAGTTCCACGGCTCACATGCGATCGCCGATCCGCTTCGGGGACATCAATTTCGAGCGCACCGGCTACGACCCGCAGATTGCCTATGCCCAGTCCAAGACCGCCAACTCGCTGTTCGCCGTCGAAGCCACCCGACGATGGGCGGTCGAGGGCATCGTCGCCAACGCCGTCAACCCCGGTGGCGTGGCGACCGGCCTGCAACGCAACTTCACGCCGAAGCAGAGGGAGTCCCTGGACGCCGCCGCGGCCGCCGGCGTCTTCGAGTACAAATCCCTCGGGCAGGGCGCGGCCACCACCCTCGTAGCCGCTACCGCCGCCGAGTTCGCCCACACCGGCGGGCATTACCTCGACGATGCCCGCGAGGCTTATACGGTGCCCAACGACGCAGACCTGTCACAGCACGCCCACGGGGTCAAAGAATGGGCGCTCGACCCGGCGACAGCAGAGAAACTGTGGGCCGAGTCCGTCGCGATGATTGCGGGCTGACCAGCGTCATTTGGATTCGATACGGCCCAGCGGTTCGGCGCTTTTCGCCAGTTCGGCGCTCGCTGCCGACCAACTGGTGTCCGCGGGGTAGAGCGCGCTGCGCAGAAAGGCCCAGGTGAGTCGCTGAATCAGGGCCACCCGTTCGGGGCTCTCGTCCGTCGTCTCCGTGCTGGTGTACCCGGAGATCCCGCCCAGCGAGTGCTCGGCTCCGAACAGGCTAAGAAGGCTCTTGGGCCCCGGGCTGAGGGAGTACGAGTCCGTGAACCACTCCGGCCCGCGGACGGTCAGGGCAGACTGGTCCTGGTCCCCGGCAACCACCAGGGTCGGCGTGATCATTTCCGCGAAACCTGGATTCATGAAAGGGAAGTTCTGGGCGGCGAACGACGTCAGGTCGGGGCCGCCCGTGCCCGGCACGGCCAGTAGCACGCCGGCCTTGATGCGCGGGTCGGACAGGTCTTTACCCGGGACACCCTCGGCGTCGAGGACCCGCGCGCCCAGCAGCATGCTCGCCGTCTGGGCGCCCCAGGAGTGCCCAGCGGTGGCGATGCGTTTCCGGTCGAGTCGCCCGGCGAGGCCGGGGACAGCGGCTTCGATGAGCTTCAGTTGGTCGACGATCCGGATCAGATCCTCGACCCGGAAGCGCCAGATCTCCGGGTAACGAGGATCGGCGTCCGTGACGTTCAGCGTCCGCGAGTCGAGGTGGGTAGGCTGCACGACCGCGAATCCGCGGGCGGCCCAGAAATCCACCAGTGGAGCGTAGCCGTCCAGCGACCCGCCGAAGCCGTGCGAGAAGACGACGATGGGCAGGGCCTGGCCGGTCGTCGGGGCCGATATGCGCACCTGCAGGTCCTGGCCGCGACCCGGGGCCGGCAGGGTTACCGGGTGTACCGAGAGGACCGGTGTGGTCGTGCTGGCAACGTCATTGGTGTGGTGCATGGATTCCTCCATGAAAGTAGCGGGGGCGCCCCTGGTCACAGGACTCCTGCGCTGGCATCCTGGACAAGCGGATCCGTGTTCCGCTACTGACCATACGGAACCATGTTCCGATTAGCAAGACGAGTGGCGGAGGCAACAACGCAGTGGCTGACATCGGCAGCGGATCAGAGTCGTCGCCTCCCCGGAAGCGGGCCGACGCCCGCCGCAACGAGGAGACATTGCTGGAAGTGGCGGCGGCGGCCTTCATCGCTTCCGGCGTCGATGTGCCCGTACGCGACATCGCGGCCAAGGCCGGTGTCGGCATCGGCACGATTTACCGGCACTTTCCGACCCGGGCCGACCTCATCGTCGCCGTCTACCGGCACCAGGTCGAGGCTTGTGTCCAGGCGGGCCCGGTTCTGCTGGCGAACAGCGATTCACCGCATCTCGCCCTGACGCGATGGATCGATCTCTTCGTCGACTTCCTGGTCACCAAGCACGGGCTCGCCGAGGCGCTGCAGTCAGACGACGCCACCTTCGTGACCCTGCACGCCTATTTCCTCGACCGTCTCCTGCCCGTCTGCGCCGAGTTGCTCGACGCTGCGGCCAAAGCCGGCGAGATCCGTCCCGACGTCGAGGCTCTCGAGCTGATGAGCGGGGTGGGCAACCTCTGCATCGGCGCGAACAAGGACCCTCGGTACGACGTTCGTCGGGTGGTCGAGCTACTGCTGGCCGGGCTGCGACTCCACTGACGAGGCCGTTGGTTTTGTCGAACCGGTGCGATTCGGGGATGACCGCGTCTCTGTAGGCTCACCTCGGTGTGCCGACCGGTGCGCCTGTGGTACCGATCGGACAGAGGGCTGGAATGGACGAGGAGATCACTGGTGGTCAGGATCTGACCCCGACTGGGCCCGGGACCGTAGTCCCGGCCGCCCCGATGAGCGATATGCCGCTGGAGGCGACCCCGGCCGTTGATGGGGTCGCTCCGGCCGCCGGTGGGGTGGTTCCGGCTGTCGGTGGAGTGACCTCGGCCGTCGATGGGGTGGCTCCGGCTGTCGGTGGGGTGACCTCGGTCAGCCGTGAGGTGGTCGAGAAGATCGCGGCCGCCGCGGCCCGCTCGGTTCCCGGCGTGGCCGAGCTGGGCGGTGATGTCGCCCGGTTCCTCGACTCGGTCCTGGACAAGGTCGGTCTGGACGAGGTCGGGGACGCCACCCGTGGTGTGTCGGCCCGGGTGGAGGGTACCGATGTCAGTGTGACCGTGGTCCTGGTCATCAAGGCTGGCGAGGTGGTCCCGGACGTCACGACGATCGTGCGGAAGACGGTGATCGAGGCCCTGGAGAACTACGGACTGACCGTCACCGGTGTCGACATCAACGTCGACGACATCACGATGGCCTGAACTGTCCGGTCGCGGCGCCGGCCGCCGCGACCGGACGCCATCGGGGGCGGTCAGAACCAGGCCGATCCGGCTACTGCGGCGGCAGCGTCATTGCTCGCTGCCCACCCGGCCGGGTCGGAGGCGGTAGCCGTTCTGCTGGGCGTAGCTGTTCCTCACCCCGTGGGCTAGCGCGGCCACACCCGTTCGACGGGCGTGGGAATACCGGCCGGGAGAGCTGGCATTACAGGCCCTTTCCAGCCCATTACAGGCCCTTTCCAGCCCAATACAGCCCCCCTTCCAGCCCATTACAGGATTGTGACAAGGCCGCTCGGATAACTTTCGAGTCGCTCGCCGCGTCGCAGTCCAATGAAGGCGTTCAGGTTTCTTCGAACGCTTCGGCGGCGAGTTCTTCCTGCTAATTCGACGAAGGCTCCCGGACCTCGGGGGTCGTTGAGATGAGAGGACGTCCCGCCATGAAACTCAGCTCGCTACGAGGATCCAGCTCGACCCGGACCGGCGTGTCTCGGCTACGCCGGTGGGCGGTTCTGGTTTGTGCCCTGGCCTGCATTCCGATTGTCGCGGCCACGGCGTCCCCTGCGAACGCGTCGGGCACGGCCAAGGCTGCGGGCTGGTACGGTTCGCAGCCGATCACGCTGGACCTGTGCAGTTCCCAGTACGTCCTAGCCCATGGTAGCGACGGGCAGCCGATGTACGGCCAGATCTGCATCACCAAGACCGGAACCAATGCTGGCCAGGGAACGGTGATCTTTGACAACTGGAGCCGTTCGACGGCCACTGCCGTGGCGAAGCTGCGCGTCAGGGCGGTGACCAGTTCCGACAAAGTGCTCGATGGGAGTTACTACACCTGCGCCGGCAAGACCCTGCCCGCCTACGGATACTTGTTCTGTGAATCGTACAACACCTCGTGGTCCGGTTACGGGAATCTGAATGGGCTGGCGGACGGTACTTTCACGGTCAACACGTATGGCACCACCGCCAGCACCGGCACCATCTCCATCGCGTAGTTCACCGGGCGGGCTCGGGCCGCAGCCTCGCCGGCTGCGGCCGGGGGGCGAAGATGAGATGAAAGCACCGAGCACCGTAGGTCGCTCTGGAGGTCCTACGGTGCTCGGGCGGATCTGAGATGAACGGGATTCAGACGGGCATCCCCATCGCCCACCAGACCGTTCCGCAGACGACACTGGCGCTGATCGGCACGATCACCAGGTGCTGAACATATCCGTTGGACTTGAATCCGAATCCGATATGCGCCCACCACGGCAGGAGCGGGATCCCTTTCTGGGTCCCGTAACCGCTCTTGCCGAAGATGCAATCGGAGACCACATGCGAACCCCAGCCGGCGATCACGGCCCAGGCCGCCCACGTGATCGGTGTGTTCATTGCGTACAGGTAAACGAACAGACCCACCAAGGCGGGTATCCCCCACCAGTGCAGGAGTCCCCGATGCTGCATCGGGCCGCCCTCACCCAGCCACTCGTCCGGAAGCCAGCGGTCCATCTTCTTCCAGGATTTGGTGTCGTCGAGGTCCGGGGACGTCGGCCCGGCCGCGAATGCCACCGCAAAA
>Ga0265340_10000973_pt1 | contig 16345 bp, 18 predicted proteins | sample 4CB225metaG_FD_202082 | JGI IMG/M metagenome (GOLD analysis project Ga0265340, IMG submission 202082) | Rhizosphere microbial communities from Carex aquatilis grown in University of Washington, Seatle, WA, United States - 4-CB2-25 metaG | ecosystem: Host-associated > Plants > Roots >...
CGCTGACCGCGGCCGGCGCCAATCTGAGGAACATCCAGCTGCTCGGCACCGGCCTGTGGGACAATCCGCGGGTCTATGCCAGCCCGGCGTTGCAGGGCGGGCTCTATGCCGCGCCGGATCCGTCCGGCTTTCGCAATTTCTCCGGCCGCTACCGCACCAAATTCGGCGCCGAGCCGGTGCGTACCGCGACGCTGGCCTATGACGCGGTGGCGCTGGTCGCGGCGCTGGCGCGGACGCAGGGGCCGCAGCGGTTTTCGGCGGAGACGCTGACCAATCCATCAGGCTTTGCCGGCATCGACGGCCTGTTTCGCTTCCGCCCCGACGGCACCAACGAGCGCGGCCTCGCCGTGATGCGCGTGGCTACCGCCGGCGCCGTGCCGGTCGCGGGTTCGCCGAAGAGTTTTGGGGCGTAAGCTTAAGCTGCGAGATCCGCGACCACGGCGTCCAGTACCGGAAAGCCGGCCTGCGTGACGCGCAGGCGTCCGTTGTCGTCGACGACGATGGCGCCCTCTTCGCGCAGCACCGCGATGCGGCGCGGATCAAGCGTGCGGCCGGACAGCGCCGCATACCGCTTGGGATCGATGCCTTCCGCGAGCCGCAGGCCCATCAGCAGGAATTCGTCGGCACGCTCTTCGCTGTTGAGGAGATCGTCGGTCACGACGCCGTGGCCGCTGGCCTCGACCCGCATCAGCCACGCCTCCGGGCGCTTTTCGGTCGCGATCGCGTGCCTGACGCCGGCAATATCCAGCCGCCCATGCGCGCCGGGGCCGATGCCGGCATATTCCTCGCCGCGCCAATAGACGAGATTATGTTTGCATTCGGCGCCAGCGCGGGCGTGATTGGAAATCTCGTAGGACGGCAGGCCGTGCGCGGAGCAGACTTCCTGCGTCACGTCGTACAGCGCGCGCGCCAGCGCCTCGTCCGGGGTTTTGAGTTTGCCGGCGGCGTGCAGACCGAAGAACGGCGTGCCCTCTTCGATGGTGAGCTGATAGAGCGACAGATGCTCGGCGGCTTCCGCGATCGCCTGTTTCAGTTCGGCCGTCCACATGTCAGGGGTCTGGTCGGGCCGGGCATAAATCAGGTCGAACGAATAGCGGTCGAAGATCTTGCGCGCGATCGCCACCGCGTCGAGCGCCTCGCGCGCGGTGTGCAACCGTCCCAGCGCTTTCAGCGAGGCGTCGTCCAGCGCCTGCACGCCGAGCGAGACTCGATTCACGCCGGCCGCGCGATAGCCGGCAAAGCGCGTGGCCTCGACGCTGGTCGGATTGGCTTCCAGGGTGACTTCGACGTCGCTTGCGACGTGCCAGTGCTTGCCGATCGCATCCAGGATGGCGCCAACGGTCTGCGGCTGCATCAATGACGGCGTGCCGCCGCCGAGGAAGATCGACGATACTTCGCGGCCAGGGGCGCGCGCCGCTGATGTTTCGATCTCGCGGGCGAAGGCCCGGGCAAAACGTTCCTGGTCGACCGGCTCATGCCGGACATGGCTGTTGAAGTCGCAATAGGGACATTTCGACAGGCAGAACGGCCAGTGCACGTAGACGCCGAAGGCTTGTTTTGACCCCGCGCTAGTCAAGGCAGATCTCCGCCAGTTTGACGAAGGCGCGGGCGCGGTGCGACAGCCCCAGTCCGAGCGGCGGCAGGCCGTGCTTTTCGATGGAGGTCATCTCGCCGAAAGAGCGGGTATGGCCGTCCGGCAGGAACATCGGATCGTAACCGAAACCGGCGGTGCCGCGTGGCGGCCACACCAGGGTCCCATCGGCGCGCGCCTCGACTTCCTCGAGATGGCCGTCGGGCCAGGCCACGCACAGCGCCGAGACGAAATGCGCCTTTCGCTGCGCGGGTTCCTTGGCGCCGCGCTCCTGCAGCAGCCGCTCGATCCGGCTCATCGCCGCGCCGAAATCCTTGGCCGGGCCGGCCCAGCGCGCCGAGAAAATCCCGGGCGCGCCGTCGAGCGCGTCGACCACGAGGCCGGAATCGTCGGCGAAGGCCGGCAGCTGCGCGGCCTTTGCGGCGGCGACCGCCTTGATCCGCGCGTTGGCCACGAAAGTTTCGCCGGTCTCCTCGGGCTCAGCCAGGCCGAGCTCGCCGGCCGACACCGCCTCGATACCGTGCGGCGCCAGCAGTTCCCGCATCTCGGCGAGCTTGCCGGGATTATGGGTCGCGATCACGAGCTTGCCTGTTATTCGGCGGTGCATGGGCCTATCAAACTACGCCACGGCCATTTTCTGCAAATCCACCAGCCGCGATACGCCCTTGCGCGCCAGCGCCATCAGCGCCAGGAACTCGTCCTGCGAGAACGGGGTCTTTTCTGCGGTCCCCTGCACCTCGATGATGCGGCCGTCGCCGGTCATGACGAAATTGGCGTCGGTGTCGGCCTCCGAATCCTCGGCATAATCGAGATCGAGCACCGGGGTGCCGTTATAGATGCCGCAGGAGATCGCGGCGACATTGTCGCGCAGCACGTTGGTCTTGAGCATGTTGCGCGCCTTCATCCAGCTGATGCAGTCGGCGAGCGCGACCCAGGCGCCGGTGATCGAGGCGGTGCGGGTGCCGCCATCGGCCTGCAGCACGTCGCAGTCGACGGTGATCTGGCGCTCGCCCAGCGCTTCCAGATCGACGGTGGCGCGCAAGCTGCGGCCGATCAGGCGCTGGATTTCGACGGTGCGGCCGTTTTGCTTGCCGGCGCTCGCCTCGCGGCGGGTGCGTTCCAGCGTCGCCCGCGGCAGCATGCCGTATTCGGCGGTGACCCAGCCGCGGCCCTGGCCCTTGAGCCAGGGCGGCAGTCGCTCTTCCAAAGTGGCCGTGACCAGCACATGGGTGTCGCCGAATTTGACCATGCAGGAACCCTCGGCGTATTTGACCACGCCGCGTTCCAGCGACACGGCGCGCAGTTCATCCGGCGCTCGGCGGCTTGGGCGCATGGAAATCCTCCGAAAATTCGACAAAAAAGGCAGGGCTCGCGGTGCTTGTAGGTGGGGGAGAGAGCAGCGGCAAGGCCTTTAAGGCACCAATGGCTGCTTGTAACCTGGCCCCGAGATGGACAGATTAGGGAGTTCAAGGGAGTACGTTGTGGCCCATCACGATCCGATCGGTCTGATCGCGCCGAATGCAGGGCTTGCCCAGCTCAACGAGCGCTCGCGCGACATTTTTCGTCAAATCGTCGAGAGTTACCTCGCGACCGGCGAGCCGGTCGGCTCGCGCAATCTCTCGCGCCTGATCGCAGTACCGCTGTCGCCGGCCTCGGTGCGCAACGTGATGGCCGATCTCGAGCAACTCGGCCTGATCTACGCGCCGCACACCTCTGCGGGGCGGCTGCCGACCGAAATGGGGCTGCGTTTCTTCGTCGATGCCCTGATGCAGGTCGGCGATCTCACCGACGCCGAGCGGCAGTCGATCCAGAGCCAGCTTTCCTCGGTCGGCCGGGCCCAGTCGGTCGAAGCAGCCCTCGGCGAAGCCCTGACCCGGCTGTCGGGTCTGACGCGGGCGGCGGCGGTGGTGCTGACGGCAAAATCCAATTCGCGCCTGAAACATATCGAATTCGTGCGGCTGGAGCCGGAGCGGGCGCTGGTGGTGCTGGTCAGCGAGGACGGCCAGGTCGAGAACCGCGTGCTGGTCCTGCCCCCCGGGGTGCCGTCTTCGGCGCTGGTCGAAGCCACCAATTTCCTCAATTCGCGGATCAGGGGGCGGACGCTGGCCGAAGCGCGGCTGGAACTGGAAACCGCGTTGACGCAAAACCGCGCCGAACTCGATCAGCTGACGCAGAAGGTCATCGCCGGGGGAATCGCGAGCTGGTCCGGCGGCGAGAACGACGACCGCCAGCTGATCGTGCGCGGCCACGCCAATCTGCTGGAAGACCTGCACGCGCTGGAAGATCTGGAGCGGGTGCGGCTGTTGTTCGACGATCTCGAGACCAAGCGCGGCGTCATCGATCTGTTGGGCCGCGCCGAGCGCGCCGAGGGCGTACGGATTTTCATCGGTTCGGAAAACAAGCTGTTCTCGCTGTCCGGCTCCTCCACCATCATTGCCCCCTACAGCGATGCCGCCGGCCATATCGTCGGTGTTCTCGGCGTGATCGGGCCTACCCGGCTCAACTATGCCAGGGTGATCCCAACCGTCGACTATGCCGCGCGGATCGTCAGCCGGATGCTGGGCGGATAAGGCGCCGGCGAGGGTGGGTTAAGCTTGATTTTTGCTGCCCAAAGCACGATATCCCGCCCCAGCATCCCCCATTCATTCCAGGCGATTTTCAAGAGGACAGTCTATGACCGATCCCAACCGGCAAAGCGACGAACAGGTGAAACCGGCGCAGGGACCGGAGCCGGTCGTTTCCAAGCCGTACATCATGCCCGATGATCCCGAGGTGGGATCGGTCGAGGCGCTCGCCAAGGAAGCCGCGGAATCGCGCGACAAGATGTTGCGGACGCTGGCGGAAATGGAAAACCTGCGCAAGCGCACCGCCCGCGAAGTCGCCGATGCGCGCGCCTATGGCATTACCGGTTTCGCGCGCGACGTTCTCGACATCGCCGATAATCTGCAGCGTGCGCTTGATGCGGTTCCGGCCGAGGCCAAGGCGGCCGCCGATCCCGGCCTCACGGCGCTGATCGAGGGCGTCGAGCTGACCGAGCGGTCGCTGCTCAACACGCTGGAGAAGAACGGCGTCAAGAAATTCGATCCCTCAGGCGAGAAATTCGATCCGAATTTCCAGCAGGCGATGTACGAAGTCCCGGACGCCTCGGTGCCGGCGGGAACGGTGGTCCAGGTGGTGCAGGCCGGTTATACGATCGGCGAGCGCGTGCTGAGACCGGCGCTGGTCGCGGTTTCCAAGGGCGGCGCCAAGGCCACCAGTGCGTACGGCAACGAGCCGAACGGCGCGGCCTGAAGCAGTTTCCGGTTCGAGACGCGACCAAAAGCTCGCTCCTCCAGCGATAGCGGCGAAGCTGTCGAGCGGGGATGAGGAGCCCGTCAGCCGCGCGGCTGGATGCCGTCGCGCACCGCGCGGAAGCGCGGAAACGCCTTGGTCCAGTCGTCACGCGGCGCGCTTGCGATGATCCGCATGGTGCTCTGGCCGCCAAAGCGCAGCCATTGCACGACGGTGACCGGGGTATTGTCCTTGCCGCTGGTGGCATCGATCCGGGTTTCGTAGCCGGCCATGCCGTCGATCCGGATCGGCTCCGACATCGTCATGTGCGCGTCGCGCACGCCGGGGATCGTGGTTGCGGCCTGCTGGGCGAAACGGCCGCGATCGTCCGGCTGCGCCGGCGTCGATCCGATCAGGCCGATCACCATGAAGGGCGCGATCTCAAAGCCCTTGGCTTCGTCGCTGTCGCCGAGGATGAGGGCGGCGCCCGGCGCCAGCGTGCGGACCGTTTTGAAGTCGGCGAGATTGGTGATCTTGAACGGCAGCAAGGACAACTGCTCGTCGATCGGGACTTCCTTGCGGATCACGGCGGACGCGAACATCTGTCGCACAGCGTCGTCCGTATAGATCTTGCCGGCGTTCTCGGGGACCTGCACCGCGATATAGCCGGAGAAGGTGCCGCCCGGCAGGATCATCGAATAGCGCCGCACGTTGGCTGTGCCATCCTTGGCGCTCTCGGTGGTGTAATAGGCAAGGCCGGCGGGAGTCTCGATACTCTCCGGCTTGACGCCGCCGGCCCCTGCTGGATTGGCCTTGAAGGCATTGGCGACCTCGCCATAGGCCTCGGCCGGCAGCTCCGTCACCAATACCCTGACGCCATGGTCCTCGGTCTCGAAGCCGACGAATGCCTTGGCCGGGACCAGGCCCACCAGCGGCGTCAGCCCGACCCGCATGCCCGGTGGATAAACCGGGTCCGCGGCGAGCGCCGGACGGAAGGCAAGCGAGGCGGCGGCGACGAGCAGGGCAATGGCAGCGGTCAGTCGAATGAGCTTCATGAAATTTCTACTGGGTTTGCATTGAGGCCGTTCAATGGTCGGCCGGCACCGGCCCCTGACCGGGACCTTAAGCGTTGGTGTCCCGCTTTTAGCGGTTTTAGGGTCCCGGCAACAGGCCATCAGCGCCGATTCTCCGGCAGGCCGGGACCCGTGCCCTGTCGGCGTCGAGGCGCGCTTGTCATCGTCAGGGCCGGCCCCGGTCCAGGCAGACACTATCTTTCAAGGCTGAGCGTTTTCATGGGCTAAGGTTGCGCCCGGTCCTTGCGGGCATCCACCCCCCTCCTATATGAGGCTCACCGTCGCAATATCGCGAGCATTTGATCGTTTGGGGGTTTGGATTGGTGCGCCGTCAGGGCCCAGCCAACCTGCCGCAAAAAGAAGGATATGAGGACCATGGGAAAGGTCATTGGGATCGATCTCGGCACCACGAATTCGTGCGTCGCCGTAATGGATGGCAAGAATGCGAAAGTCATCGAGAACGCCGAGGGCATGCGGACGACCCCGTCGATCGTCGCCTTTAGCGATGATGGTGAGCGCCTTGTCGGCCAGCCCGCCAAGCGCCAGGCCGTAACCAATCCCGAGCGCACCTTCTTCGCGGTCAAGCGCCTCGTCGGCCGCCGCTATGACGACCCGATGGTCGAGAAGGACAAGAAGCTCGTCCCCTACAAGATCGTCAAGGCGTCCAACGGCGATGCCTGGGTCGAAGCCGACGGCAAGACCTACTCGCCCTCGCAGGTCTCCGCCTTCATCCTGCAGAAGATGAAAGAGACCGCCGAAGCCCATCTCGGCCAGAAGGTCGATCAGGCCGTCATCACCGTTCCCGCTTATTTCAACGACGCGCAGCGTCAGGCCACCAAGGACGCCGGCAAGATCGCCGGCCTCGAAGTGCTGCGAATCATCAACGAGCCGACCGCGGCCGCGCTCGCCTACGGCCTCGACAAAACGAAGACCGGCACCATCGCGGTGTACGATCTCGGCGGCGGCACCTTCGACGTCTCGATCCTCGAGATCGGCGATGGCGTGTTCGAGGTGAAGTCGACCAACGGCGACACCTTCCTCGGCGGCGAAGACTTCGACATGCGCCTCGTCAGCTATCTGGCCGACGAGTTCCAGAAGGAGCAGGGCATCAACCTGCGCAACGACAAGCTCGCCTTGCAGCGCCTGAAAGAGGCCGCCGAAAAGGCCAAGATCGAATTGTCCTCGACCACGCAGACGGAAATCAATCTGCCGTTCATCACGGCGGATCAGACCGGCCCGAAGCATCTGACGATGAAGCTGACGCGCTCCAAGTTCGAGGCGCTGGTCGACGATCTCGTCCAGAAGACCATCGATCCCTGCCGCAAGGCGCTGAAGGACGCGGGCCTCACCGCCGCCGAGATCGGCGAAGTGGTGCTGGTCGGCGGCATGACCCGCATGCCCAAGGTCCAGGAAGTCGTGAAGCAGTTGTTCGGCAAGGAGCCGCACAAGGGCGTCAACCCGGATGAAGTCGTCGCCATTGGTGCGGCGATCCAGGCCGGCGTGCTGCAGGGCGACGTCAAGGACGTGCTGCTGCTCGACGTCACGCCGCTGTCGCTCGGCATCGAGACGCTGGGTGGCGTGTTCACCCGCATCATCGACCGCAACACCACGATCCCGACCAAGAAGAGCCAGGTGTTCTCGACCGCCGAGGACAACCAGAACGCCGTCACCATCCGCGTCTTCCAGGGCGAGCGCGAAATGGCGGCCGACAACAAGGTTCTGGGCCAGTTCGACCTGATGGGCATTCCGCCGTCGCCGCGCGGCATGCCGCAGATCGAGGTCACCTTCGACATCGACGCCAACGGCATCGTCAACGTCTCGGCCAAGGACAAGGCGACCGGCAAGGAGCAGCAGATCCGGATTCAGGCCTCCGGAGGCCTGTCGGAAGCCGACATCCAGAAGATGGTCAAGGACGCCGAGGCCAATGCGGCCGAGGACAAGAAGCGCCGTGCCGCGGTCGACGCCAAGAACCATGCCGACGCGCTGGTGCATTCCACCGAGAAGGCGCTGGCCGAACATGGCTCGAAGATCCCCGAGACCGACCGGCGCGCCATCGAGGATGCCGTCAGCGATCTGAAGGAAGCGCTGAAGGGCGACGACGGCGAGGCGATCAAGGCCAAGACCAACACGCTGGCGCAGGCTTCGATGAAGCTCGGCGAGGCGATGTACAAGCAGCAGGCCGAGAGCGACGCGGCCAAGGATGCCGCAAAGGATGACGTGGTCGACGCGGAATTCACCGAAGTCGACGACGACAAAAACACCAAGAAGTCTGCTTAATCGGGCTTGGATCATGACCCTTATTCCGAAGAGCACGCCAGTTGCGTCTCCAGGGATGAGGGTCATTTTTCGTTAAGCCGAAGGCTGCATTGTTCCACGCGCGTTCCTTCGGAATGAGGACGAATATCGGGCGGGTTTGACGGATGTCCACCACCAAGCGCTGCTACTACGAAACCCTTGAAGTCGAACGCGACGCGGACGAATCCAAGCTCAAGTCGGCCTTCCGCAAGCTTGCGATGAAATGGCATCCGGACAAGAATCCGGGCGACGCCTCCAGCGAAGTCCGCTTCAAGGAAATCAACGAGGCCTACGAAGTCCTCAAGGACGGCGATAAGCGCGCCGCCTATGACCGTTTCGGTCACGCGGCCTTCGAGCAGGGCGGCGGCGGTCCCGGCTTCGGCGCCGGCTTTGCCTCGTCATTTTCCGATATTTTCGAAGATCTGTTCGGCATGGCCGGCCAGCGCGGACGCGGTGGCGGCGGGCGCGAACGCGGCGCCGACCTGCGCTACAACATGGAAATCACGCTGGAGGAAGCCTTCCTCGGCAAGACCGCCCAGATCGAGATTCCGGTTTCGGTGACCTGCGAATCCTGTTCGGGCACCGGCGCCAAGGCCGGCACCAAGCCGAAGACCTGCTCGATGTGCGGTGGCGCCGGACGGGTTCGACAGGCGCAGGGCTTCTTCACGCTGGAGCGTACCTGCCCCGGCTGCCAGGGCCGTGGCCAGATGATCGAAGACCCCTGCCCGTCCTGCGCGGGCTCCGGCCGGGTGACGCGCGAGCGCAATCTGTCCGTCAATATTCCGCAAGGCGTGGAAGACGGCACCCGCATCCGGCTTGCCGGCGAAGGCGAGGCCGGCGTTCGTGGCGGTCCGCCGGGCGATCTCTACATTTTCCTGTCGCTGGCCAGTCACGAATTCTTCCAGCGCGATGGCGCCGATCTGCATTGCCGGGTCCCGATCTCGATGGTGACGGCCGCACTCGGCGGCGAATTCGAGGTCCCGACCATCGACAAGGGCAAAACCAAGGTGAAAATCCCCTCCGGGGCTCAGTCCGGCCGGCGCTTTCGCATTGCATCAAAAGGCATGCCCGTGCTGCGCTCGCGCCAGACCGGCGACATGTACGTCCAGGTGGTGGTCGAAACGCCGCAGAATCTCACCAAGAAGCAGCAGGAATTGCTGGCCGAGTTCGAAAAACTATCGTCCGGTGCAACCCAGCCCGAAGCGGCGGGTTTCTTCACCAAGGTCAAGGACTTCTTCGGCACCCGCGCGGCTCCGTAGGTGCAGTGCGGCTTGACCGTATCGCCTGCGACCTATACCTCTTTATGACTATTTTCTGACACTGCCGCGCGAGCGGTCCCGCCTGGTAGCGACATGCCTTTGCAATCGTCCGTGCGTGCGTTGAAGAAGCCTCTTCGTCTTGACGACGAGGTGCGGTTTCTCCGTTCATGGATCGAGAAGCCGCTGCACATGGGCGCGGTGATGCCGTCGGGACGGGTATTGGCCCGCACCATGGCGCAGTATGTCGACGTCAAATCCGAAGGGCCGGTCGTCGAACTTGGGCCGGGGACCGGTGCGATCACCAACGCCCTGATCGAGCGCGGCATCGATCAGAAGCGGCTCGTACTGGTCGAATACAATCCCTCCTTCTGTGCGCTGCTGCGCGAGCGCTATCCGCTCGCCAAGGTGGTGCAGGGCGACGCCTATACGCTGCGCGATTCGCTCCGCAACGTCCTGAGCGCTCCCGCCTCCGCCGTCGTCTCCGGCCTGCCGCTGGTGACCAAGCCGATGCTGACGCGGCTGAAACTGATCCGCGAGGCTTTCGCTGCGCTCGCGCCCGGCGCGCCGTTCGTGCAGTTCACCTATTCGGTCGCCCCGCCAATTCCGAAATCACTGCCCGGCGTGTCCACCGAGGCTTCCGAACGTATCTGGATGAACCTTCCGCCGGCGCGTGTCTGGGTGTATCGCAAGGACTGAAGGCGCATATTCCGCGCAAGCCATAGGTTCGCGGCCGCGTGCGCTGCTGACCGGTCCGAACGCGATTTTTAAATCATGTCCGCCCTGAAGATTCTGGTGATCCCCGGCTCGCTGCGCACCGGCTCGCTCAATGCGAGGCTTGCCGCGACCGCCGCCTATGAACTCGCCCAGGCCGGTGCCGACGTCACCCGCATCTCGCTCTCCGATTTTCCGCTGCCGATCTTTGACGGCGACCTGCAGGGCAAATCGGGCGTGCCGAAGCACGCCGTCAATCTCAAGCGGATGATGTCGGCCCATCACGGCGTCCTGGTCGTGACGCCGGAATACAATTCGTCGGTTCCGCCGCTGGTCAAGAACGCCATCGACTGGGTAAGCCGGGTGCAGGATCCGCAGGAAAGCCGCGGCCAGGTGTTCCGGGATCGCCCGTTCGCGATCGCGGCCGCTTCCGAAGGAAGGCTCGGCGGCACGCGCGCGCTGGCGGCGCTGCGGCTGATCCTGTCCGCCTGCCACGCGACGGTGATTCCGAACCAGCTCGCGCTGTCGTTCGCATCGGAAGCCTATGATGATATGGACAGGCTGAAGCAGCCGGCCGATGTCGAGGCGCTGGCCGCGCTGGTTCGGCAATTGATCGAATTTTCCCAACGCATGATGTGAGGTGACATGCAGCCCTCCAGGATCGCCCCCCGCGACCGGTTGATTGTGGCGCTCGATCTGCCCGAGGTCGTCACGGCGGAAGCGATGATCGCGCGGCTTGGCGACAGCGTCACGTTCTACAAGATCGGCTATCAGCTTGCTTATGCCGGCGGATTGCCGCTGGTCGGCCGGCTCGCGGATACCGGCAAGAAGGTCTTCCTCGATCTCAAGCTGCACGACATCGGCAACACCGTGGCGCGCGGCGTCGAGAGCATCGCTAAATCAGGGGCGACCTTCCTGACCGTGCATGCCTATCCACAAACCATGAAGGCCGCCGTCGAGGCCCGCGCCGGATCGGGTCTGAAAATCCTCGCCGTCACCGTGCTGACCTCCTACGACGACGGCGATCTCCATGCCGCCGGTTACCGATTCGGCGTCTCCGATTTGGTCGAGGCCCGCGCCCAGCAGGCGCAGGTCCTCGGCGTCGACGGCCTCGTCTGTTCGCCGGAGGAAGCAGCCCACCTGCACAAGATCGTCGGCCATCAGATGGTGCTGGTGACGCCGGGTATCCGCCCCGCGGGATCTGCCACCGGTGACCAGAAGCGCATCATGACGCCGGGGCGCGCTATTGCCGCCGGCAGCGATTATCTGGTGGTCGGCCGGCCGGTGCTGGAAGCCGCCGATCCCCGGGCAGCGGCGGAGGCGATCCAGGCCGAAATCACGCAGGCGCTGGGTTGAGTCAAGAAAGGAAGAAGCAGATGGCAAAAGGCTACTGGATCGCACGGATCGACGTGACCAACATGGACGGCTACCAGGAATACGTCGCACAGAACGGCGCGGTGTTTGCCAAATACGGCGCCAAGTTCCTGGTGCGCGGCGGCAAGCATGTGCCCAAGGAAGGCACCTCGCGCTCGCGCAACGTGGTGCTGGAGTTCAAGGATTACGAGACCGCGATCGCTTGCTACAATTCGCCGGAATATGTCCGCCTGGTCGCACTCCGGTCGCCGCATGCCGAGAGCGACCTCGTGATCATCGAGGGCTATGACGGCCCGCAGCCGCAATAGCGAAGGCCCAATCGGTTGCCGGAACTGCCCGCCCCGGCTATACGGCGGGGGCGAGGGCTTGAAGAATGTCCGACATGCGCTTGATCGTTGCGGGGGCCGGCGGCCGGATGGGCCGCGCGCTGACGCGTGTTATTTCGGAAACCAAGGGCGCTGTCCTCACCGGCGCGCTGGAGGCGCCCGGCTCGGAACTCCTGGGCAAGGACGCCGGCGTGCTCGCCGGCCTGCCCGCCAACGGCGTCGAGCTGTCGGCCGATTTGTGGTCGATGTCGGCCAATGCCGACGGCATTCTGGACTTCACCGTGCCCAAGGCGACGATTGCCAATGTCGCGATCGCCGCCGAGCGCGGCCTGGTGCACGTCATCGGCACCACCGGGCTCTCGGGCTCGGACGACGCCGTGATCAAGAGCGTGACCTCGCGCGCCATCGTCGTCAAATCAGGCAATATGAGCCTCGGCGTCAATCTGCTGGCGGCGCTGGTCAAGCGCGTCGCGCAATCGCTCGACGAGGGTTTTGATATCGAAATCCTGGAAATGCACCACCGCGCCAAGATCGACGCGCCGTCGGGCACCGCCCTGATGCTGGGCGAGGCCGCCGCCTCGGGCCGTGGAATTCCGCTCGATCAACACGCCGCGCGCGGCCGCGACGGCATCACCGGCGCGCGGAAAACCGGCGATATCGGATTTGCATCCTTGCGGGGCGGCTCCGTCACCGGCGATCACAGCGTGATCTTCGCAGGCCCCATGGAACGCATCGAGCTGACGCACCGCGCCGAAGATCGCACCATGTTCGCGCAAGGCGCCATCAAGGCGGCGCTGTGGGCGCGCGACAAGAAGCCCGGGATGTATTCGATGACCGATGTGCTCGGGCTCAGCGATTTCTAGCAATTGGCGACCTTACGAAGATCCGAACGGAATTGAAAAATGAGCGACCGTCTCCTTGTGCTGGTGCGTCATGGCCAGAGCGAATGGAACCTGAAGAATCTCTTCACCGGCTGGAAGGATCCCGATCTCACCGAGCAGGGTATCACCGAGGCCAAGGAAGCCGGCCGCAAGCTGAAGGCGCAGGCTCTGACCTTCGACATCGCCTTTACCTCGGTGCTGACGCGCGCGCAGCATACGCTGGACCTGATGCTGACCGAACTCGGTCAGACCGGCCTTCCCACCAGGAAAGACCAGGCGCTCAACGAGCGCGATTATGGCGATCTCTCCGGCCTCAACAAGGATGATGCCCGCAAGAAATGGGGCGAGGATCAGGTGCTGATCTGGCGGCGCTCCTACGACGTGCCGCCGCCAGGCGGCGAAAGCCTCAAGGACACGCTGGCGCGAACCCTGCCTTACTATGTGCAGGAGATCCTGCCTTGCGTGTTGCGCGGCGAGCGGACCCTCGTGGCGGCGCACGGCAATTCGCTGCGCGCGCTGATCATGGTGCTGGAAAAACTCAACCCCGAAACCATCCTGAAGCGCGAACTCGCCACCGGCGCCCCGGTCATCTATCGGCTCAATGCCGATTCCACCGTGGCGACGAAACTCGATCTGGCGGCGTGAGCGCCAGATGAGTGCCGCGGCGGAGATCGTCGCCCTGCGGGCGCCGGTCGCGGACAGCGCGCTGGCGCAGCTGGCCGATGTGCTGGTCGACTGCGTCGAAGGCGGCGCCAGCGTCAGCTTCATGGCACCGTTGCCGCACGATTCGGCGCTTGTCTTCTTTCGCAAGGTGGCAGCCTCGGTCGCATCGGGAGACACGGTACTGCTGGCGGCCCGGCTCGACGGAAAAATCGTCGGCACGGTCCAGCTCGGGCTGGATACGCCGCCCAACCAGCCGCACCGCGCTGACATCAAGAAGATGCTGGTGCATCGCTCGGCGCGCGGCCGCGGCATCGGCGCCGCGCTGATGGCCGAGGTCGAGGAGCAAGCGCGTCGGCACGGCCGCTGGCTTCTGGTACTGGACACGGTGCCCGGCGAGAACGGTCACCGCCTCTATCAACGGGCCGGCTGGACGCAGACCGGCCTCGTGCCTGATTACGCGATGTTTCCCGATGGCCGGCTGTGCGACACGATGATCATGTGGAAGCGCCTGCAGCGGTGAAGCAGCCGTTATTCCGGGGCGATGCGAAGCATCGAACCCGGAATCTCCGATCTACTGTATTCCCACCTGGCCGGCTTCCCAGCCGATCATCGCCTGCTTGCGGGTGATGCCCCAGTGGTAGCCGGTCAGTGCCCCGCTCTTGCCGAGCGCGCGATGGCAGGGCACCACGAAGGAGATCGGATTCTTGCCGACCGCCGCGCCGACCGCGCGCGAGGCCTTCGGGCTCTTGATATTGCTGGCGATGTCCGAATAGCAGACCGCGCGGCCCATCGGGATCTTCAACAGCGTCTCCCACACCCGCACCTCGAAATCGGTGCCGATCAGGATGACGCGCAGGGGCTGATCCGGCCGCCATAGTTTCGGCTCGAACACGCGCTGCGCCAGCGCGGCGGTACCGTCGCGGTCCTCGACATAGGTCGCGCGCGGCCAGCGTCGCTGCATGTCGGCGAGCGCGGCCGCCTCCTCGCCCGGATCGGCGAACGCGAGCCCGGCCAGCCCGCGGCCGCTGGCGATCACGATGGCGGTGCCGAACGGCGAAGGATGAAAGCCGTAACGCAGCGTCATGCCGGCGCCGCCGTTCTTCCATTCGCCCGGCGACATCGCCTCATGGGTGACGAACAGATCGTGCAGCCGCCCCGGACCGGAGAGCCCGGAGTCGAGCGCGGCGTCGAGGATGCTGGCGGAATCGCGCAACAGGCCCTTGGCGTGATCGAGCGTCAGCGCCTGCATGAAGGCCTTTGGGGTCAGCCCGGCCCAGCGGCGAAACAGATGATGCAGCTCATCCGGTGTCACGGCTGCCGCATCCGCCATCGCCTCGATGGTCGGTTGCGTGCGCCAATGCTCCGAGATGAAGGCGATGGCGCGCCGCACCGAATCATAGTCGCGCAGCGCGGCGTTCTGGGGTCCCGGTTTGGTGAGGCGGTGCTCATTCATGGCGAGGTTCATCATGATTTACGATGTAGGCCGGGGGCGTGATCGAAACCACCCGATTCCCGACCTGCTTTTCATCACAGAGGGTTATGGGTCGGGCCTCGCTTGGCGGCCTGCAGCGCTGCTGTCAAGGCTTTGGCAAAGCTTGCTTTTTCGTCGGGCCCCAAAAAGCTCCCGATCGCGAAATGGCGGCCCCTGGAGACCAGATAGAGCCTTTCGATGCCGTATTCGGCGTGGCTGATCTGGTCGATCCGCACCCACAGCGGATTGAGCACGAATTCGACCACGTGGCCGCGATGACTGATCCGGCGCAGGCGCAGCTCCGACGGCGTCACCAGGATTTCCTCGCTTGCTTTGGCGCGGCGAAAATTGACCCGGAACGCCCAGTAGATCGCCAGCACGTCGAGGCCGAAAATGCCGACCACCGGCCAGGCGCCCATCAGCAGAAAGGCAATGCCGGCGACAAAACTGACTGTCGTGACGAACGCCATCACGACCAGAAAGCCGGTCCGGTTCAGCGAGCGATGCGGCGTCAGCAGCGCCGAAAAAATCTCCGGCTGCGCGTCCGGATCAAAATCGTTGCCTGCGGTCATGGCGTGTCAGTATACCCGCATCATGGCGAAAATCACCCGCAAGCCCCTGCCCAAATCGCGAGCAACGGTTCCGCAACGCGCCGGTAAGACCAAGGCCCCCGCGGCGGCGAAGTCGAAGCTCGGAAAGCCGGCCAAGAAAGCCCCGGCCGGATCGGTACCGGCGCGCGCCGGTACCAAAAAGACAAAGCCGTGGACGCCGGCGGAGGTTTACGAGGCCTTCAGCCGTTTTCGCAAAGCCAATCCCGAGCCCAAGGGCGAGCTGGAGCACCTCAATCCCTATACGCTGCTGGTCGCCGTGGTGCTGTCGGCGCAGGCCACCGATGCCGGCGTCAACAAGGCGACGCGGGCGCTGTTTGCCGTCGCCGACACGCCGCAAAAAATGCTCGCGCTCGGCGAGGAGGCCGTGCGCGACTATATCAAGACCATCGGGCTTTTTCGAAACAAGGCCAAGAATGTCATTGCGCTGTCGGAAAAACTGATCGACCAATTCGGCGGCGAGGTGCCGCGCAGCCGCGCCGAGATCGAGTCGCTGCCCGGCGCGGGGCGCAAGACCGCCAATGTCGTGCTCAACATGGCGTTCGGCGAGCACACCATGGCGGTCGATACCCATGTATTCCGGGTCGGCAACCGCACGGGGCTGGCGCCGGGCAATACGCCGCTGGAAGTGGAACTCGGACTGGAACGCGTGATCCCACCTGAATTCATGCTGCATGCGCATCACTGGCTGATCCTGCACGGCCGCTATACCTGTCTGGCGCGCAAGCCGCGCTGCGAGGTCTGCCTGATCAATGATCTCTGCCGCTGGCCGGAAAAGACGGTTTGAGGCATGATCCCTGTCATGACATAGCGGAACGCGATC
>Ga0265340_10000975_pt1 | contig 16339 bp, 12 predicted proteins | sample 4CB225metaG_FD_202082 | JGI IMG/M metagenome (GOLD analysis project Ga0265340, IMG submission 202082) | Rhizosphere microbial communities from Carex aquatilis grown in University of Washington, Seatle, WA, United States - 4-CB2-25 metaG | ecosystem: Host-associated > Plants > Roots >...
GAACGCACCCACCACTGCGAACCAGATGGAGTTCGTTGGGGTGCGGGTGCGCTTGTTCACCTTGTGCCAGAGCTTCGAGCCTGGCACAGCGCCGTCCCGCGAGAACGCGTAGATCATCCGCGAGTTCGCCGTAACCGATGCCATACCGCAGAAGAACTGAGCGACGAGGCAGATCAGAATGAGGAACTCGGCAGCGTGCCGACCGACGGAAACGACCCAGAGCACGCCCGGCGCGTTGATGCCGGCGCCAGCGGCGCCCACGTAATCGTCACTGCCGATTGCGTACGGAATCGCGTAGGTGAGGCCGATCATCAAGACCAGGCCAGCCACGACGGACACCCAGATCGACGTCATGATCCCGCGCGGGCCACTGGTTGAGGCATCGTGGGTTTCTTCGGTCATGTGAGCAGATGCGTCGTATCCGGTCAGCGTGTACTGCGCCATCATCAGACCGACCAGAACGACCCAGATCGCGTGGCCACCGAAGCCCCACCCGAGGCCGTCGTAGTACTTGGTAAACACGTTCGACAGCGACTGGTGCTTGTGCGCGTCGGGCAGGATGAAGAGCGCGCCGACGATGACGACGACGCCGGTCAGGTGCCACCACACACTGATGTTGTTCAGCTTGGCAATGATGTTGACGCCCATGCTGTTGAGGATCCCGTGCGCGATGAGCACCAGCGTGTAGATCCCAAAGAGGCTCTTGGCGGTGCCCTGGAAGCCGGTCGTGAGGTTCAGGAAGAATCCGGTGAACGTCGCCATGGCGAAGTCGATGGACGCGGTGACCGCGACCTGGCCGAGCAAGTTGAACCACCCGGTGAACCAACTCCACACCGGAGCCCTGCCCTCTGGCGCGAGCTTCGCCGCCCAGTAATAGAGGCCCCCCGCAGTCGGGAAGCTTGAGCACACCTCGGCCATACCTGCGCCGACCAGCATGACCATGCCGCCCACGAAGAGCCAGCCCCAGATGATGACTCGCGGGCCACCGGCAACCATGCCGAGGTAGTACGTCGTGATGCCGCCGGACAGGATCGAGATGATCGTGAACGAGACGGCGAAGTTTGAGAACCAGCCCATGCCACGGTGCAATTCCTGGGCATAGCCAAGCTCGTGCAAACGCTTCTCGTCCGCGTTCATGACGGAAACGCCGGATGGACTGGTGGGACGAGACTCCGTTGACTCGGACATCCCGCTTCCTTCCGATGGGAGGGTGGGCTGATTGGTCTGGTAGCGGACCATAGCCCGGCCCACCGCGGACGGCAAGAGGTACCGAGTACGCAAACGGTCGCGCCCCGCGGCTACGCGGGTGTTGATGCCGATCGCGACATGGCGCGGTCGGCCGCGACGCCAACGAAGGCTTCGAAGAGCCTGCGGTCTTCGAGTTGCTCGGGATGCCATTGGACGCCGAACACCGGCCGACCGTCGGCTGCCTCGAGAGCCTCGGGCGTACCGTCGTCGGCGCGACCGACGATCCGAAGACCAGGCGCTACCCGGTCGACGGCCTGATGGTGATGGCACGCCGTGGGTACACCCGCGCCCAACGTGCGGCCGATCCAGCTTTCCGGATCGAGCGTGACGGCCCGAGTGCTGAAGACTCCGTGGCCCTCAGCATGCGGCAATACCCCTTCAATCTCAGGCAAATGCTGGATGAGATCTCCGCCGAGTGCGACGTTGAGCACCTGCAGTCCACGGCAGATGCCGAGCACCGGGACGCCTTGTTCCACAGCCGCACGGACGAGTGCGAGCTCGGCGTTGTCACGGTCAACCCGAAACGGTCCAGCGGCCGGATGCGCCTCCGCGGCGTACGCAGCTGGGTCGACATCTGCACCGCCGCTGATCAACAAACCGTCGAGTGCGCGCAGTACGTCGAGCACTCCGGAGTCGGCCGGTGGCACCAGGACAACCGCACCACCACTTGAGGCGATGGCGTCGGTGTACAGGGTCGACTGGATGTCAGCCAACCGGTCCCATACGCCCCAGCGAGCGTTCTCACGGTACGTCGTGAGCCCGATGATCGGTCGTCCCATGACCTCGTCCTTCGATGCTCGTAGCGGCCACCGCCAGCCTTCAAAAGGTATCGCAGTAGACCATTCAGATCATGAGAATCTCGTCCAGCCCCGCTGGCAACGGCTCGCTGTGCACGATCCGCAGCCGCTGCGTGGGACGGGTCAGTGCGACGTAGAGGTCGTTCGCCCCGCGGGCCGACGCCGCCAGAATGCGGGCCGGCTCGACCAACACGACGCTGTCGAACTCCAGACCCTTCGCCTGGCTCACCGCGAGCACTCCGACTGGTGCATCGAGGGCGCCGAACCCGGCTGCCACTGACCCGGCCGGCAAAGACGCGGTCAGTGCACGCTGCAGCGAGCCAACCTGCGCAGCCGGCGCGATGACGGCGAGCCTGCCGTCACCGAGTTCGTCGAACTCAGCGCGCACGACGGCCACAATCGCGTCGACGTCACCCGGCTGGATCACGTGCGCGGTCGGCGGCACGTCACCATCGCGCACCGAACGCGGCGCAGTCGCATTGACGCCAGCGGCCTCGAGCATCGCCGATGCCAAGGTCATGACCTGGGCCGGCGTGCGGTAGTTGACCGTCAGCTCGGTAAGGCGCCACCGGCCCTCGACGTATGGGTCCAAGACCTCCGCCCATGAATGCGCACCCGCCGCCGAACCGGTCTGCGCGATATCGCCAACGAGAGTCATCGACTTCGCCGGGCAGCGCCGCATCAGCAGGCGCCACGCCATGGCCGACAACTCCTGGGCCTCGTCGACGACAACATGCCCGTAGGCCCAGGTTCGGTCGACCGCGGCTCGCTCCGCAGCGCTCAGGATCGGCCCCTCATCAGCGAACCGACCAGCGAGCGCCTCGGCACTCACCAGGCCCCCTGCACCGCCGGAAATCTGCAAGGCACCCTTCGCGTACTCGATTTCGGCCTGCCGTTGCTGGGCTGCCTGACGCTTCTGCTCATAGCCGCCGGTGTCGTCTTCGCCCAGCAGTTCGGCAGCTTCATCGAGCAAGGGAACGTCCGAGACGGTCCACGGAGCACCGCGGTCACGACGAAGCAACGCCAGCTGCGCGTCGTCGAGATGTGGCGCCGCGGCGGCCAGCCGACGCGGGTCGGCGTACAGGCCTTCGAGCAAGCTCTCCGGCGTCATTGGCATCCAGGTCAGATTGACCTCGCGTCGCACGTCGGGTGATTCGCGCAGATCAGCAAGCAGCTCGGAACGGTTGTCAGGCGAGAGTTTGACGCCGAGCAGGCGTGCGTACTGCGACGCCAACCCGTCGAGAATCTCCTTCACATACGACACCCGCGCGAGATTGTGTGGCTTGCGATTGCGGCGCGCATGCGCGCGGGCAGCAGCTACGACGTGCGGGCGCAATATCAAGTGATGACCCTCGACATTCAACGTCCGCGGGCCATCAGGAATTCGTTGCCGTTGCTCGACAGCCGCCGCGATGACGCCGGCCATGCGAACGTCGCCCTTCAACGCAACGACTTCGGCGACATCGTCAGACGTCGCGACAACGCCGGGCAACAACTCTCCTGGAGTCACCATCACAACACCGGTCTCGCCCAACGACGGCAGCACTTTCTCGATATAGCGCAGGAAAGTCTGGTTCGGGCCGACCAGCAGCACACCGCTGCGGGCCAGCCGCTCGCGATGGGTGTAGAGCAGGTACGCGGCACGATGCAGTGCCACTGCTGTCTTTCCGGTACCCGGACCGCCCTGAACGACCAGCACCCCAGGCAGCTCTGCCCTGATGACGTCGTCCTGCTCGGCCTGGATCGTCGCCACGATGTCGCCCATGCGACCGGTTCGTTTCGCGTTGAGGGCGGCGAGGAGCGCGCCCTCACCTGACAGCGTCGAGAGGTCACTCGCCTCGAGCCCGTCGAGATCGAGCACCTCGTCCTCGATCGCCGTCACCGCTCGGTTGCGCGTCGTGAGGTGGCGACGGCGAACCACGTCGCCAGGCGAGGCGGCGGTTGCCTGGTAGAAGAGTCTCGCCGCGGGCGCGCGCCAGTCGATGAGCAGCTGGTGTCTGTCCTCGTCGGATAATCCGATGCGCCCGACATATCGGCGTCCCTCTTGGACCGTGTCGAATCGCCCGAAGACGAGCCGATCCTCGACAGCACGCAGTTGGGAGAGGCGCTGTTCATACAGGCCCGCGAACGAATCGCGCTCGGAGCGGTTCTGGTGGGTACCCGAGGGCGCAGTAGCCCGGACGGCGATGAGCTCGCGTTCGGTCCGGTCGCGCAGCTCATCGAGCCTGGAGTACAAGCGGTCGACGTACTGCTGCTCGCGCACGAGTTCGGTCTGTACGTCGGTCACCGAACCCCTTCCGAGCGTGCATCACCGCCGATCGTGCGGCGTCTACCCTACCTGTCGGGGCGCCCGCCACGCGCAGGTGACATTTGTCTGCGGCGATCTGGGTACCTACCCCGATACGTTGGGCGGTAGCTCGATTGCTCAGACGTATACGAGGGAGGCAGTTCGGCGTGATCGAGGCGCGCGATCTCAGCAAGCGGTATGGCGACAAGCTCGCAGTCGATCATTTGTCCTTCACCGTGCGGCCAGGTGCCGTGACCGGATTTCTGGGTCCCAACGGTTCCGGCAAGTCGACGACCATGCGGCTGCTCTTGGGTCTCGACCGGCCCGATACCGGCAGCGCGACCATCGACGGGCGGCACTATCGCGACCTCGCCGAACCACTGCGGGTCGTCGGCGCCCTGCTCGAGGCGCGAGCCGTCCACAGTGGTCGTAGCGCGTACAACAACTTGCTCGTGTTGGCGCAGAGCCAGGGCTTGCCACGCAAACGCGTTGACGAGGTCATCGAGCTCGTCGGCCTTGGCACCGTGGCCCAGAAGCGGGTGAAGGGATTCTCTCTCGGCATGGGTCAGCGCTTGGGTATTGCCGCGGCCCTCCTGGGCAATCCCGATGTGCTCGTGCTCGACGAGCCGGTGAACGGGCTCGACCCGGAGGCGATCCTCTGGATCCGCAACTTGCTCAAGCGGCTGGCGTCTGAAGGTCGCACGGTTTTCGTTTCGAGTCACCTGATGAACGAGATGGCCGTCACAGCTGATCACCTGATCGTGATCGGCCGCGGCAAGCTGATGGCCGACTGCACGACGGAGGAATTCATCGAACAAAGCTCCGAGAAGTCGGTGTTAGTGAAGTCACCCGAAGCGGCTCGGCTCGCTGAGGTCATCACCGCCGATGGCGGCGTCATCGCGAAGGCGGACGGCGACGAGCTGACCGTTCGCACTCTTCCTGCACCGCGGATCGGGCATCTCGCCGCAAGCGCGGGCATCGAGCTGCATGAACTGTCTCCACAGGCAGCATCGCTCGAGGAGGCGTTCATGGAACTGACGCGCGGCAGCGCCGAATACGAGGGCTCGATCGACGGCGCGCCCCTTCCGTCGTCAACAGATGGGTCGTTCCCCGGAAGAGGTGCCGCATGACGACCGCGACCGCAGTTCCGCCCGCCGCCACACACGCTCCGTCCAGTGGGGTCAAGACGGCGCGCCTGCTGCGCTCGGAGTGGACCAAGCTCGTCACGGTGCGTTCGACGTTGTGGTAGCTCATACTTCTCGTCGTCGTTACCCCGGGTCTGAGCGCGCTCTTCACCTGGGCGAACGACCACAACTGGGCGCAGGCAGATCCCTCGCAGCGCGCGAGCATCGTCGAAGATCCGACCAGTTTGATCCTTGGCACTGGCTTCCTGTTCGGCCAGCTGACAATCTGCGTGCTCGGGGTGCTGGTGATGGCCGGTGAGTACTCGACAGGTTCGATCCGGTCGAGCCTGCTTGCAGTGCCGAAGCGGACGCCGATGCTGGCCGCGAAGTGCGCAGTCTTCGCCGCCCTCGTCTTCGTCTTCGGCGAACTTGTGTCCTTCCCGTCCTTCGTTATCGGCGCAAAGATCCTGCACAACCACGCACCGGTATCGCTCGGTGACGCCGGTGTATTGCGCGCCGTCATCGGAGGTGGCCTCTACCTTGCCGTCCTCGGGCTATTCGCGCTCGCGATCGGTGCGCTGGTGCGCCATACGGCCGGTGCCATCACCGGTGTTATCGCGTTTGTTCTCGTCCTCGCGCCACTCGCGCAACTGCTACCGGGCAGCCTCGGCAAACACGTTCACGCCTACCTCCCGTCCGAGGCAGGGCACTTGATCGCGCAAGCCCACCAGGCAAAGGATGACCTGCTGTCGCCGTGGCAGGGTTTTGGTGTCTTTTGCTTGTGGACTGCAGTTCTGTTGGCTCTCGCGGCCTGGCTGCTGAAACGCCGCGACGCCTAGAAGTTAGGCCTCGCCGAGCTTGTCGACCAACGATTGGCGACGTGCCTCGAGGTTCGCGATCAGCGCTTGTTCCTCTTCGTAGTTGGTCAGATCGGCGGCGCTGTCGGACTGATCGTCCCCGTCGTCGACCTGGGCACCGCGCTCACCGCGAAGGCTGCGCAGGGTCTGATCGATCTCGTCGATTTCGGCCTGCACCTGTTGCTTGTTCTCGGTCACCGATACCTCCAGTGGAACGGGTCTTAGCGCTTGACGTAGGCGAGGCTCATGCCCCACAGGCAGATCACGGCGACCGTAGCGTACGCGGTACCGATGGCCAGTCGAACGGATGGCGCAATCGCGTAGTACGACGCGTCGATCCACTTGTGCGTTCTCCAGCGCCGGACCAGCTCGATCAGACCGAGCACCAGGATGAAGATGAGAACTGGGCTGGGATGCAGAACCGCGAAGGTGCCGGCCGCGACCAACCCGACGATCCAGAGTGCGGGATGCAGCGCGCCGGCTACTCGCCCTCCGTCGAGTGGCAGCGCCGGCACCAGGTTGAAAAGGTTGAGGAAGAAGCCGGTGTATGCCAGCGCACGCAACAGCGGCGAGCTGAACACGTGCGAGAGCTCGAACGCGGCCAAAGCGCCAAGAGTGCCGACTGCGGGACCGGCGAGCGCGCTGACCGCCTCGTGGGCGACGGACTTCGGCTTCGACTTCATCGTGACGAAGGCGCCCATGAACGGGATGAAGGTAGGTAGCGTCGACCTGATACCCATGAGGCGCAGCGCCACAACGTGCCCCAGTTCGTGCACCGCAATCAGCGCGACGAACCCGACTGCGTACCACCAGCCGAAGATGAACGCGTAGGCGACGACCGACACCGCCATGCTGAGCGCAAACTTGAACTTGACCAGCACCACGCTGGCCTTGAGCAGCAGAAAGAGCTTGGTTAGCAGGCCAGCCTTCGCGGCCACGCCAGCACCGGCCGCCGCTGTACCGCCCGCACCTTCCCAGCGGCGTCGTTTGGTTCTTGGCTGCGCCGATGGCACGCCAGCTGGCAGCTGACCTGGTGGGTAGAGGTAGGGGCGCACCGGCGCAGGCTCGAAACCTGGTTGGCCCTGTTGGTCAGCCATCGCGCACGCAACCCCACTGTTAGACGATCTTCAGTGTAAGCACGCAGCGCACCCCGCGGGCGCGGCGCGGTTTCGTCTTGGGCGAACGGCAAGACTGCCAGGAAGGTCTCAGGAACATCGCAGCCAGGTTTCAGTGTCCCGGTCCAGTGTGGGCCCACGACCTACTCAGTGACTGGAGCTCCGATGACGACACAGACGCATAACACTCCGATAGTGATGGCGGACGCCGTGATTGCTCAGGTGATCCAGTTGAAGGATCCTGACGAGGCAATTTCGAGTGCAATCTGGTGGCGGGTAGCTGAGCTAGTGCGCGCGTGCACCACCGCCACGGCTAGCGGCCCGCACCTGACGACCACCTTGCTCGAGCATGCATTCACAGCGACCGATGACGTGCTCTCGTCGCTGAGCGCTGACAGTGATCCGACCGCCGATCTGGTGACAGCCGATCCGAGAATCGCTGACCCGCGGCACCCGGCGTCCGAGCTCGACGCTCTCGCGCCGCTTGATGCCGCACTCCCGCTCGGGGCCGGTTACGACGCCCTCGCCGCGACCCGGCGCAGCTGTCTGCGGGTGGCTCGGCTGTTGTTTTCACTCGATCGAACGACTCCGGCGATGCTCGCCACTCGGGTCAACCAGTTGCGTCGCGCGCTGGCAGCCTGGCGATTCGAGGCACTCGACGCGAGAATCAGCACCGCGCACTAACTCGGTCGGCGATGGCGAGAGTCTCCCTGACAAGCGCCCCCACGGCGTCGCGCTCGATCAGGAATCCGTCGTGCCCGAACTCGGAGTGCACGACGCGAAGGCCGCCGACCGTGGTCGGGATGCAGTCAGCGAGTTCGCGTTGCAACACCAGCGGATAGAGCCGGTCGGAGTCGACGCCGGCGACGATCACCGGCGCAGTGACGGAACCCAGTGCCGCCGTCACACCTCCGCGCCCACGACCCACATCGTGCGTATTCATCGCGTCCGTCAAGGTGACGTAGCTTCCGGCGTCAAACCGCCATGCCAGCTTCGTCGCCTGGTGGTCGAGGTAAGACTGCACCGCAAAACGGCCGTCGCGCAGCGGATCTTCGCCGGCCTGCGGCTCATTGCCGAATCGTACGTGCAGTTCTGTGGCACTGCGGTAAGTAAGGTGCGCGATGCGACGCGCAAGCCCCATTCCCTCGTGTGGTCCGTCTCCGTCGGCAGCGTTGTAGTAGTCACCACCACGCCAACGCGGGTCACCAGTGATGGCACGCAGCTGCGCGCTCTGGGTGCCGATCTGGTCGCCTGTGGCGCTCGCGCCGACAGCAAGAACGAGGGCGGACGACGTTCGGCTGGGGTATCCGACCAGCCATTCGAGCACCCTCATCGCGCCCATCGAACCGCCGACCAACGACGCCCACGTCGAGATGCCCAGGTGATCCGCGAGCGCGGCCTCGACGGCTACCTGATCGCGAACCGTGATGCGTGGGAACGCGGATCCCCAGTGCTCGCCGTCCGGTCGTCGCGAGGAGGGCCCGGTGCTGCCCTGACATCCACCAAGAACGTTCGGCGCCACGACAAACCACTTGCCACTGTCGATCGGCGCGCCGGGACCGATGAGACCGTCCCACCAACCAGCTGTGGCCTGCCCTGGGCCGGCGGGTCCGACGACGTGGGCGTCGCCAGTCAGGGCGTGCAGCACGAGCACCGCATTCGAGGCGTCGGCGTTCAACTCGCCCCACGTCTCGTACGCCACTCGAACGTGCGGCAAGTGCCCACCGAGCTCGAGGTCGAATGACCCGAGCTCGGCAAAGCGCCTGCCACCTGGGTGACCTCCCTCGCGCCACCCACCCGATGCAGGGATCAGATCACCGCCGTCCGGCATCAGGTTCAGGCCTCCTTGGCCGCACGGAATCCCAGGTCGAGGTCAGCCAGGATGTCGTCGATCCCTTCGATGCCGACGGCCAACCGCACCAGGCCCGGTGTCACACCCGTCGCCAACTGCTCCTGCGCAGACAGCTGTGAGTGCGTCGTCGACGCCGGGTGGATCACGAGAGACCGGACGTCGCCGATGTTGGCCACGTGGCTGTGCAGCTCGAGTGCATTGACGAATCGCTTCCCCGCCTCGAGGCCGCCCTTGATCTCGAATGAAACGATGGCTCCGGCACCCCGGGGTGAGTACTTCTGCCCACGCTCGTACCACGGCGACGACGGCAGGCCCGCATAAATCGTCCGCTCGACCTCATCGCGTTGCTCGAGCCACTGCGCCACCTTGGTCGCGTTGGCGACGTGTCGCTCGATGCGCAGCGACAGCGTCTCGAGGCCCTGGGCGATGAGGAATGCGTTGAACGGTGCGATTGCCGGACCGAGATCGCGCAGCAACTGCACGCGCGCCTTGATGATGTACGCCAGGTTGCCCACGGCCTCCGTGTACACGACGCCGTGGTAGCTCGGGTCGGGCGTCGTCAAGCCCGGGAACTTGTCGGCGTGCGCTGCCCAATCGAAGCGACCACCATCGACGATTACGCCGGCAATCGCCGTCCCGTGTCCGCCGAGGTACTTCGTTGCAGAGTGCACCACGATGTCGGCGCCCCACTCGAATGGTCGCAGCAAGTACGGCGTCGGCACGGTGTTGTCGATGATCAGCGGCACCCCGTTTTCGTGCGCGATCGCGGCCACCGTCTCGATGTCGAGAAAGTCATTCTTGGGGTTGGCCAGTGATTCACCGTAGAAGGCTTTGGTGTTCGGCCGCACCGCATCGCGCCACGACTGCGGGTCATCGGGGTCGTCAACGAACGAGACCTCGATGCCGAGCTTCGGCAGCGTGTAGTGGAACAGATTGTAGGTGCCGCCGTACAGGCTCGGACTTGAGACAATGTGGTCGCCGGCGCTCGCAATGTTGAGGATTGCCAGCGTTTCGGCCGACTGGCCGCTCGCTACGAGAAGTGCGGCCACGCCCCCTTCGAGCGCCGCGACCCGGTCCTCCACGACGGCCTGCGTCGGGTTCATGATGCGCGTGTAGATGTTGCCGAACTCCGCGAGCCCGAAGAGTGCCGCCGCATGGTCGGTGTTCTTGAAGGTGTAGGAGGTTGTCTGGTAGATGGGCAGCGCCCGGGCGTTGGTCGCCTCGTCTGGGTGCTGGCCGGCGTGAATCTGTTTGGTCTCGAAGCTCCAGGCGTCACTCATGGCAATCCTCTCGATAAGTCGGTAAGCATAGTATGTATTAGGACAACTACTCGGCCGCGAGTTTGTGCGGGCCGGCACGGTCGGGATGACGCTCTACGTCGTCAGCTGCGCGAGATCAGCAACAGCGCTGGTCGAAATGATGCGCACGGCGGCCGACCCAGAACGGGTCAAGCAACGCGGGCATTCGCATCATGGCCGCCATGCAACCACATCGGGCCTGCGTCCGTCGAGCCGCTATGCCCGAGCGTCCGGCGCGACCGGCGTTTCGCGACAATTCACGCTGTGAGCAGTTGCTGCCGCCGGGTGCACGGGACCAAGGTCACGACCCGGTAGGGATATCGGCCTGGATTCTCGGCCACGGCGGGTAGCAGGCTGAGCGTGCCGCCTAGGGGCGAGGGAACGGCGAATCATCCTGCCTGCGCGAGCCGTCATGCCGCGCGAAACGCCATGTCAGCAACCAACGGGTGGCTGGTGCTTGCTCATCAGCGACACCGCGGGACTACCTAGGGAGGAATCTGTCATGAGTACGGCGAGACCCCTGACTTCTGGTAGGGGCAGTCGGCTATCCATTTTCGCGGTATGCGTCGCAGTGTGTGCCACAAGTGTCGCCATGCTCGGATCTTCTGCAGCGTCCGCCGTCACGCCAGCGGCCTCCGCAACCGTCTCCGGCTCGGTGAATGCAGGTGGCCACGCCGTGGCATCGGCGACGGTCAGCGTGTACAACGCCGACACGAACGCGAAACTCGGCACAACGAGCACAGACGCCAATGGCAAGTTCACGGAGGCCGGAATCACGGTCCCCCGAGTGAAGGTTGGGGTCGTCAAGGCAGGGTGGGCAACGACCTATGCGTTCGACAAGTACACGCTCGCCAGCGCGAACGTCTTCTCGCTCGCGACGGGTCAGCAGCTGACGCTGTATAAGGCGATCACGCTGTACCCAGAGGCGGTTGTCGACGGATCTGTGATGGGCATCGACAATGATCCGGTGTGGGGCTGGGACGCCCCTCTTGGTGGAGTCACGGTCAGCGTGCTGAACGCGAGCACGGACGCAGTATTGGGAACAGCCACCACCGACTCGCTCGGCAAGTACTCAATCGGCGGGCTACCGCGCGGCGACGTCAAGGTGCGGTTCAGCAAGGCCGGCTGGTTGACGACGTATGCCGACGGCAAGTACGCCCTTGCCACCGCAACCGTCTACCACGCCCAGCCGCTCGTCCACCTTGGCCAGCTGGTGATTTACGGCCAACCAGCAGTCATGGGTCAGGTCTTGGGTACCTTCGACCCGCTTGAGGGCGCGACGGTCACCGTCTACGACGCCAACACCGGGAAAGCGTTGAAGTCCGTCACGCTCGGCGCGGGTCAGTACGAGTACCACATCGGCGGTCTGCCAGTTGGACCGATCAAGGTTGGCGCCACCGCACCTGGATGGTTGCCCGGCTTTGCCGACTTCGAGCCAACTCTGGCAGCTGCTCGGGTGTTCACGCTCGAACCAGGCAACACACTTGTGCAGGCCTGGAGCCCCACCGTGTCGCTGTACATCGACCTCGTACCCGAGGCCTTTGTTAGTGGCACGGTGAACGGTGTCAGTTACAACCCAGCGGCCCGTTGGAACGGTCCACTCGGTGGGGTCACCGTGACCGTATTCGACGCGACCACGAACCAGCCGCTGGCGTCAGGACAAACGGACGCTGAAGGCAAGTACCGCATAGGCGGAATCAACTACGGCGCGACGATCAAGGTTCGGGCCAGCAAGCCGGGTTGGACTACCACCTACGCCTTCGACAAGTTCAGTCTCGCCACGGCGAACAGCTTCCCGATCGGCTACCAGACGGAGCTGACGATGCCCAAGGCGATCACCATGTACGCGACACATGCGCACTAAGTAAGAAGTGGCCCCTGGCGCTGAGCCAGGGGCCACTTGCTATTGCGCGGTTACCGAGCAGTCGTCGTAGACCAGGCTGCCGGTGGCAGTGGTCTCCTTGCTCGAGTAGATCTGCGGGATGATCCGCTCGCCAGCGCGCAGCGCGACGCCGGTGACCTGAACCAGCGTCCACGTGTTCAGCGGCAGGGTATTGACCGTCACGGTCTGCAATTGCGTGTTGCTGCTGAAGTTCTGGGTGTACTCGAGCAGCCTGATGGTGGCGTTCAGGCTGCTCGACGATGAGGGCTGGACGTAGCACGACGCTGTGTACGACCGACCGGACACCGAGTTGCTGACCACACTGTTCTGGGTCAGGCCAACCAAGTTGGCCGCGCTTCCGGTCGCCGCTACCCGCAGTGCGAACCCCCCGCCATGAACCGGCGTCGCCACCCTCGTCAGCGTGCCGACCTTGAAAGCGGACCAGCCGCCGTTGCCGGACTCAAACCCTGGATCGGGCAGCAGTTGCGTGGTGCCGGTGTGTACCGGCGTCACGCTGTTGCTTGGCACCGACGCAGGGCCGGAGCCTGCGGCATTCGTCGCCGTCACCGTGAACGTGTAGCTCGTGCCGTTGGCGAGGCCCGAGACAGTGATGGGGCTCGCAGTTCCGGTGGCGGTCGCCGTGCCGGGGCTCGCCGCGACGGTGTAGCTCGTGATCGCCGCGCCACCGTTCGACGCCGGTGCACCGAACGCGACGGACGCGCTCGCGTCGCCCGCCGTTGCGACGACTGAGGTCGGGGCGGACGGCGTCGTGCTCGGCGTGACGGCACTGCTCGGTGTCGATGCCGCACTGGTACCGACCGCGTTCGTTGCGGTAACAGTGAAGGTGTATGCCGTGCCGTTCGTCAGACCCGACACGGTGATCGGCGAACTGGTTCCGGTCGCGCTCAGGTTGCCGGGGTTCGAGGTCACCGTGTAACCCGTGATCGGCGACCCGTTCGCACTCGGAGCAGCGAACGACACGACCGCGCTACTTGCTCCTGCCATTGCGCTGACTCCGGTCGGTGCACTCGGAGCAGTCGGGGATGTCGCCCCAGACGCCGCGGTGACAGAACAGTCGTCGTACAGCAGCGACCCGTTGGCACTGGTCTCGTTCGACGAATAGAGCTGCGGGATCATCCGCTCGCCGGAGTTGACCGCAATGCTCGTCACTGCAACGTTGGTCCACTTGGCGAGCGGGAGCGCGCTCGTCAGGTTGCTTTGCAGGTTGATCACGCTGCCGAAGTTCTGCGTGTACTCCAGCCATCGGATCGTCACGTTCAAACTGCCACTCGTCGGCTGCACGTAGCACGACGCCGTATACGAACGACCAGCAACGGAGTTAGTGATCACCGAGTTTTGGGTGAGTCCGACAAGACTGGCCGAACTGGACGGCGAGGCGACCCGCAGTGCGTCACTACCGCCGTGCACGGGTGATGTCACCCGCGAAAGGGTGCCGATCTTGAACGCGACCCACCCGCCGTTACCAGCCTCAAAGCCGGGGTCGGGAAGCAGTTGAGCCGGCGCAGCTGTGGGCGTGGCAGTCGCGACTGCACTCGGCAGCCCCGGCCCTGCACTGTTCACGGCGGTCACAGTGAAGTCGTAGCTCGTGTTGTTCGTCAGGCCGATGATCGACGCGGTCGTGGCGGTCGAACCTTCATCAACCGCCGTCCAGGCACTTGTACCGGTCAGTCGGTATTGCACGGTGTAGTCGGTGATCGGAGCGCCGCTCACCGGCGGTGGCGCAACCCAACTGAGATCGACCCGGCCATCACCTGGTGACGCGACGAGGGACGACGGGGAGCCAGGCGCGTTCGCAGCCGCCGGCGTCACCGAGTTGGACGGCGCGGATGCGCTGCTCGGCCCCGCGCCGTTCGTGGCGGTGACCGTGAACGTGTACGCAGTGTTGTTGGTGAGGCCAGGGACGGCGATCGGCGAAGTTGCACCAGAAGCGGTGATGCCACCTGGTGTTGACGTCACCGAGTAGCTCGTCACCGGCGAACCACCCGTCGAGAACGGGGCGGCGAATGCGACGGTGGCCGCGCCGTCGCCCGCGGTGGCGGTCACCGAGGTCGGCGCGCTCGGCGCAGTCGGAGCGCTCGTACTGTTCAGTGTCGGCGCCAGATTGAAGGGATCCAGATTCGCTGCCGTCCCGTTCACGATGTCAGGCGTGGAAGGGTCCCCGGCGTGACCCAGCAGCGGCGGCAAGCTCAGCATGCGCTGGGTGGCCGCAAGCAAGCCGAACTGATTCAGGTAGCTCGGGTAGGTGTAGTTCGGCACGTACCGGCCGACGATCCAGGTCTTGATCTGGCATGACACGGCTTGAACGCTGATGTTGGGATCGGCGCAGTTCTCCCCGCGCCCGCCTTCGCCTGCTATCGGGCCCGCGCCGGTGCCTTCGTCGTACGTGATCATGACGACGAGACTGCCGTTTTCGTACTGCGGGCTTTGCTGCACGACTGCCATGAAGGACGCGAGGTACTGATCGATGTTCCCGACCTGGCTGGTACCGCCCGCGACGCTGATGGGATCGTGCCCGTTTTCGATGTCGTTTGGCTGCACGAAGGAGAAACGCGGCATATTCCCCGACATCAAGTCGGTATACAACGCACCCTGCGCGTTTTGCCACGCGCCCGAAGGCACGCTCTGCGTCGAGCACGACGGGCCGGCGAAGAAGACCGCAGGATTGTGTCTGGTCACGTAACGGTTGTACGTCGTGCCGTTCAAAGTCGCGTACGGGTTGGCGTCAGTGGCGCCGCAATTGCTCGGCATGTCGTCGGAGTAGTCCTTCCATCCGGCCACTCCGTACTGCTGCTCAATCAGCGAGTAGAGCGAGGGTGTCGTGGAGGGGATCTGGCCCCTGCCGTTCGTACAGCTCGATGTGGGCGGCGTGTTGGTGGCACTCGGCGGACAGTCCGAAAGCGTGAAGTTTGCTTGAGCGTCGGTTCCGGAGTTGATGCTCGGGTTCAGGCCCGACTCCAGCGCGACGTAGTTGGGCTCTGAGGGGTGGGAGGTGCTGTGCATAGCGGTCTCGCTGAACGTTCCGCATTGCGCGTCGAGCGTGCCCTTCTGGAACGTCGCGTCCGGAGAGTTGTCGACGGACACCGATGACTCGTTCTCAAGCACAATGTCGATGACGTGCGTCGGCCCTGCTTGCGGCTGCCCAGCCTGCGGGCCTTGGCAATAGGTACCGGCTGGTAGCGGTGCCGGCGAGTCAGCACGGGCGAGCACTTGAGTGCCGGCGCCGACAGCAAGACAGCCTCCGACCAGGACAAGCGCCGTCAGCAGTCGCGTTCGTCTCATCGCCCGCCCCTGGCTGCTGTGCATGGCCGAGGGACGCGTGCACCCGCCCCCGGATAAACGCAGTCAACGTACGGCGCCCAGCCCGGTCCCTGGTATCCGCCGAACGGTTACGACCGGCAGGCCGACTTCGCCAGCAACGCGGTGTCCGCGGAGCTGTAGACGGCCGGCGTCTTCGGATTTGCCTGGAGGTACATGACATCGGCGGGGTTGGGCGAGTGCACTAAGCCCACGGAGTGTCCGAGTTCGTGCTGAACGATTGCGTACAAGCTGGCGCCTCCCGCGTCGTTCAAACCGCTCGGCAACGGCAGCACTGCGGGCGAGACGGCAACGACGCTCGTCCCAGAACCATCGAGTTGCCAGCGCGTGTAGCCGCCGAATTGCTCGCCGGCCGGGGCGGACGCGTAGAAGTTGGTGCTGGTCGGAGACAACACGGTGATCACCAAGTCGTCCGGACCGTTACTGAAGTTGGCCAGAGTCGGAACGAAGGACGTCGTTCCGTCGTATCGGTACCTCTGGCCGGTCCGCGAGCTGAGGTCCGCGACAGCGGCATGGACGACGGCGAGCACGGTCTGTTGTGCG
>Ga0265340_10000979_pt1 | contig 16322 bp, 12 predicted proteins | sample 4CB225metaG_FD_202082 | JGI IMG/M metagenome (GOLD analysis project Ga0265340, IMG submission 202082) | Rhizosphere microbial communities from Carex aquatilis grown in University of Washington, Seatle, WA, United States - 4-CB2-25 metaG | ecosystem: Host-associated > Plants > Roots >...
CCGGCGCTGAGGTTGTAAAGGAACGTGGTCAGGGTGGCCAGCGCCGTCAGCAGCACGGCGTTGAACACGGCGATCACGATGCTGATCGAGACCACTTTGCCGAAGCCCACGTAGTCGTAGATGTCGAACTTCTTGGTGGTGGTGTCCAGCCCGAGGTCGCCCAGCACGCTGTTGAGGTGATCGAAGACACCGATCGAGTTCAACACCAGCCAGAGCACGATCACTCCGATGACCAAGGCGATGCCGGCCGCCACCGAGAGCAGGAAGGACAGCTTGATCGCCGAGAACGGATCCACGCTGGCGATCGAGAGCCGGGCGACCCGGGGGGCGCCGGTATCCGCGGCGCTGGCGGCCGCAGCGGCCTGCGGCTGCGGGGACGGCTGGGCGGGACGGTGATCGTCCATGGCGATACCGGTGGTGTTGGCACTGGTCGCCGTCTCGTGGGGGTAGGACGGCTTGCGGCTGTCGGCTCCGGCAGCAGGGTAGCTGGGACTGCCGGCATAGCCGGCGCTGCCGTAGCTGACGTTGGGGGGAGACGAGCTTTGAGAGGCACCGTTTGAAGAAGCGCCGGGGCGGGCCGAACCGGGCCGCCCGGTCTCGGGACGACCCGTCTCGGGACGACCCGTCTCGGGCCGACCGGTGCCGGGACGACCGCCGTCCAGTCGGCCGGAGTCCTGACGCGAGGAATCAGGACGCGACTTCTCCGGTGAACTGCTGTACGAGCTGGGGGTGGAAACGCTGGGTGACCCGGTACTGGACGCCGACGACCAGGGCGTCGGGCTCGGCCGGTTCTGCGGTGTCGCCGCCTGCGGACGGAAGCTGGCGGTGGAACGCGGCGGCGCGCTCGGCACCGACGGCGGAGAGCTGCTCACCGTCGGCTTCGACGCCGGCCGTGCGGTCGGGGCCGGAGCGGGGGCCGCCGAAGCCGACGGCGCCGACCGGCCCGGGGTGCTCGGACGTCCGGTGTTGCCGCTGGTGGGAACGGCGCGAGTGGAAGAACCGCCGTCGAAGATGCTGCCTTCGGACCGGATCGGAGCCGAACCGGAGCCGCTCGAGGGCTTCGGGGCATCACTCGCCGGACGGGCCGAGGCCGGTGGGGACGGGCGAGCCGGTGTTGTGGACGGACGCGACGTCACCGGCGGGGCCGACGGCCGCGCTGAGGCGGCGGCCGGACGAGCCGGTGGGTTCGCGGGAAGGTTCGCGGGCCGAATCGGCGGGCGGACAGTCCCTGCCGACGACGACCCCGACGACGATCCAGCCGAAGCTGACGGCGTGGACGTCGGGGCGGGTGCCGCGGGCGGCGTGGCCCGCATCGGCATCGACGACCCCACGGGACGGGCCGGCGACGCGGTGCGCGCCTGGGCTGGTTCTTCCTTGGCTGCCGAACTGTCGGTCGGCTCGCTCGACTTCACTTCTGAGGCCTCAGCTGTCATCGGTGTCGCTCCCCCGCCTGGCTTCGGACGAGACGTGTCCTCCGGTCGCTGACTCTCTTCCGAGCTCACGTCTCACCTCCACGCTCAGGCATTCGGCGACGATTCGCCATTAAATTCCGCAAGTGACCGGGTTGACACCAGCGAGTGGGCCCACAGGACCCCCCTGTTCGGATGATCCTAGCGGTCCCCGCTGGACCGCTCGATCCTAGTCTGCAGAGGAATCCTGATCTTCTGCGGAATTCTGATCTACGGCGGTGACGGCGTCATCGCCCTTCGTTGAAGCATCGCTGACCGACGCATCATGCACAACCGGAACGGCGTCCGAACCTGTGACCGGCTGTCCGTCGGCAGGCTCCTCCAGATCGACGTCGACCAGGGAACCTTCGGGGTTGCGGGCCACCGCAATGATGCGATCACCGGAATCGGGCTTGGCGAAGACCACGCCCATGGTGTCCCGTCCCTTGGCCGGCACGCCGGAAACGGCCGAACGCACCACTTTGCCGCGTTCCATCACGACCAGCACCTCGTCCTCCGCCCCGACGATCATGGCTCCGATCAGGTCACCACGAGCATCGGTGAGCTTCGCCACCTTGATTCCGAGACCGCCGCGACCCTGAACCCGATATTGATCCACCGGTGTCCGCTTGGCATAGCCGTTCTCAGTGACTACAAAGGCGAATGCGTCATCGACGTCGCGCACGACGTCCATGGACAGCAGTTGATCTCCGGCCCGGAACTTCATCCCGGTTACTCCGGACGTGGCCCGGCCCATCGGCCGCAGCGCGGTGTCGTCGGCGGTGAACCGCACCGACATGCCCTTGCGGGAGACCAGCAGCAGGTCGTCGCCGTCACCGACCAGGCGGGCGGAGACGAGCTCATCCTCCTCGCGGAGGTTGATCGCGATCACGCCGCCGGTCCGGTTCGAGTCGTACTCGGACAGCCGGGTCTTCTTCACCAGACCATCGCGGGTGGCCAGCACCAGGAACGGGGAATCCTCGTAACTGCGCAGGTAGAGGACCTGAGCGATCTCCTCGCCGGGCTGGAAGGCCATCAGGTTGGCCACATGCTGGCCTTTGGCGTCGCGCGAACCCTCAGGCAATTCATAGGCCTTGGCCCGGTACACCCGGCCCAGGTTGGTGAAGAACAACAGCCAGTTGTGGGTCGAGGTGACGAAGAAGTGCTCGACGACGTCGTCACTGCGCAACACCGCACCGCGCACCCCCTTGCCACCGCGGCGCTGGGCCCGGTAGGCGTCCGAGCGGGTGCGCTTGGCGTAGCCGTCCCGGGTGATCGTGACCACGACCTCTTCCTCCGGGATGAGGTCTTCCACGTTCATGTCCCCGTCAAAGGGCAGGATCTTGGTGCGTCGCTCGTCGCCGAACTTGTCGACGATCTCCGCGAGCTCGTCGGAGATGATCTGCCGCTGCCGGGACGGCGAAGCCAGGATCGCCTCCAGGTCGGCGATCACCAGTTCGAGCCGGGTCAGCTCGGCGGCAATCTTCTGCCGTTCCAGGGCGGCCAGCCGGCGCAACTGCATGGCCAGGATCGCATCGGCCTGGATCTCGTCGATGTCCAGCAGCGAGATCAACCCGCTCCGGGCGTCCTCCACGGTCGCCGAGGCCCGGATCAACGTGATCACTTCGTCCAGGGCATCCAGGGCCTTGGCGTACCCACGGTAGATGTGGGCCTGCCGTTCGGCCTCGGCCAGCAGATAGCGGGTCCGCCGGACGATCACCTCGATCTGGTGATCGACCCAGTGCCGGACGAACTTGTCGATGCTCAGCGTCCGCGGCATGTTGTCGACCAGGGCCAGCATGTTGGCCCCGAACGTCTGCTGGAGCTGGGTGTGCTTGTAGAGGTTGTTCAGCACCACCTTGGCGATCGCGTCTCGCTTGAGCACGATCACGATCCGCAGACCGGTCTTGCCGGAGGTGTCGTCGCGCAGGTCGGCGATGCCGGCGATCCGGCCGCTGTCGACCAGTTCGGCGATGTTGACCTTGAGGTTGTCCGGGTTCACCTGGTAGGGCAGCTCGGTGATCACCAGGCAGGTACGGTTCTGGATCTCTTCGACCGTGACGATCGCCCGCATGGTGATCGCGCCGCGGCCGGTCCGGTACGCGTCCTCGATCCCCCGGGTGCCCATGATCAGGCCCCGGGTCGGGAAGTCCGGGCCCTTGATCCTGGTCAGCAGCTCGGCGAAGAGATCGTCCTCATTGGCCTCCGGATGCGCCAGCAACCATTGGACGCCGTCGGCGACCTCCCGCAGGTTGTGCGGCGGGATGTTGGTCGCCATCCCGACCGCGATCCCGGCCGAGCCGTTCACCAGCAGGTTCGGGAATCGGGCGGGCAGGACGTCCGGTTCCTGGCTGCGACCGTCGTAGTTGGGGGAGAAGTCGACGGTGTCCTTGTCGATGTCCCGAACCATTTCCATGGCCAGGGCGGCCAGCCGGCACTCCGTGTACCGCATCGCCGCCGCACCGTCGTTGCCGGGCGAACCGAAGTTGCCCTGCCCGTCGATCAACGGGTACCGCAACGACCAGGGCTGAGCCAACCGGACCACGGCGTCGTAGATCGAGGTGTCGCCGTGCGGGTGGTACTGCCCCATCACGTCGCCGACCACCCGGGAACACTTGGAATGCCCCCGGTCCGGACGGTAACCACCGTCGTACATCGCGTACAGCACGCGGCGGTGGACCGGCTTGAGTCCGTCTCGGACGTCGGGCAGGGCGCGCCCCACGATCACGCTCATCGCGTAGTCGAGGTACGACCGCTGCATCTCCAACTGCAGGTCGATCGGCTCTACCCGACCGCCCGGGCCAGGAGGCAGGGACGGAATGGTCGGCGGCTGCTCGGTCACATCAGTCCTTCGTTCGCGCCGGCCAGTGGAGTGTGGCCGGGGTGCAGATCAATTCGAAAGTTCTGCCGGCTTCGAGTTCGAGACCCGAAGCGTTGATCAGACGTCGAGGAAGCGAACATCCTTGGCGTTGCGCTGGATGAAGGAACGGCGCGATTCGACGTCCTCACCCATCAGCACGGAGAAGATCTCGTCGGCGGCGGCGGCGTCCTCGATGGTGACCTGAAGCAGCACCCGCTGGGCCGGATCCATCGTGGTATCGGTCAGTTCCTCGGCGTTCATCTCGCCCAGACCCTTGTACCGCTGGATGCCGTCCTCCTTGGGCAGTTTCCGGCCGTTGGCGAGGCCGGCGGCGATGACGGCATCGCGTTCCCGTTCCGAGTACACGTACTCGGCCGGGGTTTTGCCACCCCAGCGGATTTTGAAAAGCGGCGGCTGGGCCAGGTAGACGTGACCGAAATCCACCAGCGGGCGCATGTACCGGAAAAGCAGCGTCAGCAGCAGGGTCACGATGTGCTGACCGTCGACATCGGCGTCGGCCATCAAGATGATCTTGTGATACCTCAGCTTCGCGATGTCGAAGTCTTCACCGACGCCGGTACCGAACGCGCTGATCAGCGCCTGCACCTCCGCGTTGCCGAGAGCCTTGTCGATCCGGGCCTTCTCGACGTTGAGGATCTTGCCTCGGAGCGGCAGGATCGCCTGGGTCCGCGGTTCGCGTCCGGACTTGGCCGATCCACCGGCCGAGTCACCCTCGACGATGAAGATCTCGCATTCCTCGGCGTGCGTGGACTGGCAGTCGGAAAGCTTTCCGGGCAGCCCACCTCCGCCGAGCAATCCCTTCCGCCGGGTCGCCTCGCGGGCCTTGCGAGCCGCCATCCGGGCGGCCGAGGCCTGGATCGACTTGCGCACCACTTCGCGCGCCTCACTCGGGTGACTGTCCAGCCAGTCGGTGAGGGTCTGCCGGACCACCCGCTGCACAAAGGTTTTCGCCTCGGTGTTGCCGAGTTTGGTCTTGGTCTGGCCCTCGAACTGCGGTTCGGCCAGTTTGATCGAAAGGACGGCGGTCAGTCCCTCCCGGATGTCGTCCCCGGTGAGGTTCTCGTCCTTTTCCTTCAGAAACGCCTTGGACCGCGCGTACTCGTTGATCAAGTTGGTGAGAGCGGCCCGGAATCCCTCTTCGTGGGTACCACCCTCATGCGTGTTGATCGTGTTGGCGTAGGTGTGGACGCTCTCCGAGTACGAGGTCGTCCACTGCATCGCCAGTTCGAGGGAGAGCTTGCGCTCGGTGTCTTCGGCCTCGAGGTAGATCACGTCGGGGTGCACCAGTTCGGTTTTCTTGGCCGAGTTGAGGTGCTTGACGTAGTCGATCAGACCGTCGTCGTACCGGAAGGTGACCGAGGACGCCGTCCCGTCTTCGTCCGCGTGGTCGGCCCGCTCGTCGATCAGCGTGATGGACAAGCCTTTGTTCAGGAAGGCGTACTGCTGAAACCGCAAACGCAAAGTCTGGTAGTCGAAGACCACTGTCTCGAAGATGTCCGAGTTGGGCCAGAACGTGACGGTCGTGCCGGTGGTGTCGTCCGCTTCGCCCTGAGCCAGGGGGGCCTGGGGCACGCCTATGGCGTAGGACTGGCGCCAGACGAATCCCTGCCGGCGCACCTCGACGTCCAGTCGGCTGGACAGCGCGTTGACCACGGAGACACCGACACCGTGCAGACCGCCGGACACCGAGTATCCGCCGCCGCCGAACTTCCCGCCCGCGTGCAGGACCGTGAGCACGACCTCGATCGCCGACTTGCCCTCGGACTCGACGATGTCGACCGGGATCCCGCGACCGTCGTCGACCACCCGGATCCCGCCGTCGGCGAGCATTGTCACTTCGATCTGCGAGCAGTACCCGGCCAGCGCTTCGTCGACGGCATTGTCGACAACTTCGTAGACCAGGTGATGAAGCCCACGCTCACCGGTTGAGCCGATGTACATGCCGGGGCGCTTGCGCACCGCCTCAAGCCCCTCCAGCACCGTGATCGCGCTGGCGTCGTAGCTGGTTCCGTCACCCAGAGGAACGCTCGGATCGATCGGCTCAATGGGCGGGAGGGTGGGTATCGTCTGTTCGGCCACGAGGTGTGGGACTCCTGAAGGTCAAGGGCCGGTAGCTGTCGCCTGCCGGCCGAGAGGACGGGCCCAGGGATGGGCCGCAATGAACGGGTCCCCCGGCGCCGCCGAACTATGCTCATCATATCTGCTGTGAGACAGATTCACCCCCCGGGCGAGGGGTTGATGGACCCAGATCCGGCGTTCTGCGGCCAGAGAAGCCAGTTCTGCCGCCTCAACCCGCCTGGGGATGACTCCCCGTACGGCTCCCGTACGGTTTGCAAGCTAGAGCGGCGTTCACGGATGGGCGGCAAACCGGACAACCGAATCTATCCGTAGGTATCACGTGGGCCCTGAGAGCCCGGCGCGACCCGGGGGCCGTGCTTCCACGACGGGGCCGACGGCCCCCGCACCACCATCCGCTCGACCGTGCCCTCGCCGACCTCCTCGGCCAGCAGTCGCAACAGCGTCGGCGCCAGCAAACGCACCTGAGCGGCCCAGGTCGAGGAGTCGGCGGCTACGGTGAGTACACCCTCGGCGAAGTTCAGCGGCCGGCAGTGCGCCGCGACGTCGGCGCCCACCACCGCGTCCCAGCGACCGAGCACGCCACCGATGGCGACGGTCTGGGTCCAGCCCCGCTCGGCGATCAACCGGGCGATGGCTGTGGAAACTCCCTGTGGATCACGCGCGTCCGGCCGAGCCCCGGATCGGGTGTTGGCGCCCTCCCGACGTTCCCGGGCGCGAGCCGCCATTGCGCCCTTGTGGCCCGGTTGACCAGGCTTTTCTCCGCGAGCGGCGGCGGCCGCCCGGGCCCGGCCGAGCGCCGCCCGAACTGCATCGGCGCCAGTGTCCACAGGGTCTTCCGGTTTTCCACCGTCAGGCCCCAAGTAATCCACAGCGTCATCCACAGGTGTGGGCAAATTCCGGCCGCCTCCTGTGGGTAACTCGAGGCCGCTGTTGACGGCGTTGCCGCCCGGTTGGTCAGCGGACACGGGTCACCTGGCCGGCCATCACGTCGACCCGGGCCCCGTTCAGCGCCTCCGGAACATCCTGGGGGACGGCGGCGGTGACGATCACCTGCTCGGCGCCGGCCACCATCTCGGCCAGCCGCTCCCGACGGCCGACGTCCAGTTCGGCGAAGACGTCGTCCAGAAGCAGAACCGGCTCGGACTCGCCGCCACCTTCGGCCCGCAACAGGTCGTAGCTGGCCAGCCTCAGCGCCAGCGCGAACGACCAGGACTCGCCGTGGCTGGCATAGCCGCGGGCCGGCAGCCCGCCCAGAGTGAGGATCAGATCGTCCCGATGCGGGCCGACCAGGCTCACGCCCCGCTCGAGTTCGGCCGGCCGGACCTTGGCCAGGGCCTCGAGCAACCGGGCCGAAAGCAGTTCCCGATCGACGACGCCGTGCGCCGTGACGTCCTCGCCGAGGGTGCTTCGATAGTCGGTGGCGGCCTCGCCCTGGCCCTGGCTGACCGCCGCGTAAGCCTTCGCCACCAGCGGCGACAGCTCGCGGACCAGTCTTAGCCGGCCGGCCAGCAGTTCCGCTCCGGAGGTGGCCAGATGCGCATCCCAGACATCCAGGGTCCGGACATCACCTCGGCCGGCTTTGATCGTCTTCCCGGCCGTCTTCAACAGCGCGTTGCGCTGCCGCAGCACTCGGTCGTAATCGCTGCGCACGCCGGCGAACCGGGGCGAGCGGGACACCAGCAGATCGTCGAGGAACCGGCGACGGCCGTCCGGATCGCCCTTCACCACGGACAGATCCTCCGGCGCGAAGAGCACCGTGCGCAGGACTCCGAGCGCTTCCCGGGGACGGGTCAGTGGCGATCGGTTGATCCGGGCCCGGTTGCTACCACTGGGAACGATCTCGAGTTCGATCAACGCCGTCCGGTCGTCCCGGGCGATCGCGCAGCGCAGGATCGCGCGGGTGGCCCCGGCCCGAATCAGGGGTGCGTCGCTACTGACCCGATGGCTGCTGTGGGAGGCGACGTAACCGATCGCCTCGATCAGGTTGGTCTTGCCCTGACCGTTGGGTCCGATCAACGCCGTCACCCCGCTCTCCAGAGCGAGTTCCGCGGCCTCGTAGGAACGGAAGTCCGCTAGGGAGAGGTGGGTGACATGCATCGGTCAGTGCGTGGAACCGGAGCCCGAGGACGGGCCCGCGTCCGCGGCGTGAGCAGCGTGAACGGGGTGGCCACCGAACTGCTGGCGCAGCGCGGCCACGGCCTTCATGGCCGGCGAATCGTCCTGACGGGAGACGAAGCGGGCATAGAGCGCGGCGGTCATGACCGGGGTGGCAACAGCGTTCGCGATCGCTTCCTGGATCGTCCAGCGACCTTCGCCGGAGTCGTCGACGTAGCCACTGATCTCGGCCAGCTTCGGGTCTTCGTCGAGGGACTTGACCAGCAGGTCGAGCAGCCAGGAACGAACCACCGTGCCGCGGGTCCAAGCCTTGAAGCAACCATGGACGTCGGTGACGATGTCTTTGGCGTCGAGCAGTTCGTAACCCTCGGCGTAGGCCTGCATCAGACCGTATTCGATCCCGTTGTGCACCATCTTCGCGTAATGCCCGGCGCCGACGGCGCCGGCATGAACGAAACCCTCGTCACGGGGGCCGGGCGGGCACAGCGCCTCGAAGATCGGCATTGCGGTGTCAACGAGTTTGGCCTCGCCGCCGACCATCAGGCCGTAGCCGTTCTCCAGGCCCCAGACCCCACCGGAGACCCCGCAGTCCAGGTAGCCGATCCCCTTCGGGGCGAGCATCTCGGCATGCTGGGCGTCGTCGCTGAAGTGCGAGTTGCCGCCGTCGATCACGAGGTCGCCCTCGGACAGCAGTTCACCGAGCTGTTCGATGGTGGCCCGGGTCGGCGCGCCCGAGGGCACCATCACCCAGACGATGCGGGGCGCGGGCAGTGCCTCGACCAGATCGGCCAGCGTGGCCACCTGACTGGTTTCCGGGTTCCGGTCGTAACCGGTGACTTCGATCCCCGCGTTGCGCAGGCGTGAGCTCATGTTGCCGCCCATGCGGCCGAGGCCGATAAGTCCGATGTGCACGCGCGGTCCTTTCGGATTCAGCCTGCGATCCGGACGGGCATCAGCAGATACCGGTAGCTGCTGTCGTCCGGGCCGTCCGGCTCGACCTGAGGGGACAGCACCGCAGGCTTGGTTGCTTGGGTGAAGGAGAACCGAGCCAGGGGAGTATTCAGCGCGCCCAGGCCGTCGAGCAGGAACTGCGGGTTGAAGGCGACCGAAAGCTCCTCACCGACCAGAGTCGATTCGACCGCTTCCGAGGCCTGGGCATCTTCGCCCTGTCCGGCCTCAAGGGTCAGGATGCCATCGGTGAACGTTAACCGCACGGGCGTGTTCCGCTCCGCAACCAGGGAGACTCTCTTGACCGCGTCGGTCAGGGCGTGCGTACCCACCAGCGCATGGGTCGGGGCCGAGTCCGGGAAGAGTGCCCGCACCTTCGGATAATCGCCGTCTACCAGCAACGATGTGGTTCGCCGACCACCGGACTCGAAGCCGACCATCTCGGTGGCGCCCCCGGTGGTCAGGGCCAGGGTCACGTCGGCACTCGTGCCGAGGGCCTTGGCCACTTCCGACAAGGTGCGGGCCCGGACCAGGGCGACACTGCTCTGGCCGGGGTCGGTGGGCCGCCACGGCAAGGTGCGCATGGCCAGGCGGTAGCGGTCGGTGGCCAGGAGAGTGAGTTGCTCGCCCTCGATCTCGACCCGGATCCCGGTCAGGATCGGCAGCGTCTCATCACGGCTGGCCGCGATGCTGACCTGCTGCACAGCCTGGGTGAAGACGTCGCCCGCGACCGTCCCCGAGGCTTCGGGCATCACCGGAAGGGCTGGGTACTCCTCGACCGGCATGGTCAGCAGGGTGAAGCGACCGGAGCCGCAGACGACCGAGACCTTGGAACCGTCGGTCGTCACGTCTACAGGTTTCGCCGGCAGCGACCGAGAGATATCTGCCAGCAACTTTCCAGAGACCAGAGCGGTACCGGCGTCCATCACCTCCGCCGGAATCTCGACCCGGGCCGAAACCTCGTAGTCGAAGCTCGAGAGGCGAAGAACACCGACCGCGTCGGCCTCCAGGAGCAGCCCGGCGAGGACAGGGACCGGTGGTCTGCTCGGCAACGCTCGCGCTGCCCAAGCAACCGCGTCGGCCAGCGCGTCGCGCTCGACCCGGAACTTCACGCGTATCCCTCCATGCCTAGCCAGTCTTCCATCTGCGGCCCCGACAGTACGCGAGTTGCGGAGGTCGAGGGAACACAGTTGGTGGGGCGATCAGCCGAGGACGGTTCGGGATCGAGGTCGGAACGACTGAACAGCGATCACGGACGGAGTTCGGGCACCGAACGCGGCCGGCGGGGGCTGGACCGGGGCTGCGGGTCCGGGATAGCCGCCAAGTTCATGATCGAGAGAGGTCGAGGTCGATCGGTTAACTGCGGGCGGATCATCTCCCCCTCTATTTAACTGTTTAGCGTTTGTCATAGCGCCTGTTGATACTGTGGAAAACCGGACTTTTCGCTGGTCAGAAGCTTAGAGGCCTGTAGACGAGCGGTGGATGAATCACACGAATCGGTGGGCGACCCGTGGATGACGAGGCAGCGCCCACAAGTTGTTATTCGGTCATGCACCGGTTTGGCCTCCGTCTCCACAGTTCATCCCCAGGTTTGTGACCCGTCATCCACCGGTTATCCACCGCTCGGATGACACTGCGCGGTGCCACTTTTCGGTGTCCACAGGTGTGGACGGCGTGTGGATGAGTTGTGGATGACGGGAGGCAACGGTTCCGGGCGTCGGGGCTGAGACCGTCATCCACAGGCTTTTCCCCAACTGTGTACGAAGAGGTCTTGCATAACGGGCGGGTCCGAGCTCATCGCGGGCTCATCGGCGCCGGCAAAGTGTGTCCGCTTTGCAATCTCCGGTCCGAACCGCTTTTGGGAGAGTTGAACCAGTGCTTCGTCCACAAAGTTTTCCACAGATCCACAGGGTTCCCCACAGGGCTCGCCGACGCTACTGGTCAGCGAGCCCTGTGGCCGTGGATGACGGGAATGATGGACGAACGAAGCGGTGGATAACTCAGGAGCAGTCGATAAAGCCAGGAGCAGTGGATAACCGGAAGAACTCAGCCCCGGGAAGTCTGCTTGATCCGGTTGGTGAGTTCGGTGACCTGGTTGTAAGTGGAACGGCGCTCGGCCATCAACGTGCGGATCTTGCGATCGGCATGGATCACGGTGGTGTGGTCACGGCCGCCGAACTGCTGGCCGATCTTCGGCAGGGACAGGTCGGTCAGCTCGCGGCAGAGATACATGGCGATCTGGCGAGCGTTCACCAGCACCCGCGAGCGGGAGGCACCACAGAGGTCTTCCATCGACAGGCTGAAGTACGCCGCCGTCTGAGCCATGATCGTCGCCGAGGTGATCTCCGGCGTGTGATCGGCCGGGATCAGATCCTTGAGCACGATCTCGGCCAGGGCCAGGTCGACCTGCTGGCGATTCAGGCTGGCGAACGCCGTCACCCTGATCAAGGCGCCTTCGAGTTCCCGGATGTTGGTGGAGATCCGGCTGGCGATGTACTCCATGACGTCCTCACGCACTTCGAGTCGCTCGCCGATGGCCTTCTTCCGAAGGATCGCGATTCTCGTCTCGAGGTCGGGAGGCTGGACGTCGGTGATCAGACCCCACTCGAACCGGGAGCGCATCCGCTCCTCGAAGCCGGCCAGTTGCTTCGGCGGCAGATCCGAGGTGAGCACGACCTGCTTGTTCGAGTTATGCAGGGTATTGAAGGTATGGAAGAACTCCTCCTGGGTCTGCATCTTGCCCTGGAGGAACTGGATGTCATCGATCAGCAGAACATCGACGTCGCGGTACCGGCGCTGGAACGCGCTGGCCTTGTCGTCCCGGATGCTGTTGATGAAGTCGTTCGTGAACTCTTCGGAGTTCACGTAGCGGACCCGGACACCGGGATAGAGGTTCTGGGCGTAGTGGCCGATGGCATGGAGCAAGTGAGTCTTGCCCAGACCGGAGTCGCCATAGACGAAGAGCGGGTTGTACGCCTTGGCCGGAGCCTCGGCGACGGCGACGGCGGCGGCGTGGGCGAAACGGTTGCTCGCACCGATCACGAAGGTTTCGAAGGTGTACTTCGGATTCAGCCGGGCCGGCTCGGCCTGAGGACGTACCGGCTCCCGGCGGCGAACCGGCCGGTCGTCGTACATCGAGTCGCGGGTGCCGTTGGACTCGTTACCGGAGGGTCGGTCCGGACTCGGACCTTCGTCTCGCCCGTCCCGGCTCGGGCGATCACCGTCGTGCCGGTCGGGGCCGGCGTCGAACGGTGAACGGGCCGGGTATTCCGATGAACGCGCCGGGTACTCGGGAGCGGGGCCCGGGTATTCGGCGGGCGCGGGTGAACCCGGGGCGGCGGTGGGAGCCCCGCGCTCGAACGTCCGGATGTCGATCACGTCCTCCGCCGGGGAGCTGTCGATCGAGTTGTCCAGCCGGCCTTGGGTGATCCGGACGCCTTCGGGGGAAAAGGTGTGAAACTCACGGTCGCCGTCCGGAGCACGACGAACCCCATTGTCCGATGAGACGGGTTCGCCACCCCCGTACCCGCGTTCGGGCTGGCCGTAGGGCGACTGCACTTGGTCATAGGACCCTTGGCCGTCATAGGACCCTTGGCCGTGGTCATATCCGCGTTCGGTCTGGTCATAGCTCCGCGGGGCCTGGTCGAACCGGCGTTCGGTCTGCTCATATCCGCGTTCGAGCTGGTCGTACGGGCGTTCGGTCTGGTCGTAGCCGTTCTCGGTCGATCGTGTAGCCGGAGGTAACGGAAGGGGAGGGTTGAGCTCCTCCACCGACAGCGAGGAGTCGACCGTGACCGCTAGGCGAACCGGGAATCCGAGTTGCTCGGAGAGCAGGCGGGTGATCGTATTCCGGACCCGCTGCTCGAGGATCTCCTTGGTCAGATCGTTGGGCGCGGCCAAGAGTGCCGTTCCATCGAGTAGCCCGACCGGGCGGGCCAGCCGAACGAAGGCCCGCTGCTGAGGGGTTACCCCGGCAGCGTCCAACGATTCGAGGGCGCGGCGCCAGACCGCAGGGAAGTTCTCCTCAGGCGTTGTCAACGCCGCTCACCTTCCCTTGCTTGTACTCCCGAAGGCACTTGTCCACACCCTTGTCCACAAGCTGTGTACGAGAGGGATGTGTGCCATCACCTAGCGTCTTCGCCTGGCCCCCACTATCTAACCGATGAGTAGCGAGAACTGCCGGGTGTTGCCCTGCTCACCAGCAGCGATCTCGATCTTGGAGCTTGTCGCGGGTCTCCGGCGTGTCGGTGTCCGGCCGAGGACTCGCAGGAGAGGACCATAGCTTGTTACAGCACCCTTGTGGGGGCTGAACCTGATGGATGCGCTGCATCCCGTGGTAGTTCGTAGGGAATTGCTCACCGTGAGTAGTTCCGAACGAGGGGTGCTGGGCTCCGCCGTTCGGAGTACCGTCTACCAACAGTTACCTCGAGCCAGGATGTGCCACCTGGTCGTGTCATCATGGCTGCCGTCGCTAGTGCGTTTGACCCCATGCCAAGCTCCCCGTACCGTGAGAGGGCTTGACGGCGACCTCTCTTCGCGTGCCCATGCAAAAGTGTGGGCGTCCGATGGAGGTCGGCGTCACCGGTGGTTGCCGCCAATCCGACGGTCTTCACCCGCCTACCTGCATGACGAACCCGGGAGTCTTCACGTGACCAAGCGGACGTTCCAGCCGAATAACCGGCGCCGCGCCAAGACCCATGGCTTCCGGCTGCGCATGCGTACCCGCGCCGGCCGCGCGATCCTCGCGGCGCGCCGCCGTAAGGGTCGCACCGAGCTTTCCGCCTGATCGCGCCCTCGCGGTCGAAGGTGCTACCCGCCACTCACCGAATGCGCAGCGGCAGTGACTTCACCGCCGCAGTGCGTAAAGGACGTCGTGCCGGGCGCCGCACGCTCGTTGTCCACCTGAGTCGTCCTGGTTCTTCCGTTGGGGCGACACGGGTGGGCTTCGTCGTATCCAAGGCGGTTGGCCCGGCCGTGGTGCGGAATCGAGTCAAGCGCCAGTTGCGTCACCTCACCCGGGAGCGGTTGAGTCTGCTTCCGGAGGGGTCCCTGCTGGTGGTACGGGCAAATCCGGCTGCGGCCGGGGCCAAGAGTTTGGCCACAGATCTGGACAGCGCGCTGCGAACGCTACTGCGTATCGACCAGGATGCATCGTGAAAGCAGGGTTTGGGCACCGGATTCTCCGGCTTCCCCGAGAGCTGGTGGTCTTGGGGTTGCGCTGCTATCGAGCCGTGGTATCCCCTCTCTACGGGCCGACCTGCCGGTTTTACCCCTCGTGCTCTGAATATGCGCTGATCGCGGTCGAGCGATACGGCGTCTTTCACGGTGGCTGGCTGGCGGGCCGCCGGCTGTTGAGGTGCCATCCGTGGAACCCCGGCGGCGTTGACCCCGTTCCTCCGCTGAAGGCTCCTTCGTCCGGGGGCTGCGCTCAATCGGGGGACTCTCCCGAGCTCGACGGTCTCTGCGCAGGTTCAGCGGCGTCGGACGAAGGTTCGACCCCATCTGCTGACACGAACTCTGCGCCGTCGCTTTTTCGACGTGTCGCCTGAACCGGCGAGGAGCCGATGTCTACCGTCCTAAAGCCGCTTGAGTGGGTCGTCGCCTGGATCATGGTGGCGTGGCACTCGCTGCTCACCACCATCGGGCTACCGGCGTCGTCCGGTCTGACTTGGGCCTTGTCCATCGTCGGGCTGGTCATCACCATCCGGATCGTTCTGATCCCACTCTTCGTGAAGCAGATCAAGGCCTCCCGCGGACTGCAGTTGGTTCAGCCCGAGATCAAGAAGATCCAGGCCAAGTACAAGGGCAAGACCGATCAGGAATCGCGTCAGAAGATGACGCAGGAAACGATGGCGCTGTACAAGGAGACCGGGACCAACCCGTTCGCCTCGTGCCTGCCCATCCTGCTTCAGTCTCCGATCTTCTTCGCCCTGTTCCGGGTGCTGAACGGGATCCGCAAGCCCGGATTCCAGATCGGCCCGCTCACGGACCATCTGCGCATTCAAGCCGACAGCGCGACGCTGTTCGGGTCGCCCATCTCGGCAACGTTCATGAACTCGACCCTGACGTCGACCAAGATCGTCACGGTGGTTCTGATCGTCCTGATGTCGGCGACCACGTTCACCACTCAGCGCCAGTTGATGATGAAGAACATGCCGGCCGCGGCGATGGACAACCCCTTCGCCCAGCAGCAGAAGGTGCTGCTGTACGTGCTGCCGCTGGTCTTCGCGGTCTCCGGGGTCAACTTTCCGATCGGTGTGCTCCTGTACTGGCTGACCACGAACGTCTGGTCGATGTGCCAGCAGTTCTACGTGATCCGGCGGATGCCGGCGCCCGGGTCGCCGGCGGAGAAGGCGTTGCAGGCTCGGCGGGCGAAGCGGGGCAAGGCCCTTCCGACCGGGTCGGCCAGTAGCACCACCATCACCGGCGAAGTGACGTCGGTTCAGGACGTGGTTGAGCCCGTCGCTCGTCAGCGGGTCCAGCCCAAGAAGCAGCCGAAACGCAAGCGAACGGCCGGACAGAAGCCGGTCGCACCGAAGAGCTCGACCGGACCCACCGGGTCATCGGGGTCAGCAGGGGCAACACGGGGCAGTTTTACCGAAAAGTTAGAATAAATACAGATTTAGTCGTAGTGATGCATGGAGGGGCGACCGGTGACGTGCGGGGCCGTTGAAGCGTGCGGTGAGCGGTCGCTGGTCGTCCAAGGCCCACAAATCGGTGGCATGGGTCAGGGCGCAACGCGGGAAGCGACGCCCTGATCATGGTGAGGAGACTGTGATGAGTGACGGCGAGCAGGGCGAGACCGTGAAGGTCCAAGATCGGCCGATTGGCGATCTCGAAAGCCCGAGTCA
>Ga0265340_10000981_pt1 | contig 16312 bp, 7 predicted proteins | sample 4CB225metaG_FD_202082 | JGI IMG/M metagenome (GOLD analysis project Ga0265340, IMG submission 202082) | Rhizosphere microbial communities from Carex aquatilis grown in University of Washington, Seatle, WA, United States - 4-CB2-25 metaG | ecosystem: Host-associated > Plants > Roots > Rhizosphere...
AGTCCGCGTGTTCCATCTTGCCAGGATTTTAGAAGGCCTGAAAGGTGTTCGCAATGCGCGGACATGGCTGTCCGCGCTCCGATTCGATTCGGGCAACACGCCCTCAAGATGCGCACAAGGTCTTAACAATAACGCAAAAGGAATTGACATTGTCCGCACCGGTCTTATACGTCATCGCTCACGTGCGGTTGGTTGTTTTGTTTTTATCAAACTTAAAATGAAGGTTGCTCAATGAAAAAAAATATTTCCCGTTATTTTAAATTGTTGCGTGGCGCCGTGGTTTTGTTGCTCGTCTCATTCCTGGCCGGAACAAGCTGCGTTGGCAACACCCAGGAAACCGCCAAACCCAGGCCTGCGCCGCTTCAACAGAAAAAAAGCGATCTGCTGGCCGGAATTCAAAGGGGGATTTGCTATTCCGGCTTCCGGCATGGACAGCATCCTGACCGCGGCTCCGCCGCCGTCAATCCCACCGACGCGCAAACGCTGGAGGACCTTCAGCTTTTGAGCCGGCACGGCAATTTCCGCCTGATTCGGCTGTACGATTCCCAGGAGAATTCCGAAGCGATTCTGAGGGTCATCAAAGAAAATAAAGTTCCCATGAAGGTCCTTCTGGGCGCATGGCTCGAGGCTGAAGTCAGCAATACAAATTGTCCCTGGCACAAGCAGCCGTATCCCCAGGACGTTCTGGATGCCAATAAAGTCAAAAACCAGAAAGAAATCGAAAATACCATCCGACTGGCCAATCAGTATCCGCACATTGTCGCCGCCGTCGCCGTAGGCAATGAGGCATTGGTCAAATGGAACGACCACATGGTTCCCGTGAATACCGTCATCGGCTATGTCCGCAAGGTCAAAAGCGCCATCAAACAGCCGGTGACGGTCTGCGACAATTACGAGTTCTGGGCCAAAAATGGCGCGGAGCTGGCCAAGGAACTGGATTTTGTTTCGGTGCATTGCTATCCGGCCTGGGCGAAGAAGACTATTGACGAGGCCATGCCGGTGACCATCTCTGAACTGGAGGCGGTTCACATAGCTTTGCCGCAAAGCCGCATCGTAATGACGGAAGGCGGTTGGGCGACGATTGCAACCGAATTCAAGGAACGGGCCAGCGAGCCAAATCAGAAGCGGTATTTCAACGAGTTGTACGCCTGGACCTCCAAAGCGAACATTACCACCTTCTTCTTTGAAGCTTTCGACGAGGATTGGAAAGGCAACGCGGGCGATGCCAATCCGAACGGAGCGGAAAAGCATTGGGGCATCTTTACCATCGACCGGAAACCCAAACTGGTCATGGATGACTGGTATCCCGATTTGGCGCCGAAGAACGACGCAAAATAGCGGATACCCTTCCGTTAAACCGAAAATTTCGCGCAGGCTCGCCGGTGATTTACCGGAGCGCCCGAGACCCGATTATAAATTGAGCGAGACGGCCACCCGGCTGACCTTGCCCGTCCGCTCAAAAATCAAGCGGCTGGTTGCAGAATCAAGGCGCAGTTCGGACGAGCGAATCTTCGAACCGTCCGCAAAGTGAACGACCAATGAATTCTCCCGGGCGAGCTGGTAAACGATCGGGACCTGACAATAGGTGAAACCAAGGGAACCGGCCGGCAGCCGGAATTTACGTTCCATTCCGGCCATATCGTAGTAATTGAAATCAACCGGATCGGCCAGAAACTCGTTTCGGCGCAGCAGGCCCGGACGAAAGTGAATCTCACCGTCGCGAACCTGGACCCCCAGTTCGCCCATGCGGCAGAGGACATCTTCCTTGACCTGTCCCGTCAAGCCGGGCTGACGCGCGCCGGTGTGGGCGGGCGTGTGGGAATATGGATCCATGGGAAATGCCCCGTACACCTCCGGCGATTTGCGGTCGCCGATGCCCGCGCGGATGTCGTGATAAAATTCCGCCAGTTGCTTGAGGACCGATGCCGGCGCATCCGCGTCGGCGGCGCGAAAATATGTCTCCTGCGACGCAAGGAGCAATTTTGAAACCATGTGCCAATAGATGCAGCCGAGCCCTTCATAGCCAAAGAACGTGCCCGAGCGGCCGGTGAAGGACTGGTGATCAAACAGGCGCTCGAAAATTTCCAGGATGAGGCCGGTCCCGGCTTTGACATGGCGAGCGTAGCCGACCGCCGCCAGTTGTCCCAGAATGCGGCTCACATCGGAGGCGTTGGTTATGGCGCCGTTAAAATGATGCCGTCCGGCGACGTCGCGCTCCACCAGAAGATGATTGCCATCCGCGAGCAGCTTTTTCAGCAGCCGGGACCGCGCGATATCCCCGGCGGGAATATTGTTCTTTTCCACGAACCGCGGCAACCGCCGGTTGGGATAGAGCAAATAGGAACGTTGGTCGGCCCGGTATAGATCGCTGTTTTTCAATGCCTTGAGAACCTTGAGCGATTCTTCGGCGGAGAGAAAACCGGAGCTTAACACGGCGACCTGCCCTTCCAGCATCGTGTAAAGACGCCGAATGGGGATTTCTCCGCGCCGATCCAGCTTGATCAAATTGTAGGCGTGATAGAGCCCGTCGGGCTTGCGGTTCGTGCGGATGGACTCCTCCACAAAGGCCAGCGCCACATTGAAGAAATCCAGCAACTGTTGCCGCTTGATCAAAACGATCCGCCCGGAAAAGCCGTCGTGGTAAATCTGGTTGCGGTAACGGCTGCCGGCGCGGCCGAGGTCGTCAAGCACACGGCGGCGGTCGCGGTCGCCGAACGATTTGGCGAGCAACGGTTCATACCCTTCGAGAACACGCTGCACAGCCAGGAAAAACCGCGCGACTTCGGCGGAAAGGCGGACCTCGGATTTCTCCAGCGAACCGAACAGCTCCAGACACAGCGCCAGATAGCGGCGCAGGTAATATAACGTCACCATGGAAACGCCGTTGCCGACCAGGGCGTTATTGGCGTCGTTCCATTCCGGCCGTTGGGTGTTGAGCCAGATGCCGGCTCCGGGAATAAAATTGGAAAACTTGGCCAGCATTGGCACCAGCAGTTTCTCGGTCAGATTGACCAGGCGCACCTGTTCCCGCCCATCCCAAATCAGCTTGCCATCCGCGCCTTTGCGCTGGACGCGCCGGTGCACCAGCGCCTCCGCGGCCTGGTCGAACACAACCGTTTCCTTCGGATCTTTGAGCAAGTCGTCGTACGGTTTGATCCGATAAGGAACATTCGCGTAAGCAAAGATTTCGCGGGTGAGGAAATCGCGCAGCGTGGCGGGCTCGTGCTGGTCGAGGATCTCCAGCAGCTTCAGCAGATAGATGACCTGGTGATCGCCCCAGTAACCGATATGCGCCCACGGATTGGCCGGGTCAATGGTTTCCCAGTCAAAACCGTCGCGCGTGATGCGATAGGGATTGTAACCGTCCGCGGTGGAGGCGTTGACAAATTTGCAGATCATGCCGGCGGTGTACTTGGGGAAGGAATGGGCCAGCGCCTCCCAGTTTTGAAAGATGTCACGCCAATTGCCCTCGTAGTTCAAAATCCTCGTCCCATCGGGATTTTTCGTGGCGATGGAGAAGCGGTTCCAAGGGCGGCTGGGATCGCCATGACGCCGGCTGAATGTCAGCGGCAGATATTCACGGCAAAGGCGTTCCAGATCGGGGTCACCCATTTTGCACGCCGACGCCAAGACTCGATGGCAATCGGTTTTCTTTGGAAATTTCCGGAAGAAGGCCGTGTGGCGGGCGGCGACCTCCTTGTTTGCATGGCGGACAAAGGACTCCAGGTCAGCCGGGTTCACCTGATAGCCGTCATAGAAAATGCCGCCGCGCATCACATTGAACAGCACATTGCTGTAATGCCGCGCGTTGCCCAGCGGTTGGGCGGTCTTTTGCAGCCCGTCGGATTTTCCGACGATGCGCAACAATTCCTCCGTGCCGCGAGCGATGTCCGCGTCCACCAACCTTTGCAGCGTGGCCGGTTGTCGCAATAGCCGGTTCAGCTCCGCCACGTCGGACGGCCCTCGATTCACGTCGGCAACCAGACACCAGTTCCTGGTTTGTCCCCGCGCCAATGCCAACCCCGTGTTGAGAAAGTAAGCGCCGCGTTTGGCCCGGACTTCGTTTTCCTGCCGAAGCCGCAAACCCTGGCGGAACGAGTTCAGTTGCGTTGAGGAAAGCAGATGGACGCACCGGTCCAGCCCGAGCGGCCAGACGGTGGTGATCCGGAGCGCCTCGGCCGGCTCCGGACGGTCAACCGGGATGGCGCTAAGCCGGAACAATCCCAAGCCTGTTTCTGCTACCAATTCATTCTTCTTGTAGGCGTCGAGCAACGTGCTGAATTCGAGTTGAAACTGGCTGCCGATGCCGCAAGGCATGAGGTTTTGGATGCCATCCAGCATTTTGACGCGCATGGTGGACGGCCCGGAATTGATCAGCCACGCGCGACGGACCCAGCCAAAGCGGTCGCTGTTAAACCAGCCGTAACGGAAGGTGAGACCCAGGTCTGCATTGGATTCCTCAAAGATCAATTTGTTGCCCCAAAAACTTTTGTAGAGGTTGCGCCGGATCCGGTAGAGGCCGCGGTAATGCTCTGAAAACGGTTCCCAAAGATGATTCCGTCCCTGTTTCTCAACGAGCAGGATGGTTTTGCTTCCGGTAATTTCAGCCGAGTCATGGATTTTGTCGTCGGTGTAATAAGGAAAGAGCGCCAGGTCCGCGTTGCGGCGTCCGGCGGTCAGTGCGCCGGTGCTGGAGATGAACATCCAATGGTCGGCGCCGCTGACAATGCTCATGAAGAACGGATGCATCCGGTCGTAATTGGAAATCTCGTAAAAATCCTCGCCGTCCAGGTTCACCCGCCGTCCTTCGATGGGAGCGGCGTAGAACTGGAGTGGATTTTTGCCGGCGAACAAGGCTTTCTTCATTGCGATGCTGGTTTGTTTTGGCGGTTCAGGCGGTTTGCCGGCCGGTGTCTTGCATGTCTCGCCATGCTCTCCGCAAACAGAATGCCGCCAGACCAGGTCCGGGCGCGGGAGAGTGGGAACCGCTGTCGTTATGCGCCTGGCGGTTTCCCTCTCCTTGCTTCTGGTTCAATTTTCATCAAGTCGGGGTCCAGCTGCACGGCCATCATGGGCCGGCGGTCTTGGGAGAACCTTCGGCCGGCGGATCCACGTAAAACGGAATGTTGGCATAAGCCGCTTTGTCGTGGCCGTTGAGCACATAAACGAAAAGACGATAGGCACCCGGCTTTGAAGGCGCTTTGATTTGTGCCTCGCCGCCCGAACCGGGGGAAACCAGGCCGGGAAAACTCTGAGGCTGGGTTTCAAAATCGCCGCCCGTGGTTTTCGCGCCGCTTTCTTCCATGACTTCCCAGGAGTAGGTCAGCGGCAGATCGGCAGTCGCGAACACTTTGGCGGGGTAACTCCGGTCGGCCTTCAAGTGAACACTCTGACCGGCGGTTTTGCCATCCAGCTGGAAATCGTCCAAATGCGGGCAGCGGATTTTCGGCCAATGGCCGGTCCAAATATGTTCCATGACATCCACGGTTTCGGTTGCTTCGCCGGAGGGGAGGAACATGCCATACCAGGTGGGCGTGCGTTCCTGTTTTTGTCCCCACAGAAAAACGTAGGAACCCACGCACTGATTCGTGTCGGAGGCGATGACCACTTCATAACGTTTGAGGTAATCAGCCGCTTTCACCGAACTGTTATCCTCGATGGGCGCGCCCCAGTCCGTCTTTTTGACTTCCCAATGACCGGTGGCGCCCCATTCCGTGACCATGTAAGGCCCGCTCCAAGCGGCCTCGCGCAGGTGGCGCGGCAGGTTCACGATGTCGCCATAGGATTGAAACGAAAGCAGATCGAGGTCCGGAGCCCGTTTTTTAATGTTCTCCACAACTCCTTTGCTGACGCCCGCCAGTGACGTGGTGGTGGGATGGTTCGGGTCAACCTGATGGATCATTTTTGAAATATCATTGACCGCGTCCCAGACTTTCGGGTTGTGCGCATTCAAGTTCAATTCATTGCCGATGTCCCACATGAGCAGCGCCGGATGGTCTTTGAATTTCAATACCTGGGCTCTCAGCTCGGCCAGTTGCCTGGCCACCGCATTGGTGTCGGAATAGTCAAAGCCGTGGCGTTCCCGTTGCACATCCAATCCCATCGTGACATAGAGTCCGTTTTTCCGGGCGCGATCGAGGACCTGTTGTCCGGTTTCCTGGCCATTTTCCACGCGCCAGGTGCGAAAGGAATTTCCTCCATGCTCCGCCAGTTTCTCCTGGTCGCCGAATTCCAGTCCGGCGCCTTTGATGGTAAACGGCTGATGGTTCAAATAAACCTGCCAGCGGCCGTTTTCGTGACGAACTTCGACTTTGGCGGGACCATTGGCCCTGGCGGTTTCGTGGGTCTGGCAACCACCGACAGCCAAAACGCCGGTCAACAGCGCCAGCGACCATTTCAATGAGAAGTTTTTATTGTGTTTCATAAATTTTATTGCTTTGGCGACCGTTCCCGGCGCATCAGGATGCCTTCCAGTTCTTCCAGTGTTTTGCGCTTGGTTTCGGGAATGAAAATGGCAACAAAAATCAAGGCGGCCACAGCCATCAGTCCGTAACCGAGAAATGTCCCTGCGGTTCCCAAATGCGACAATTCCCAGGGAAAGATAAAAGTGACACTGGCACTGATCGCCGAATTCCAGAAACCCGCCAGCGAAATCGCCATGCCCCGGTATTGGTTGGGGAAAATTTCCGACAATAACACCCACATGACCGGTCCAAGGGAAATGGCAAAGGAAGCCACGAAACCGATGATGGCCAACAGGACCAGGGAAGCCCGGATGTTCAGGGCGGCCGTCACCAGCGAATCGTGATAAGGTTTGACCCGGTCGCTGCCGAATGTTGCTTCCAGGCTCGCGGTGAACTCCTTGTCGGTGGCGAAGACGTTCTTCTCGGAATTTTTCAAGTCGTTGATGAAGTCGGCAGGCACTTTGTTCTCTTGCAGCACGGCGTAGGATTTGTCCGTCAATTGATAGTTGGCGGTGTGAAACGCCCAACTGCACGTCAACAGCGAAATTGCCATGCCGGTGGCGCCGATCAACAACAGGGGTTTGCGGCCGAGCCGATCCACCCACCATATGGCGATAAAGGTCATAAATAGGTTAACCAATCCTACCAGCACGGCCTGCCGGAAAGCGGCGTCGGTGCCGCCGCCGGCCTGCACAAAGATGGTGGGAAGATAATAGAAAATGGCGTTGATGCCGGTGATCTGCTGGAAGAAGGCAATCGCCAGCGCAATAAATATCACAAAACTCATCCGGCGGCTGAAGAGCGCGCTGACGCCCACGCTGGGGCTCCGTTCGGTAAAGCTTTGTTGTATATTGCGCAACTCCTGTTCCGCCTCTCCCGCGCCGCAGGCCTTGACCAGAATTTCCCTGGCTCGTTCCGGTTGTCCTTTGCCGAAAAGCCAGCGCGGACTTTCAGGAACGGCAAACAAGAGAATGAAATACAGGAACGCCGGCACCGCGTCCATGCCCAGCATCCAGCGCCAGTTGTTTTCTCCTACTCCCAGTTGATGACGCGAAAGCCAGTCAGAAAGTGGTAGCATCCAGTGCCACTTGTTTTCTCCCACGCCATGTATGAAATAATTGGAGAAAAATGACGCCGAGATTCCGAGCACAATCATGAGCTGGTTCAGCGAAACCATGCTTCCGCGCGATCGCGGGGGCGAAATTTCCGCGATATACACCGGCGCAATGAGAATGGCGCCGCCGACCGCGATTCCACCCAGAACCCGCGAGAATACAAAAAGAGAGAAATGGGTGGTCAGCGCGGACATCAGGGCCGAGCCGGTGAAAAAAACGGCTGTAGTGATAAGCACTTTTTTTCGTCCGAAATGGTCGCTGAAAAATCCCGCGACCGCTGTGCCTCCCAATACGCCCCAGCCCAGGCAGCTGACCGCCAGGCCCAGCAGAAAATCGCCGCGATCCCCGCTCAGGCCGAAATATTTTTGAATGAAGGGAACGGCCCCCGAAATCACGGTCGCGTCGAAACCCCACACGAAACCGCCGAGTGCCACAATCAGCGCCACGGACAATATGTATAACTTGCCTTGTTTCATAAGCGTCACTTGGGTTTTCTGCTGGAACCCTGCTGTTGGGTCGTCACAAGCCGGCAATCAAAGGACAGGGATTCCGGCAGATGTTTCATGAGGAGGTTTGGTTCACCGGTTCATTATTTATAGGAGCCGTGATGGTTTCAACTAAAAAATATGATTGGGTACGATCACGGCGCAACACGCCCTCAAGTCGCGCCCGTTCGGCCATGCCGGTCTTCAGTAAGCATGGATGATCAGTAATTTCCACGGAGACCGCATCGGGGGAAAATCCAGATTGCGAGCCGGGCCAACCGACCCCGAAGTCCGTCGCAACATCGCCATCACGCAGCCGATTCTCTGGCTTCAATAGAAAATGCTGACATGGTTCGGGGATTCTTCTTCTTTTCACCCATTTATCGCGTTGACTTTCGGTATAAATCGCCCTAGAATAGAGCATCCGACATGATTTCGTATTTTGGAACCTCAAGTGTCTTTAACCTCCTGTCGCTTCGCTGGTGGAAAGCAATGTGCCCCCGGACCGTGGCCTTGTTCTTCTTCCTGACCGTGGCGATGAGTTCGCGGGCCGACCAGTTCGATGCGTTGCGTTTATATTGGCAGACTAATTTGATCAGCAGCGGCGGCAGCCTTTCGAGCATTCAAAGCAGCGCGAACAGCGAATTGAGCAGCATGGACACGAATGCCTCGCGCCCCTATCTGTGGACCAATTTGCCTCTGGGTTCAGTCTCCGCAAACATCACCACGACATTCCAACGGTTGCAGGCGATGGCGCTGGGATGGGCCACGCCCGGCACTACGACCTTTGGCAATTCCACTCTGGCCGCCGCCGTCATTGGCGGCTTGGACTGGATGAATACCAATGTCTATACCACGACCGCGACGGAGTATGACAACTGGTTTCATTGGGAAGACAGCGGTCCAATTGCGCTGAACAACACGGAAGTGTTGATGTATCCCGCATTGACCGCCACGCAGATTTCAAATTATTGCGCGGCGGTGGATCGTTTCAGCCCCGGCGGTGCTGGCGCGCACTTTGGATGGATGACCGGCGCCAATACTGCGGACAAGGTGTTGGTCGTGAGTATGCGTGCAATCCTAGGCAAGAGCAGCAGCCTGTTGACCACGGCGACGAACAATTTAAGCCCGGTATTTCTTTATGTCACCACTGGCGACGATTTTTATGCCGACGGCTCTTTTGTTTTTCATTCAAACGGCAGCGGGGTATCTGGTATTGCCTACAACGGGCATTATGGAGAGGTTTTGCTCGGCGACATACCAACCATCGTGGATCTGTTCAACGGGTCTGCGTGGCAGATCTCGGACCCCGGCCTGACCAATGTCTATAACTGGTGCATCAATTCATTTGAGCCTTTTGTCTACGGCGGCGCAATGATGGACATGGTGCGCGGACGCATTGTTTCATGGTCAACTGAAACTGAATCTCAAGATGCCTCCAGCACTACTTCTGCAATCCATAAAATCGCGCAGTTCGCGCCGCCTGCGTCCGCCACGGTATTGTCCAATTGGTTGAACTCGCCGCAGGTGCCGTTCGGACAATATCACTTTCCATCCATGGATCGGGTGTTGGCGTTGCGCAGCGGCTTTGGCTTCGGCATCAGCATGTATTCGAGCCGCATCGCCAATTATGAATCCATCAACACCGGCAACCTGCACGGCTGGCATCAAGGCGACGGGATGACTTATCTTTATGTTGGCAGCACGGAAAATCAATTTAACAGCGACTTCTGGCCAACGGTGGATCCATATCATCTGCCGGGGACGACTGCCGAAACCAATACGCTCGGCGATTCCGCCAGTGAAGCGAATACAAGCTCGCAAAGCTGGGTTGGCGGAGCGCAGGTTGCGAAAACTTACGGTGTTGCAGGCATGTCCCTGGCAGCGGTGAGCACCACGCTGGTGGCGAAGAAATCGTGGTTCATGTTCGACAACGAAATTGTTTGCCTCGGCGCGGGAATCACCTCCGGTGATTTTTGGGGAGTTCATACCACGGCAGAAAACCGCCGCTTGGGAAATCCAATTCCGAGCACGCCGGTTACGTTGAATGGAACCGCCGTCACGCCCACGGTCGGCTGGAGTTCAAACCTGCCCAGCGCAACGCCGTCATGGTGCGTCTTGAGCGGCACGGGCGGTTATTATTTTCCTGCCGGCAATTCGAATCTGCAGGCAACTTTCACTGCGAACACCGGTTCATGGGTGCAAATCAATTCGACTGATGCCGACAGCTCTTCACACACGGACAACTATCTGAAACTCTGGTTCAACCACGGCTCGCAACCCACCAACGCGAGTTACTCCTACGTCCTCCTGCCGAACATGTCGGCGACCAGCGTCAGCAATTATGCGCTCAACCCGGATATCGTCATCCTGACCAACACACCGTTTGTTCAGGCCGTGAAGAAGCCGTCGCTGGGTGTTGTGGAGGCGAATTTTTGGACGAATGGAGCCAGTTCGGTTGATCTGATCACCGTCAATAGCTCTGCTTCGGTCGTCACTTCGGAAACTTCCAGCAACATTTCAGTCGGAGTTTCCGATCCGACGCAAACCAAGAGTTCCATCACCGTGACGCTCAACCGTTCGGCGGCGGGTGTTATATCGGTGGATTCGGGTGTGACAGTGGTTCAACTCTCGCCGCAGATTATTTTGTCGGTGAATGTCAACGGCTCGCACGGAAAATCTCTCCAAGCCTCATTTCAAATCTCGGCACTTGCGCCCGTTGTCGCCATCACTGTTCCTGCGACAAACACAGTTTATCTTAACAACACCAACCAGACGTTGCTGCTGTCCGCCACCGCCAGCAACACGGTGCCGACCAATGTCATGACCACGGTCTGGAGCCAGACCGGCGGGTCGGGCGTCGTCACCTTCGGCAACGCCAACGCACTCACGACCACTGCGAATTTCAGCGCCGAAGGCACCTACGGCATCACCTTCACGGCCAACAACGGTGCAACCAACAGCGTCGGCCTGACGGTTGTCGTCAATTCAACGTTTGGAGTGGTGACGAATGGATTGCTGGGCTGGTGGAAAATGGATGAAACCGGTGGCGCCACCGCGTTTGATTCCTCCGGCAATGGCGCGAACGCCACCGTCCATGGCGGGACCTTCACCACCGGCTACCTGTCGAATGCGCTGCATCTGACCGGTGGCACCAACAACGCCACCTTCACTTCGGTGGATGCAGCCCAAACCACGGTGGCCGCCTGGGTGCGCGCAGACAGCAATGGCGGCAGTTCGTATCCTCGCATCCTGGTGATGCCGGGCTGCTATTTCACCTTCCGCTTTGACGGTTCGGCAAACAACAAAGCTTTGGACTTTGCCACGACCACAAACGCCTTTGGCACTACCGTCAATGGGGAATGGGTCGCCCCGCCCAACTCCATTAACTCCAACGTGTGGTATCATGTCGCCGTCAGTTACGACAAAAGCAGCACTGCAAATGTCCCCGCGCTTTACGTCAATGGAGTCAAGATGAGCCTCACAACATTAACGTCGCCCTCCGTTACGCCACCGTCCTACGCCGGCACAACTTATATTGGCAACCGTCTGGACCTGACCCGCGGCTGGGACGGTCTGATTGATGACCTGCGCATCTACAACCGGCTGCTCAGTGATGCGGAAGTGCAGTCCCTCGCCGAGGCGGCGGCGCCGCCAAATTTCGCGCCAACGGTGAGCGCCGGCACCAACCAGACCATCCTCTGGCCCGCCGCCGCCAGTCTCAACGGCACCGTCGCCGACGATGGCTATCCCAATCCGCCCGGCGCGATCACCGTCACCTGGAGCGAACTCAGCGGTCCCGGCACCATTACCCTTGACAACTCCAATGCTTTGGCGGCCACCGCGAGCTTTTCCACTGCGGGCAGCTACCAATTACAACTCGCCGCCAATGACGGGCAGGTCACCACCGTTGCCAGCGTGACGGTCACGGCCATAACCCAGCCGAGCCTTTCGTTCCAGTTGCTGCCCGGCGCGCTTCAATTGTCGTGGCCGGCCGATAACGGCAACTGGCAGTTGCAATATGAAACCAATCTGCTGGAAACAAATTGGCAGAACATGCCCGGCCCGATCACCAATCCATTTGTCGCGCCGATTGATCCCGACGCCCAATCTGTCTTCTATCGCCTGCTTTTGATCAGCAATTAGTTTCAGCACGCAGGAATGGAATTCATAAACAAATTGTCCGGTCAATTTCCAAACCGGACACAATCAGGTTTCCATTGCCAGATGCAATATGAAGACCGTTTGATGGATGCCCATTGAAGTCCCCTGCGCACCGTTGCCGGGGACAATCATTCGATGGCGCTCTGTTTGCACATTGCTTCTTACGCGCGGTTCCCGGGCGACGAGGCGAAGCTGGCCGAATGCCGCCGGCAGTTCAAGGAAGTGTTCGTTCCGAATCAAATGGCGGTTAATGGGAGTCTTCCGCTCGAACTGGCGCGCACCAAGCCCTGCGGCCTGTTCCAGTTTCCGACCTCAATTACCGTGCTATCGTGTTGACAATCGGTGGAAATCGCTCTAGATTAGCACACTAGACATGATTTTGTTTTTCGAGACTTCCAGTGTTTTTAACCTCCCGTCACTCTGCTGGTGGAAAGCAATGCGCACCCGGACTGTGCCCTTGTTCCTTTTCCTGACCGTGGCGATGAGTTTGCGGGCCGACCAGTTCGATAATTTGCGGCTGTATCGGCAAACCTACCTGATCAATCAAGGCGGCGGCATCGCCAACATCACCAACACAGCAAACGGTTACTGGAATAGCATGGAAACCAGCCCTTCGCGCACCGAGCTATGGAGCTATTTGCCTTTTGGATCGTCGTCCGACGCAGAGAGTATTAATGGGACTTTCGGGAATTTGCAAGCGATGGCATTGGCCTGGGCTACACCGGGCTGTGCGCTCTACGGGAATACCAGCTTGGCAAGCGCAGTGACCAACGGCTTGGACTGGATGAATGCCAACATTTATACCAAGACGGCGAGCGAACTTGGCAATTGGTTTTGCTGGGAAGACAGTGGTCCTATGAATTTAGGTGACGCCATGGTGTTGATTTACCCGCAACTGACGGGAACACAAATTTCCAATTATTGCGCAGCAATGGACCATTTCGGTCCGGTTGGCCATGGCACTGCGGGCAATGCTTCAACCTATGGCTGGATGACGGGAGCCAACACGTCCGACAAGATATTGGTCATGCTCTTGGAAGGCATTGTCAGCCGGAACACCAATAGTATGGTCACAATGCAGACTAATTTTAGTTCATTATTGATTTATGCGAACACTTCAGACGGATTTTACACTGACGGTTCATATGTATTTCACAGTGTCATCGCTTATAACGGACATTACGGGGACGTAGAGCTTGGCGACATTCCGCAAATCGTTGACCTCCTCCAAGTTTCAACCGATTGGAAGATTACCGACCCGAATTTGGCCAATGTTTATGCGTGGGTGACGAATTCATTTGAACCGTTCATTTACAATGGAGCGATGATGGACAGCGTGCGTGGCCGCATCGTGTCGTGGTCGTATGAAACGGAATCCGAACGCGGCGCGGACACGATTTCAGATGCGCTCCAAATTGCGCAATTTGCGCCGACCAACGTGGCTGTGGCCATTTCAAATTGGGCAAACGCTAAGCAAGTTCCCCCGGGGCAATATCAATTTTCATCCATGGATCGCGCGGTGGCCTGGCGCACCAATTTCACTTTTGCCATCAGCATGTCATCGAGTCGCATTGCCAATTACGAATCTATCAATAGCGGCAATCTTCACGGCTGGCATCAGGGCGACGGCATGACATATCTTTACGTCGGCAATTCAGAAAATCAGTTCAACAGCGATTTCTGGCCAACAGTTGACCCGTATCATTTGCCGGGCACGACGGCGGAGACGAATTCTCTTCTCGATTCTACAAATCAGACGACCACAACTTCGCAAAACTGGGTTGGCGGAGCGCAAGTAGCCAAAACCTATGGCGTGGCGGGCATGTCCGTAGCGGCGATAAAAACCAGTTTGGTGGCGAAGAAATCCTGGTTCATGTTGGACAACGAAATTGTCTGCCTCGGCGCAGGAATTACTTGTGGCGATGGCGCCGGAGCAGACACGACGGCGGAAAGCCGGCGGTTGGGAACAATTTCCCAGAGCTTCACGCTCAACGGCAAGGCCATCACGCCGACAGTCGGCATGGTCTCGAATTTGCCGAGCGGCACGGCATCCAATTGGTGCTCGTTAAGCGGCACTGTAAGCGGCACCAACGGATATTATTTTCCGCCGGGCAATTCCAACTTGCTGGCAATGTTCACGCAAAACAGCGGCTCATGGTCGCAAATCAATTCGGGCGATTCATCAGCAAATAATACGGATTATTATTTCCAGCTTCGCTACAATCATGGCGTTCATCCGACGAACACGACTTATTCCTACGTCATTTTGCCAAACACGACGACAACAACCGTCAGCAATTACGCGCTTGCGCCGGATATCACGATTCTGACGAACACACCCTTTGTCCAGGCCGTCAAGAAATCAACGCTCGGCGTTGTCGCTGCAAATTTCTGGACAAACGGCACGCAGACTGCCGACTTAATCTCCGTCAACAACAAAGCATCAGTCATCACGTTGGAATCGGTCAACGGCATTGCCGTCGGCGTTTCCGACCCGACACAAACCAACACCAGTTACATTACTGTGACGCTCAATCGTTCGGCTTCCGGCCTCCTGTCGGCCGACGCCGGCGTGCTGGTCCAGCAGTTGTCGCCGCAAATCATTTTCAAGGTCAAGGCAAACGGCTCGTTGGGAAAAGCATTTCAAGCTTCGTTCACCTACACGGGCACCGGGATTCCCTATATCCCCACAGTTTATCCCGACGGGGCAAACGTGTTACAATCCACCAACACGCTGGCCTTCAATGTTGTGTCTGGTTTCGGCGTTCCCACCAACGGCGTGGTCGTTACTTTGAACGGCGTGCAGGCGCCCATATTGGTGTTCAACGGCGCGGCCACCAACTGGAATGTCAGTTGTCCTTGCCTGCTGCCCAACATGGTTTATACCGCCGTGATCACTGTGACAGACACTCAAGGGAACGTCGTCACGACGACCAGTTCATTTGATACCTTTAACGCGGCGAACTATACGGTGGAGGCGGAGGATTTTGATTACACCGGCGGGCACTTTTTTGACGCCCTGCAGACCAACGCCTATGCCGGGTTGCGCGCCTATACCAACATAGACACCCACCAAGTCAATTTCGGCGGAACATTTCTCTACCGCCCCACCGGCATGGATACGGAAGTAAATGGAGATGCCGTCCGGCCGCAATACAACGGGACCGGCAAGACAGATTACAGCATGGGATACTTCAGTGCTGGAGCATGGGCGAACTACACCCGGCATTATCCGTCGGGCAGCTATAACGTCTATGCACGCCTGGCGGCCGGCAGCGCCGCAACCATGTGCGCACTTTCCCAGGTCACGGGCGGTTGGGGCACCACCAATCAAACGACGAATCAGCTCGGCACCTTCTCCGTCCCACTAACCGCCTGGGAGAGCTACAACTATATTCCGTTGCTGGACGGTTCGGGAAACCTTGTGACCGTCACGTTTGATGGTTCCACGAATACTTTGCAACTCAGCCGGCCCATCGCCACGGCGGATTGCAATGCGAACTACCTCATGCTGGTTCCGATCTTCGCGGCCAACGCAGTTCAAACCGGCACCAACGTTGTCGTCTCATTCCCAACTGAATCCGGATTTAATTATCAGGTGTGGTATAAGAATAGTCTTACGGATGCCAGCTGGAGTCCGTTGAGCACCGTTGCCGGCAACAACACAGTCCAATCCGTCAACGACCCGGCCACGAATAACGCCCACTTCTACAAGGTGCAGGTCGAGTAAATCGCGGCCTTTCGGTGTCAGGTTAGCGAAAACCGGGTTGCGCTCATCCAACACCGACCGCGCGCCGGACAATTATCGTGCGTTTTTAAGGCCAGGAGTCCGCCAGGATGGCACTAGAGCATTTTCTATTTAGATAGACGCATATTGAGCATGGCGAAAGAAGCCCCGGCACTGTTGAGTTGAGAAGGAGTTGAGGGCTGAGGCCAAGGCAGAATGAAGATCCTCCAAGGTGCGGGCAGCCGCTTGACGCAGATGGGCTTTGAGTTTGGCGAAAGCCAGTTCAATGGGATTGAGATCGGGGCTGTAAGGCGGCAGGTAGCGGAGGCCAATCCCCCGGGCCGAAAGCAACAGGCG